>Ga0187892_10005560_pt1 | contig 19697 bp, 20 predicted proteins | sample MA1701073metaG_FD_139345 | JGI IMG/M metagenome (GOLD analysis project Ga0187892, IMG submission 139345) | Bio-ooze microbial communities from a basaltic lava cave in the Kipuka Kanohina Cave System on the Island of Hawaii, USA - MA170107-3 metaG ...
AGATGATATGAGCGACAGCAGCAGCCACGATGCGAGTAGCGTTTCGCGCCGGGATTTCATGCGCGTGTTTGCCGCTGGCGCGCTGACCGCAGCCGCGCCGGGCCTGGTTCGCACCGCGCATGCGCAGGCCGGCGACAACGCCAAGCCGATCGAGTTCAAGAGCCAGGGGCTGCGCTGCCGCGGGCTGAAGTACCTTCCCGCCGGCATGTCCGCCGGCCAAAAGCGGCCCTGCATCGTGCTCGCACACGGCTTCAGCGCGGTCAAGGAAATGTACTTCACCGACTACGCCGAAGCGTTCAGCAAGGCGGGCTTCGTGGCGGTGGTGTTCGACTACCGCTTCCTGGGCGAGAGCGAAGGCGAGCCGCGCGGGCAGATCTTCCCGTGGGAGCAGATCGAGGACTTCCGCAACGCCATCACCTTCGCGCAGACGCAGCCCGAGGTCGATCCCGACAAGATCGGCGTGTTCGGGTCGTCCTACAGCGGCGGCCACGTGATCTGCCTGGGTGCGCTCGACCGGCGCGTGAAGGCGGTGGCCTGCCAGGTGCCGCTGATCGACGGCTGGACCAACTTCCAGGCGATCGTGCCGCGCGCGGCCGGCGCCGGGATGATCAAGTATCTCGAAGCCGACCGCGTCGAGCGCTACAAGTCGGGCAAGGTCAACTACCTGCCGGTGGTGGCGCAGGACAACAACGCCGTGCTCAACACCAGCGACTCCTACCAGTGGTTCACCGAGACGCACAAGAAGAAGGCGCCGCGCTGGGAGAACCGCGTCACCGTGGAGTCGATCGAGAAGTTCATCGAGTACAGCCCGGCGGTGTTCCTGGGTCGCATCTCGCCCACGCCGTTCCTGATGATGGTGGCGGAGAACGACATCCTCACGCCCACCGACGTGGCGATCGCCGGGTTCGAGCAGGCGCGCGAGCCGAAGAAGCTGGTGATTTTGCCCGGGGGGCACTTCGACGCTTACGTGAAGGGCTTCCCGCTCTCGTCGGGCAACGCCGTGGCCTGGTACAAGCAATGGTTGACCGCCTGAGCTCCCCCTCCCCCTGTGGCAGACGGTCGGGGTGAGGGAAGGAAACAAGGCTTCTCTGAATGCGCGGGAGACGACGATGCTGAGTTACGACGTGGTGGAATGGGGCACACCGCTGGAGAAGCGCGTGCGCGACACGCCGGCGCCGGCCGGTAGCGAGGTGCTGCTCAAGCTCAAGTACTGCGGCGTGTGTCACAGCGACGTGCACATCCGCGACGGCTACTTCGACATGGGCGGCGGCAAGCGCTTCCACATGAGCGATCGTGGTATGCGCCCGCCCGTCACCCTGGGCCACGAGCCGTACGGCACCGTGCTCGCCGCGGGTCCCGAGGCCGGCACCGTCCCGGTGGGCCAGGATCGGCTGGTCTGCCCGTGGACCGGTTGCGGCACCTGCGTGCGCTGCCGCGAAGGGCAGGACAATCATTGCATGGCGCCGCGCTGGATCGGCATTCAGCGCGCCGGGGGCTACAGCGACCACCTGCTGGTGCCGCACCCGCGCTATCTGGTCGATGCCGGCGGCATCGATCCCGCCTGGGCGGCGACGCTCGCCTGCTCCGGGCTCACCACTTTCTCGGCGGTATCGAGGCTGGCGCCGATTCCGCGCGACGAGTGGGTCGCGGTGATCGGCGCCGGCGGCCTGGGCCTGATGGCGATCGGCATGCTGCGGGCGCTGGGCCACGAGCGCATCGTCGCGGTGGACATCGACGAGGCCAAGCTCGGCGCCGCACGGGCGAACGGTGCGGCGGCGGCGGTGGACGGGCGCGACGCCGAAGCCGCGAAGAAGCTGCAGCAGATCGCCGGGGGGCCGCTCTACGGCGCCGTGGACCTGGTGAACAACACCGGCACCGCCAGCCTCGGGCTGGCCAGCTTGCGCAAGGGTGGGAAACTGATCCTGGTCGGCCTGTACGGCGGGGAGATCCCGTTGTCGCTGGTGGCCGTGGTCCAGCGCGCATTGACCATCGTCGGCTCCAACGTCGGCACCGTCGCCGAGCTCAAGCAAGTGGTCGAGCTCGCGCGCGCCGGCAAGCTGAAGCCGATTCCGATCGAGAAGCGCCCCTTGTCCGAGGTGAGCCGCACGCTCGACGAGCTCAAGGCCGGCAAGATCCTCGGCCGGGTGGTGGCGCAGATCGATTGAGTCAGCGCTTCTCCGCCGCGGCCGCTTCCGCCTCCAGCCGGGCGTAGTCGCGCGGCGGCTCGTGCAGCAACTGGCGGCGACTCTTCTCCACCCCTTTCACCACCGCGACCACCGCCTCGTTGTAGGGCACGGCGAGGCCGAGCGCCTTCGCCTCGCGTACCAGCGCGCCGTTCAGCGCGTCGATCTCGGTGCGCCGGCCCTGCTCCACGTGCTGCATCATCGACGGGCGGTTGTAGCGCACGCGGCAGTGGTCCTTGATCTTCTTGCGTGGGTCCGGCTCGGCCAGGCGCACACCCTTGCGCTCCACCACCATCAGGATCTCGTCGATCACCCGGTCCTGCAGCGCGTTGACTTCCGGCGTGCGGTACATCTCGCCGCTGCGCAGTCCGGTGACGGCGGTGAGCGGGTTGATGGCGCAGTTGAGCACGAACTTGCTCCAGATGTGCGCCATCGGATCGGGGATGACCACGGTTTCGATGCCGGCCGCGTTCAGCATGCGCGAGACCTCCTCGATGCGCGCGCTGCTGCGTCCGTCCAGCTCGCCGATGGAGGTGACGCCGGCGTTGGTGTAGGCCGCGCGGCCCGGCTCCGGCAGCGCACCGCTGTTCATGGTGACCCCCGCCACCACGCGCGCCTCGCCGAGCGCCGCGGTCAACGCCTCCACGTTGCCGATGCCGTTCTGCAGGGTCAACGCGAATCCCTCCGGCTCGAGCACTTGGGCGGCAGTGCGCGCCGCATCTGCGGTGGCGTTGGCGTCGGTGAAGACGATCGCGAAGTCCGCCGGCGGCAGCCCTGCGTGATCGGTGCGCGCCGGGACCGGGATCGCGTGCCGGCCGCGAACACCTTCGACGATCAACCCGTTGCGCTGGATCACGCCGACGTGGTCCGCGCGCGGATCGATCAGCGTGACGTCGTAGCCCGCGCGCGCGAGCAGGCCGCCATAGACCGAGCCCATGGCGCCGGAACCGATCATATATGTGCGCATATCTCCTCTCGATGTAATGGCACACCACACCGCCCCGCCGGCACCCGCCTCGTGAGAGGCGGGGACAAACTCCACCCGAATACTGCACGACAGCTACGCTTCCAGTTCGGAGTAATGCCGGAAGATGCCGCTTTCGTTGAACGGAATCCGACGCTTCGAGGCCAGATAGGCGGCGAGCACGGGTTGCACGCTCACCGCGTCGTGCAACGCGACCAGGCCCGGGTACTCGGGCTCCACCTTCCGCATGGTGTTCGGAAAGGCGTAGCGCAGACCGGCGATCACCTGGAACAGCGACAGGTCGACGTACGACAGCGACTTCCCGACCAGGTGGCCCTTGCCGCGGGGGTTGTCGTCGAGCACCTGCTCGAAGTAGCCGAGATACTTGGGCACCCGCTCGTCCAGGAAGTGCCGGGCCCGGCGCCGCGCCTCGGGCCTCTGCTGCTCGAAGTACAGGCTGTTCGCGATCGGATGATGCGCGTCGTGCACCTCGGCCACCAGGTCGGTGACGGTGAGCTGCAGCTGGTGCGCCCAAAGCCGGCTCGCTTCGTCGCCCGGCACCAGGTCCAGGCGTGGACCGAGAAACAGCAGGATATTGGCGGTCTGCGCGACGATGAGCTTGCCGGCCTTGAGATAGGGCGGCGCGAACGGCTTGCGCTTGACCGCCTCGTCCTCCATCAAGCGCATCATCGCCCGTGTGCCGCCGCCGTCGCGCTGCGACAGGCGCGCCACGTCCACGTAGCGCGCGCCGGCCGCTTCCAGCGCCAGCCGGACAAACTCGCCACGGCCCTGGATCCCGGGCCAGTAATAGAGCTCGTAGCGCATTGCGGCCATCCTCCCCCGAGTGTGCCGAGCTGCAGATTATGCCGGGTCAGGGGAAAAGAGGCCCCTGGAAAGAAAAGAGGCCGGCATGTGCCAGCCTCGAACCCCAACCAGGGACTTGCTCAGAGGAGATGGACCACCTTTTCGGGGGAGGGCCAGTGGGTGGCACTTTTGTGTTCACCCACGGCGACATCCTAGGCCCGTGTCGTGGCGGATGGGAAATTTTGTAACAGCAATGCGAAGTGTCACAGGACCCGCATTTTCCGGCGAGGCGCGCCGCACAGATCTTTGTCATTTATGGCGCCGCGTAACGACATTGCGGAAACTCTGGTGCGTACACTCGTGGAGGAGACCATGAGCGAAAAGCGCCGTACTTACGAGAACTTTGTCATCGGCCTGCTCACCGGCGTCGGCGTCGCGGCCTTGTTCACCTGGCAGCTCGTCAAGGAACGCGATGCCTGCGAACCGGTGGTGGATGTCGAGTACCGCAAGGTGGGACGCGAGTCCTTCCCGCAGACGGTGATCCGCCGGCCGGTCCGGGACGGGAATCGCTGCGTGCTGGCGGAGGCGAGCGCGTAGCACGATGGAGCGAAGCGGAGTCCGGGGACGAGACGAATCTCTCTTCCCCGGATTGCGGCGCTACGCGCCTGCGTCCAGGCTACTCTAGCTAGGTCGCTCTAGCGCTCCGGCGCTTCGACCACGCGCTCGCGAACGAGCGCGTCGATCTGCGCCGCCGTATAGCCGAGGAACTCGGTCAGCACGGCGCGCGTGTGCTCGCCCACACGGTAAGGCGCGGCGCTATGAGGCGCGATCGGCTGTCCGTCGACGTGGAACGGCGCCGCCGTCACGCGCACCTCGCCGCGGTGCGCGTGCGGTACGTGCGGAAAGGCGGCGCGTGCGCGCAGGTGCGGGTGCTCGATCACCTCTTCGGGCGTCAGCATCGGCACAGCGGGTACACGTGCGCCGGTCAATGTCCTGACCGCGCTGTCCACGCTGTCGAAAGTGTCGAGCCATTCGCGCAGCAGCGCGAGCAGCGCCGGCCAGTTGGCGCGCCGCGCAGCCGGGGTCGCGAAGCGCTCGTCCGCGGCGAGCTCGGGACGCCCCATCAAGCCGACCAGCCGCGACCACAGATGCGGTGCGCCGGCGGTCTGCAGCGCGACGTACCCCGCGCCGATCGGGTGCACCGCCATGCCAACACGCGGCCGCCGCTCCACCGGCGCCCCGTTCAGCACCGCGCCGTAGGTGATGTCGTCGGCACAGATCAGGCATTCCAGCATCGACACGTCCAGGAACGCCCCTTGCCCGGTGCGTGCGCGCCGCACCAGCGCCGCGCAGATCGCACCGAAAGCGTGACCGCCGGCCAGTACGTCGGCCGCCTGCAGGTAGGCGGCACGCGGCGGCGTCTCGCCGCCGCGCTCGAGGTCCATGATCCCCGAGATCGCGTTGATCAGGTGCGCATAGGCCTGCATCGCGCTGAGCGGTCCGGTCTGCCCGAAGCCCGAGATGGCGCAATACACCAGATCGGGCCGCCCTGCGCGCAGCGCCGCCTCGTCGAACCCGTAGCGGGTCATCACCCCGGGCGAGAAGTTCTCCACCACCACGTCGGCCCTGCGCACCAGGTCCAGCACCACCTCGCGCGCCTGGGGATGCGCCAGATCGATGGCGATGCCTTGCTTGCCGGCGTTCAACCGCACGAAGTAGCTGCTCTGGTCGGTGCGGCCGGGCTCGAGCTGGTACGCCGTGTAACGGATCTCGTCGCCCTCGCCCGGGCGCTCGATCTTGATCACACGCGCGCCCAGATCGGCGAGCAGCCGCGTGCAGTGCGGGCCGGCCAGCACGCGGGTGAAGTCGACGACGGTAAGGCCCGCGAGCAACGGCTCGGCGGCCGCGGCGGAGGGCGGGTTCACCAGCGCGCGAGCCAGTCCGCCTGACCGCTACGCGGTGACCCAGCCGTACCAGCGGTGGCTGGGCGCGGGGCCCTCCTCGAGGTAGGCCATCTTGATGCGGCTCAGATAGTCGCCGGGCATCTCGTTGCGCTTCGCGTTCACGTCCACGCCGAACACCCGTGCGGCGTTCAGACCGAAGATCTGCTCCTTGACCGTGCGCGTGAGCGGCGCGTACCCATGCTTCTCGACCAGCTCGTCGGGGATGCGGAAGCGCCGCAGCGCCTCGATCTGCCATTGCGGGCTGCCGTACCAGATGGAGTCCGTCCCCCACAGCACATGGTCCGCGCCGAAGGCCTGGATCATCTGGCCGAGCAGGTGCGCGCAGCCGGTCGGGTTGGTGCTGGCGAGCTGCGCGAAAGTCGATCCCAGCTCCATGTAGATGTTGTCGATCTTCGGCTCTTTGCGCTTCATCTCGCAGAACTCGGTGGTCCACGGCACCTCGCCCGAGGGTTTCACCGCCGCGACGTTCTGCAGCCCCGAGTGGTACACGAGAAAGTCGATGTCGGGGAAGTCCTTCGCCGCCTGGATCAGGTCGCGCGGATGGTTGTAGTCGGCAATCGGCCCCAGCGGCAGGCCCTTGTGTACGCAGAAGCGGCGCACGCCCACCTGGCGCGCCTTCTCCAGCATCGGGTAGGCGATCTTCTCGTCGTCCACGAACCAGCCGCGATCGAAGCCCTTTGGGCAGGACCCGGTGTACGCCTTCCAGGCATCGACCTTCAGCGTCTCGGCCTGCATCTGCATGAAATCGAGGTCGGCCTGGCCGAGCTGCGGCGTCACCAGGCCGTGCGCGAGCATGCGGCGCGAGCGCGTGATGCGGTTGATCTCATCGCGGATGTGCGCCATCTCTTTCGGCGGCACCACCGCCTCCTGCGGGTACGGGCCGGGTGGCGTGGAGATCAGGCCGATCGACGTCTCGCTGTCGAGGAACACCTCCTTGACGAAGTTCTGCCACGACAGATCGGCCATGGTGCCGGTATCCGACGCGAGCGCCGGATTCATCTGCACGGCCCGGTTGCGCAGCCGCCGCAGGTTGCCCTTGGCGACCGCGCCCTTTCTGGTCGCCTCCGCATCGGTGGGGTCGTAGGCAGTTCCGACGTAATGCAGCTGGACGTCGAAGATGAACATCGGACCGCCGGCCGCTTCCTTCGCCGCCTGAGGCTCCGCCGCCTCGACCGGGGACACGTCGAAGAATCCGCCGAACACCGCGTTCATGGCGAGAAACGAGGTGACCATCCCGCCGCTGGTGCGCAGGAACTCGCGCCGGCTCATCCCGAGCCTCGGGGCCAGGCGCCCCGCCTCGGCCAGGATGCGCAGCTCGACCTCGCGCTGCGCGGGCGTCTGCGGCAGCGGCGGGAACTCCTCGTTGGACACCAGCCGGGTCGGGATCGGCACCTCGGTCCGGAGTGCCCGGCGCATGCCCGGACGAATGCGGAATGCAAGGCGGTTCGGTTTCATCATCGACTCCTCAGGCAAGGGCGATCGGGGACAACCCGTCAGGGGGCGAGCTTACAGCATGTCGGCCGTCGCGGCCCGCGCCCGCCGCCGCGCGCTGCTATCATCCGCAGGCGATCTGCAATCACAGCGAGGAGGACAGCCATGGCGACCGTGCTCGGGCAAGGGCAGCTGCGCTACGAGGTGGTGGAATGGGGCAAGCTGCCCGACGGGTGGGAGCTGAAGGACGTCGCCGGCGTCGCCGTGGACCGCAAGGACCAGGTCTACGCCTTCAACCGCGGCGCGCACCCGATGGTCGTGTTCGACCGCCAGGGCAATTTCCTGCGCTCCTGGGGCGAAGGGCTGTTCAGCCGCGCGCACGGCATCCACATCGGACCCGACGAGCACCTGTATTGCACCGACGACGGCGATCACACCGTGCGCAAGTGCACACTCGAGGGCAAGGTGCTGCTGACCATCGGCATCCCCGGCGAACCCGCGCGGTATATGAACGGCGAGCCGTTCAACCGCTGCACCCATACCGCGCTCTCGCCGCGCGGGGACCTCTACGTCTCGGACGGCTACGGCAACGCGCGCGTGCACAAGTACTCGCCCGACGGGAAGCTGCTGCTGTCCTGGGGAGAACCGGGTTGCGACCCCGGCCAGTTCAACATCCCCCACAACATCTGCTCCGATCTGGACGGCTGGGTGTACGTTGCCGACCGCGAGAATCATCGCGTGCAGGTGTTCGACGGCAACGGCAAGTACGAGACGCAGTGGAACAACATGCACCGCCCCTGCGGCCTGTGCTGCGAGCAGGGCCGTCACGGTCTGTTCTACATCGGCGAGATCGGGCCGAGCATGCCGGTCAACCGCGAGGTCCCCAATCTCGGGCCGCGCATCAGCGTCGTCGATCACCAGGGCAAGCTGCTCGGCCGCATGGGCGACATCCGCGCCGGCCTGCGGCTGGACCAGTTCATCGCACCGCACGGGCTGGCTGTCGACTCGCGCGGCGACCTCTACGTGGGCGAGGTGTCGTACACGGCGTGGCCGCAGCTCTACCCGAACGCCGACCCGCCGAAGGGCCTGCGCAGCCTGCGCAAGCTGGTGCGGATGGGGTAGGCGAGTACCGTAACGCCGCGTGTCTCTGCCCGACCATGGAACGGACGCTCGAAGTCCTGAACGAGCTCGAGCACGCCGGCGTGATCAGCCGCTATGCCATTGGTGGCGCGATGGGGGGTCAAGATGGATGCAATGGAAACCGTGACCCCCGAGATCAGACGGCTGTTCGCAGCCAAAGAAGCACGGCGCCATCGCCTGGCCGCACTGCCTTTCCCGGACAAGGTGAGGGCTGTGGTGCAACTTCAACGGATGGCTGCTCCGATCCTTCGCATGCGAGGGCAGCAGGTTCGCGTGTGGGCGATACCGCTGGCTGGCGACCTATCCTCTTCAACGTAGGGCGCTCGGCCGACAATGGTGCACGCTACGTGCCCGCGCTCGGCCGTGCAGACATCATGGCGTACCAGCGGCGCAGATGTCGATATTCGTCCGGCATCGGCACTTTGGCCAGCTTGGCGGCAAAGTCGATCGAGCACAACACCGTGATGTCGGCGACCGAGATGCGATCGCCGACCACGAATTCGTTTGCTTCCAGCTGGCGATCGAACGTCTCGAAGAACTTCGTCAGCCGCTGGCGCCCGCGCTCCACCAGCGCCGGGACCTGCGGAACCGGGTCGAGATAGCCGGGGATGCTTCTGTCGGCAAACGCAGGGTGCATGTTGCGGAACACTTCGACTGCGCCGATCAGTCCTTCGTCGTAGCCGGATGCACGCTGTTCCAGCAGACGCACCTTGCACCGGACTAGGATATCCAAGCAGGGGCGGCGCGCCGGCTCGCTCGGACCCTTGGCATTTTTGCCCATAGGCAAAAATACTCACGGTGATTTTAACCCCTGGGCAAAAATGCTGGCATACTTGGCCTCATGCCAGGCACTGCCCGATATCTTCTGCCGCAGATCCGGAGCGATCTGCGGCGCAAGATGGTGTTCGTCTCCGGGCCGCGCCAAGTGGGCAAGACGACCCTTGCGAAGAGCCTGCGCGGCGCTGCGACCGGCTACCTCAGCTGGGACGTCGCCGAGGATCGCGAGCGGATCCTGCGACGCGAGCTACCGCCGGGCAAGCTGTGGATTTTCGACGAGGTACACAAGTACCGATCCTGGCGCGGGTTCCTCAAGGGGATCTTCGACGCTTGCCCTCCCGGCCAGCGCATCCTCGTAACCGGCAGCGCGCGCCTCGACTATTACCGCTACGGCGGCGATTCGCTGCAGGGTCGATACCACACGTTGCGCCTGCACCCGTTCAGCGCCGCCGAGCTCGGCATGCGCGGGCAGGACGAGTTCCATCGGCTGCTCACGCTGGGCGGCTTTCCGGAGCCGTTTCTGTCGGGATCGGAGGTGGAAGCGCGGCGCTGGTCGCGCGAGTATCGTCAGCGCCTCGTGCGGGAGGAAGTCGCTGGCCTGGAACGGATCTCCGACCTCGGCAACCTCGAACTGCTGGTGTTGCGCCTGCCCGAGCTGGTCGGCTCCCCGCTCTCCGTGAATGCGCTGCGCGAGGACCTACAGGTCAGCCACAAGGCGGTGACCAACTGGCTGGACGTTCTCGAGCGCCTGTACGCGGTGTTCCGGCTCGCGCCGTTCGGCGCACCGCGTATCCGCGCGGTCAAGAAGGAGCGAAAGCACTACCACTTCGACTGGAGCGTGGTGCCCGCGGACGGCGCGCGGTTCGAGAACCTCGTCGCCGCGCATCTGCTGAAGTGGGTGCACTTCCGACAGGATGCATTGGGCAGCGATCTCGACCTGCGCTATTTCCGCGATACCGACGGCCGCGAAGTCGACTTCGTCGTAGCGGAAGGCAAGCGGCCGAGGCTGCTGGTCGAGTGCAAATGGACGGACGCGGAAGTGGACCGCAGCCTGCGCTACCTCAAGGTGCGCTTCCCCGACGCGCACGCGTGGCAAGTGAGTGCGGTCGGGACGAAGGACTATCAGACGCCCGATGGCATTCGGGTGGCTCCTGCACTTAGGCTGCTGGACCATCTGATCTGAGCAGCGACGGCGCGGACGGCACGCACAGCACGTCGGAATACACCCCGCGGCCACGACATACTTCGGAGGGCGCGCCGCTCAAACCCAGCCCAGCACGCCGGCCACCGCGCCCGCGGCGACCAGCACCAGCACGTGCACGCGCGTGCGCCAGATCAGCAGGGCCGCCGCAACGGTGAGCACGAGATGCCGCCAGCCGGGCGTCTCCGCGCTCAGGATCCAGCCGGTGGCCAGCATCAACGCGAGCACGATCGGCGCCATGCCGGCTTTGAACGCCTGCACCGCACGCCGGTCGCGGTGCGCGTGCGCCCAGCGCGCCGCCGCGAGCGCGAGGGTAGTAGACGGCAACATGATCGCCGTCAGCGTGGCGCCCGCGCCGAGCAGCCCGGCCGCCTGGTAGCCCATCACCGCCACGAACAGCACGTTGGGCCCGGGCGAAGCCTGGGCGATGGCGACCGACGCGTTGAACTGCGCGCCGGTGAGCAGGCCCATCTGCGACACCAGCACGCGGTGCATGTCCGGCACCACGGTGATCGCACCGCCGATCGACAGCAGCGACAGCAGCAGGAAATGGCCGAACAGAGCGGCCCAGTCGACGGCCGGCATCGCTAACCCGCCCGCGCTGCCGCGGCCGCGCGCAGCCGGCGCCAGGTGTACGCGCAGGACAGCGCGCCCAGTCCCAGCAGCACCCAGACCAGCGGCCAGCGCAGCAGCGCCACGCCGGCGAACGCCAGCGCGCCGAAAGCGGCGCACACCGGCAATCCCATTGGGCTGAAGCGCAGCGCGCTCGCCAGCCGGAACGCGGTGCCCGCGATCAATCCCGCGGCCACCGCCCCCATGCCCTTCAGCGCACTGGCCACCACCGGGTGCAGCGCGAAATGCGCGTACACCGCGGTGAGGATCAGCACGATCACGAGCGGCACCGTCATCATGCCGGCCAGCGCGGCGAACGCTCCGCGCCAGCCGAAGAAGCGGTCACCCACCATCAGCGCCACGTTGCACACGTTCGGCCCGGGCAGTACCTGGCCGACCGCGAGGATCTCGAGAAACTGCTCGCGGCTGAGCCAGCGCCGGTCCTCGCACAACACGCGTTGCGCCACCGCGAGCACGCCGCCGAAGCCCTGCAGCGCAAGCCAGGTGAAGGCGAAGAACAGCTCTTTCGGGGACGCGGGCCGGGCGAGCTCGGGCGATTCGGCGGACATGGCTGGGCGAGCAGTGTACCAGCGCGCGCTACGCACGGACTCCTGCCGCTGCCGTGCCGCGGCCCTACAATGGCGCCTTCGCCCCATCCCCAACGCGAGAACTCCACCATGGATCTACACCTGAACCGGCACACCGCCCTCATCACCGGCTCCACCGCCGGAATCGGCTTCGCCATCGCACAGGGGCTCGCCGCGGAAGGCGCGAAGGTCGTCATCACCGGGCGCACGCAGGCGGCGGTGGACGCGGCGCTCGGGCGCCTGCGCGCGGCCGCGCCCGGCGCGCGGGCCGACGGCGTGGCGGCGGACTGCGCAACCGTCGCGGGCGCCGAGAAAGTGTTTGCGCGCGTGCCCGAGGTGGACATCCTGGTCAACAACCTGGGCATCTACGAGCGCAAGCCGTTCTTCGAGATCCCCGACGCCGACTGGCTGCGCCTGTTCGAAGTCAACGTGCTGAGCGGCGTGCGCTTCGCGCGCCGCTACGCGCCGGCGATGGTCAAGCACGGCTGGGGCCGCATCCTGTTCGTGTCGAGCGAGTCGGGCCTGAACATCCCGCGCGAGATGATCCATTACGGCATGAGCAAGACCGCGCAGCTCAGCATCTCGCGCGGCCTCGCCATCGAGCTCGCCGGCACCGGGGTCACGGTGAACGCCGTGCTGCCCGGCCCCACCCGTACCGAGAACACCGACCGCCTGCGCGCCGAGCGCGCCAGGGCGGCCGGCATCACCGTGCCGGAGCTGGAGGCCGAATTCTTCGTCAAGTTCCGGCCCACTTCGCTGCTGAAGCGCTTCACGTCGGCGGAGGAAGTCGCCAATCTCGCGGTGTACTTGTGCGGCGAAGGCGCTTCGGCCACGAGCGGCGCCGCGCTGCGCGTGGACGGCGGCGTGGTGAATCAGATCATGTGAGCGATGGCCACGGCGAACGGAGGCGGTGCATGGCCGATTTGAACGCGGTCAAGGCCCAGCAGCAGCGCATGTGGGCCACCGGCGACTTCGCGATGATCGCCTGGAACACGGTGTTCCCCTGCGAGCTGCTGTGCGAAGCGGTGGAGCTGCGCGCCGGGCAGAGGGTTCTCGACGTCGCCTGCGGCAGCGGCAACGCCGCGCTGTCCGCTGCGCGGCGCAACTGCGAAGCGGTGGGGATCGACTACGTGCCGGCCCTGATCGAACGCGCGCGCGAGCGCGCCGCCGTCGAGCGCCTGCCCGCCCGATTCGAGGTGGGCGACTGCGAAGACATCCCGGCCGAGGACGCTTCCTTCGACGCGGTGCTGTCGGTGTACGGCGCGATGTTCGCGCCGAACCAGGAACGCGCCGCGCAGGAGCTGGTGCGCGTGTGCCGCACGGGCGGGCGCATCGGCATGGCGAACTGGACGCCAGACGGGTTCTGGGGACAGACCTTCGGATTGCAGGCCAAGTACCTCCCGCCGCCGCCGGGGGTGCGGCCTCCCCCGGAATGGGGTACCGAGCTGCGCTTGCGCGAGCTGTTCGGCGACGCCGTTTCCTCGCTGCAGGTCACCCGGCGCAGCGCTCTGTTCCGCTATCGCAGCAGCGGCCACTGGATCGAGGTGTTCAGCGCCTACTTCGGCCCGGTGATGCGCACGCTCGAAGCCCTGGACGAAGAGCGGCGCCGCGCCTACGTGAGCGACCTGGACGCGACGCTCAACCGCTTCAACGTCTCCGGCGACGACACGCTGGTGCTGCGCGCCGACTATTTGGAAGCGGTGATGACCAGGAAACCGGCTTAGCCCGGTTATTTCACTAGGCCACCCCGCATCGCGTGCGCGCACCTCGGTCATGCGTGCAAGCTGGCCGCTACAGCGCGATGTACGCGCGGCCGTCCGGGAGCTTGCGGAACACCAGCGCGGGCTTGAGGCGCAGCGGTGTGGCGAGATCGCTGCGCGCCGTGACGCGCACCCACATGGCGCGGTCGCCGGGGTCGAAGCGGAACACTTCGACCTCGAAGTCCACGCGCACGTCCTGCACCATCTGGCTGAAGGAGAGTTCCTCGTCCGGCTGCAGCATCGCGTCGTAGGGCCGGCGCGCCAGCTGCCGGCCGACGTCGTCGAGCGCGCGGCGCAGGAAGGCGTAGTTGCGGCTCCACCGGGTGAGCCAGCGGTCGATCAGCATGCCGGGTGCTTCACGGCCCGACTGCGCCCGGCCTCAGCGGTACAGCAGGATCGCGTCGCGTTCGTCGCGCCAGGCGGCTTCGTCCGGCAGCGCCAGCGCGTCGAGATCGGCCGGCGTGGCCGCCGCGTCGTCCACCCACTCGCGCAGCAGCGTGCTGCCGTTGATCAGGTCGATCGCCGGGCGGTTGCGCTCGTATTCGTACGGGAAGTCGCGCCACAGCGCGTAGTCGGGACGCAGCTGCTTGAGCGCCTTGAACGCCAGCGCCTGCAGGCGCCAGGGCCGGAATGCCTCGTGCTGGTAGGCGCCGTCTTCCACGTGGATCTGCACGCCCGCACACAGCTTCCCGGCGTGCTTGTGGAAGGTGGGCTCGAACCAGCAGGCGCGCAGCCGGCAGCCCTGCAGCCAGTGCGGCGCCAGGGCGCGCATGCGCGCGAGCAACGCGCCGATCTCGAGATCGGGCGCGCCGAACAGTTCCAGCGGCCGCGTCGTGCCGCGGCCCTCGGACAGGGTGGTGCCCTCCAGCATCACCGTGCCGGCGTAGCAGCGCGCCATCGACAGATTGGGCGCGTTCGGGCTGGGGTTGACCCAGGTGCGCTCGCCGAGCGGCCAGCCGTAGCCGGGCGCGCGCGCCGGCTCCCAGCCCTGCATCTCGACGACGCGGCAATCGACGTCGAGCGCCAGGGTGTGCACGAACCAGCGCGCCAGCTCGCCCATGGTCAATCCGTGGCGCATCGGCAGCGCGCCGGCGCCGACGAAGCTCTCCCAGCCCGGACGCAGCCGCAGCCCCTCGACCGGCCGCCCGGCGGGGTTGGGCCGGTCGAGCACCCACACCGCCTTGTGCGCCCGCGCCGCGTCTTCCAGCACGTAGCGCAAGGTCGTGACGAAGGTGTAGATGCGGCAGCCGACATCCTGCAGATCCACCAGCAGCACATCGAAGGTGTCCAGCATCGCGGCGGTCGGGCGCCGCACCTCTCCGTACAGGCTGAACACCGGGATGCCGTGCTCGGGGTCGCGGTAGTCGGGCGATTCGATCATGTTGTCCTGCTTGTCGCCGCGCAGGCCGTGCTGCGGGCCGAAGGCGGCGGCGAGGTGCAGATCGCCCAGCGCGGCGATCGCGTCGAGCGAGAACCGCAGGTCGCGCGTGACCGAAGCCGGATGGGCGAGCAGGGCGACGCGCCGGCCGGTGAGCGGTCTGCGCAGCGCCGGCTCTTCCAGCAGGCGGTCGAGGCCGAATCTCATGTCGTGTGCTCGAGGCGCAGCGCAAAGGCATCCGGATGATGGAAATCCGGCCTGGCGAGCGGGTGGACGAGCGCCCAGTAGGACAGGCGGCGATCGACATCCTCGACCACTGCGGACAGGGCGATCCGCTGCGCAGCCAACGGCGCGTCGATCTCGGCATCGAGCTGCAAGCGGCGGGGCGAGGCCTGCGACCGGATGCGCGGCACGTGCGCCGGCTCGACCGGCGTCGCCTCCTCGCGATAGGCGCTGAAGCGGTAGAGCGCCCATTCTTCCGAGGGCGCGAGGTTGTACTCGAAGTACGGGCCCTGCGCCTCCCTTGCGAAAAACGCCTCGAAGCAGGTGTGCTGCCAGAGCCGGTCCGCGCGCCGGGGGGTACTTCCGACCGGGATCAACAGGCGCCCGATGTCGCCGTCCAGCCGGTAGCGGAGCTCGAGCCCGGCATCGGCTGTTTCGCGCACCTCCACCTCGATGCGCTGCACGGCCGTGCAGGGCGTGGCCGGGTGGCAGGCGAGCGCGACGCGGTGCACGACCGTGCTCTGAGCGGAGGATCGGGTCACAGGGCAGGAATTGTAACGGCAGCGCCAGGCCGATCTTGCGGCCCGGCGGCGCCGGCCGGCCCCGGCGCCCTACGGCGCGACGGTCACCGCGGCGCAGCCAAAGGTTCGTCGTCGCGCCGCGCGCGTTGCGGGCGGGAGGCGGCGACCGCCTCAGGATGCCCGCAGCAGCTCGAGCTGATTCGGGTTGTGGACTACCGCAAACTGCCCGCTATCGTCCGCCGCCAACGCCGGCAACGGCCCGACGCCCGGGACCACGTAGGCGTCGCCCGGGCCCTGCCCCAGCAGGAATTCCACCTCTTCGGTACGCGGCAGAACCCCCGGACGCGCGCTGCGCACGCGGTTGAGCGCGTCGCGCAGCGGGCAGCCGAGCTCGATCAGCAGCTTGGCGGCCACCAGCGGCGCGCGCGACCTGCCGTCCGCGCAGTGCAGGGCGACGCGCCCCCCGCGCCACAACACGCTGCGCAGGTACCGGCTCACCGGCTGCCACGCGACCTCGAAACGCACGTCGGGGACGCCGCCCTCGGCCAGCGGAACGTGATGCCAGGCGACGCCCTGCGCGGCGAGCAGCGCGGGCAGCTCGCCCAGCCGCATGGACAGCAGCTCCGATTTCTCCAGCAGGGTGACCAGGGCCTCGGCGCCCCAGTGCCGCAGCGTCGTGACGTCGCGCTGCAGGCACCAGCGGCTGTGGGTTGGCAATGGCATCTTGCCGCCGCGTCCGGGGCAGGCGGCCACTGCGACCTGGCCGCGCACGCGCCCGGCTCCGACCACGGCGAGTCGATACGCCGAACCGTCTCCGCTCATCTGGTCTCCTCCTCGGCGTTTCAGTTGGCGGAGACACAAAGGTAGCAAATCAACGCGGCACAGCGCCAGAAATATTTCAGTGCCCGCCCGCGAGGGCTGGCGATCGGGCAACACTGTCGGCGAACGGCGACGAGCGCGCCGGCCGGTGGCGCACCGGGCACAGCGCGGTGGAAGCGGCTCCCGGCTCGTCCGAGGGCGGCGGGCGATCGGACCGCTATGCCTTCGGCATTCTGGAGTAGTCTTCGCCGCCCCAGTCCGGGTTGCCGGCGATGCCGAAGAAATTGAGCTCGATGGTGAGCCCGTCGGGGTCCTTGATGAACAGCTGGTAGAGCTGCGCCTCCGGCAGATAACGCGGCCGGTAGTCGACCTGCATCTGCGTCAGCCGCTGCCGGAACGCCGCCGGGTCGGTGGCGAGGAAGGCGATGTGGTCGATCACCCCGGTCTGATCGGTGGCGGCGTCGGACGGGGTGCCCAGGTAGTAGAGCTCGGCGTTGGAGATGCCGTGCGGCCCCATGTGCACCTGGATCTTGCCGCTGACCCCGAGCCAGTAGCCCGGGAACGGAAAGTTCGGACGCTCCATCACCTCGAACCCGAGGACGCGCACGTAGAAATCCTTGGTCTTCTCCAGGTCGTTGGCGCGCACGAAGTAGTGGTTGAGCTCGGTGATCGGCATGTTCGTCTCCCGGTGCGGCGGCCGCGGCCGCTCGCCTGCAGCGAGAGCATAAACCGGATGCGCCCGTCCGTCAGGCGCGGGCCGCGAGCTCGGTGCTGAAACGCACGAAATCCGCCGGCTGGACCAGCGCCACCCCGACAGCCAGCGTGGCGCGGCCCGCGGCCGGTTGGCATTGGACGGCGTAGGCTTCCGCGGGCGTGGCGCCCATCAGCGCGCCCATGCGCCATTCACGATAGAGGAACTCCGAGACCAGGGCCGTGACGTCCTCCCACAGCCGGCCGCTGCCGGGCTGCGCATGGACCCAGCGCAGGCCGTGCTCGAGCGCCTTGCGCAGATACAGCAGGTAGCGGCACACGGCGACGTAGTTCCAGCCCGAGTCGGCGCCCAGCGTGCGCGCCCCCCACACCCATGCTCCGCGCCGGCCCGGTGGCGAGCGCAGGCAGTTGACGCCGAGCGGCGCCAGCTGGCCGTAGTCGGCGTCGCCGATGGGCCGTTCCAGCCCCAGCACGCCGGCGATCGGCAGATTGGCGGGCGCCTTGTGGATGCCGGGCTGATCGTCGCTGTCGGCGTACAGGCCGGCGAGATGGCCCGAGGGCGGCACCACCACGATCGCCTCGGCGTCCCCCGCGGCCGTGGGCACGGCGGCCTGCACCGCGATCCAGGGGTAGTAGAGGGCGCCGCGATCCGAGTGCAGCTGCTCACGCAGCGCGCGCGCCGCCTCGGGTGCGGCGCCCGGCGGCGTGTCGAGCAGCGCGAAGCGCCCGCTGGTGCGTTCGCAATGCCTGAGCAGCTGGTTGCACAGCTGCGCGTGGCCTTGCGCCAGCCGCACCCCGGGCGCGCACAGCAGCGACGCTTCCTCGTTGGCCTCGAGCCCGCGCAAAGCCTCGCCGAGCGCGCGCTCGTCCACTTCCGCGGCATCGCTCTGGAGCCGCGTCACGTAAACGCGCCTGCCGCCGTTGTCGAAGAAGCCCTTGACGGCGTGCCACAGGTAGTTCGGCGCGCCGGCGCCGTTGCGCGCGATGTCCCCGGCGCCGCCATAGCCCCCTTCGAACTGGCGCAGGCTTTCCACCGGCGCAGCCGCGAACGGCCCGGCGCGCGCAACGCCGAGGAAGGCGGCGGTGCTGCCCGCGAGCCCGCGGATCGGGGCCCGCTCGAAGGATTGCATGGTCTCCGCGCGTTGTTGGTCTGGCGCGCCGCGTGGCGCGCTGTTCCACTCTATCGCCGTGCTCCGCTGCTGGTCCATGAATGTCAAAAAATCCGTCGCCGCTTCAGGCCAGATCGATGGTCGTGCCGAGGTTCGCGCTCTTCATCGCCGCTTCGATCACGCGGATCACGTCGATCGCCTCGCGCGCGGGAACCGGGGGCGTCTTGCCGTCGGCGATGGCCGCGTGCAGCTCGCCGTAATACGCCTGATAGCAGCCGGGGAGCGTCTCGACTCTGCCGCCGATGCGCAGCGCACCGCTGTCGAACGCGATCTCGCCGAACAGCGCCGGGGCTTCCTGCCCCCACCCGGGCGCGCCTGGAGGAACCCCCTCGCGCAACGCGTCCTCCTGCGGGTCGAGACCGTGCTTGATGAAGCTGCCGCGCGTGCCGTGAACCTGGTAGCGCGGGCCTGGATTGCGCACCAGGCTCGCGGCGCGCAGCACCGCGGTGCGATCGCGATAGCCCAGCACCAGGCGGAAGCAGTCCACCGACTTGCCGCCGGAGCGCTGCACGGCGGTCTGCGCCCACACCGTCTGCGGGCGGCCGAACAGGCACAGCGCCTGGTCGATGAGGTGCGCGCCCAGGTCGTAGAGCACGCCCGCGCCGGGTTCATCCCGCTCGCGCCAGCGCTCGGCGCGCACCTGCGGCCGGAAGCGGTCGAAATGCGCTTCGTAGCTGTGCACCGTGCCCAGCACGCCGCTGCGCAGGACCTCGCGCAGGGTCAGGAAGTCGTTGTCCCAGCGCCGGTTGTGGAACACCGAGAGCACTTTGCCGCGCGCGGCGGCGAGCCGCGCCAGCTCCTCGCCCTCGGAGGCGTGGATCACGAACGGCTTGTCCACCACCACGTGCTTGCCCGCGACCAGCGCCTGCTGGGCCAGCGCGAAATGCGACTGGTTCGGGGTGGCGATCACCACCAGATCGATCTCCGGCGCGGCCAGCAGCGCCTGCGCATTCGCCACCACCTGCGTCTGCGGGAGATCGCGCTGCACCTTGGCTGCGTCGCTGGACGCCACGTGCGTCAGCCGCAGTCCCGCCACGGCGCCGATCAACGGCGCGTGAAACACCTTCCCGGCGAAGCCGTAGCCCACCAGGCCCACATTCACCACCTGCATCGCCATCTCAACCTTTGCGCACCGGGCAGAGGATGGCGGCTGAGGGGGCAACGCGCAAGCCTGCCCGCTGGGCGCGTCATGTCTCGCGATCGCGCGCGACGGCGCCGTCGCTTCGGCAACCACCGGCAGGGCCGGGAAGAGCATCCCCAGCCCTGCCGCCAAACACCAGCCTACCGCGCGCAGTCGCACGCAGGCCTCCCTTGTCGATCAATGAGTTGCGCGAAAATCCGCGCCGCGGCGGCCGGCCGCTCTTGTCGGCGACGAGGGCCTGTCTCTCCGCGGCGACACTTATTGCATATACAGTCCTTCGATTGCAAACAATGTCAAAGAAGTCTTTCAGATC
>Ga0187892_10005562_pt1 | contig 19693 bp, 21 predicted proteins | sample MA1701073metaG_FD_139345 | JGI IMG/M metagenome (GOLD analysis project Ga0187892, IMG submission 139345) | Bio-ooze microbial communities from a basaltic lava cave in the Kipuka Kanohina Cave System on the Island of Hawaii, USA - MA170107-3 metaG ...
AACACTGTCTTACCCACACCAGCGCCACCAAACAAACCGATCTTACCACCTTTTGCATAAGGCTCGATCAGGTCAATAACTTTAATACCGGTAAACAATACCTCGGTAGCTGTACTAAGATTTTCAAAAGCGGGGGGCTTGGCATGAATGGGACGACCACCTTGTTTGGAAACAACTGGAAGTCCATCAATCGGATCTCCGGTTACGTTAAAAAGACGGCCTTTGATGCCTTCACCGGTAGGCATAGCAATGGCCTGGCCGGTATCCACCACATTCAATCCACGAACAAGGCCCTCTGTACCTTCCATTGCGATGGTGCGAACACTGTCTTCGCCCAAATGCTGCTGCACTTCCAACACCAGTGTATCGCCGTTTTCTTTTTTCAATTCCAATGCGTTGTAGATCTCGGGCAGGGAGCCATCAAACTGTACGTCAACCACCGCACCGATGATCTGTTTTATTTTCCCAACTTTTGCCATAATAGATAATTGAAGTATGATGTCGGAAGCCTGATGTTTGATCTGAGAAACTGACTCTGATTTCCGACCTCTGACCCCGGTTTGTTTTTAGGCCGCAAAGGTAAGGGGGGCGACCTGATTTACAATATCAAAAAACAAGGTTTTTGTACGTTTTGTACAGCTTAATTTTCACACCATATCAACTACCCGTTTTGCTGACATTTCAAGCATATATTCTGAAAAATTAATAACTTTTTCCGTTTGTCTTTCGACGCCGCCAGGAAGTAAACCGGCTTTATACATTCTGCTTCATCTTAACTGAGTAGGTATTAAAAACCACAGGCATAGTGTTTGTAAAACTTATGATATGAAGCAATTAATGTTTTGCATGCTTTTGTATGCATTGCTGCTGATTGCCTGTAAGGATGATGCTAATACAAGCACTGCAGGCAGCAAAAAGAATAAAAAGATCTCTTCCCGGAATTACAGCATCAATCGTACGAACGCCTATAATGATCTTTTTCTCGATAGCAATGTTGCAGAAAAATTTATAATTGAGAAAAAAATTCCCGATTCTATAGCCAATCGCATTCGTAGTTTTTACAACAGCAGAAATTATGAATTTGCCTGGTTTTCCAGTGACGGGCTTACCGAGCAAGCCCGGGGCTTTTGGAACCTGTACAACAATTACCTGGCTGTTACCGATGATACTGCACTCGACAATAAAGCTTTAAAAAAAAGAATGCTGGTTTTGGTAGCGGAAGATACCATCTATCCATCGGCAAAGAATAAAACTTTTGTCAGTATGGAGATATTACTGACAGCACAATTCATTCATCATACACTGGTAACCTACAAACCTGATTATGTAAAGCGAAAAGAAATGGAACGTTTTATACCTGCACAAAAACTTGATGCATTATACCTCACCGATTCATTATTAATCAAAAAACATAAAGACAATAAGTATTACGAGGAAGTGAACCCAACGTATGGTTTATTAAAAGAAAAACTGGCTGCTTATTATGAAATCCATAAAAAGGGTGGTTGGCCTGTTGTAACAGTACCAAAAAAGTCGTTTAAAAAGGGAATATCATCTCCGGAAATAATAACAATCAAGAAGAGATTACATCTTACCGGCGACCTTGCTGCAGAAGATACCACTCAGGTTTTTAGCGATCAGCTTGAACAGGCAGTAAAAAATTTTCAGCAACGTCATGGACTAAAGGATGATGGTATTGTAAACAAAGAAACTATTTATGAAATGAATGTGCCGGTAACGAAAAGAATACAGCAACTGCTGATCAATATGGATCGTATGCGATGGTTGCCACAACAACAGGAAGGCAGGCTGATCATTGTAAACATACCGGCTTTTGAAATGCATATAATGGAAGGCAAACAGGAAGTTTTTAATATGGATGTAGTGGTAGGAAAAGAAGGCCATAACACGAGCATCTTCACTGGTAACCTGAACCAGGTAGTTTTTAATCCTTATTGGAATGTGCCCCGAAACATTGTAAGAAATGAAATATTGCCGGCAATAGAAAAAAATCCGCATTATTTAGAAAAAGAAAATATGGAAATAACAGGAGAAGAAGATGGCCTTCAGGAAATAAGACAACGCCCGGGAGAAAAGAATGCATTGGGAAAAGTGAAATTTCTTTTTCCCAATAGTTATAATATTTATTTTCACGATACACCGGTTAAGAGTTTATTTAAAAAAGAAAAAAGAGCATTCAGTCATGGATGCATACGCCTTAGCAATCCCACCTGGCTGGCCAATTATTTATTGAAAGATCAACCCGGTTGGGATGAACAAAAAATTCAGCAAGCTATGAAAGGCGATAAAGAAAAATTTGTAAGAGTGAAAGATCCGGTACCGGTATTGATCACTTATTATACTGCATGGGTTGATGAAAGAGGACAACTTAACTTGAGAGAAGATATTTATAGCCATGATGAAGCAGTGATAAAAAAAATGTTCACCAAAACATTGTGATGTGTCAGACGCCCAGAAGGCGTCAGACACAATCAGGATGGCCATATAAAAAGAATTGCAAGACCGGTTAAAATAGCAATGCCAAACAGTAATGCTATTATTTTACCAAGCCCTTTGCCAGCTATTGCCATCGTCATGGCTCCTTTAAACACAAGATTTGACAAAAATGCAATAAGAATTAATTTCCATCCCAGCGAAGCCTCGATGCTTTTTTGCTCAGTCATTTTCGCTGTTGATAAAGTGATAGCATCCATATCAGTCAATCCGGATACAATGGAAACAACATATAACCCTTCGTTTCCAAATTTATCCTTCGTCATTGCTGAAAGAAAACTTATACCTGCATATAATAAACCAAACATGACGGCACTTTTTAATTCCGCAGGATTTTTTTGCTCCTGCATCTCAAAGGCTCCTTTTCGCTGCCGGAGAGACAATACTGCTGTAAGAATGACCATGACAATCAATTCAGCAATAAGAGGAAATGCCATGCTTGTAAAAGAGGAAGGCGATACTATTTTTATTTCAATTAAAACCCGCACTAACGAAATAGCAGATGCGGTTATAATTACAAAGGCGGCAAATTTAACCGCAGTAATGTTGCGGGCCGCAACTTTAGAATAAGAAACAGTTGTTGCCGTACTCGATATTAGTCCACCCAAAATACCGCCCAGTAAAGCGCCAACCTTATCGCCAAATAATTTATAAGCAAAGTATCCGCAAAGACTGATAGCCACAATCAAAACCACCATTAGCCAAATGTCCCTCGGATTTAAAACATCATACTGGTCATACGCCATATTGGGAAGAACGGGCAGAATTACCATTGTGATCAGTACAAATTGCATTACAGCTTTCAGATCCTGCTCTCCAATCTTACTAACCCAACCGTGCAGCGAAGTTTTAAAATGTAATAATACAGTGATAACTCCTGTAAGTACAACGGCGACTATTGGTTCACCAAAAACCAGGTAAGCTCCAAGTGAAAACATCAGTAATACGGCTGCTTCAGTTGTAATACCTCCTCCTTCCTGCTTATCTCCTTTTTTTTGAATAGCTCCTATAACCAATAAAGAAATAATCCCTAAAAATCCGGCCACCAGTATCCAAACGTCAAATTCTTTTGCCAGCAAACCGCAAACAGTGCCGGTAAGAGTTATTAAAGGGAAAGTGCGGATGCCTGCTGTTTTTGAACTAGCATACTCCCGCTGAAGTCCTACCAACAAACCCAACCCAACAGACAGACCTAATAGTAAATAAAGATTATTTTCCACATTATTAATTTATCAATAATAAAACCAAAAACGTTTAGATAGCCCGAACATTCTGCAAAACTCTTCACCCGAAAAATTTATTATTTACTACGTAACCATTTCAAAAGATTGTCCTGATTTCGATTTGCCTGATGGCGGTAACCGCGGTGTGCAGGTAAGACAGGTAATGAAATTAGAAATGTAAAACGCTTATGTTTAAATTGCTGCACAGGTTTGTTTATCAAAAGGCAACCCTGTTTATCAACTGATGCATGCAGCGGCAAAACATCCATTAGCAGTACGGGAATCAACTATCAATGACCTGGAAAAGATCGTTGATTATTTTTTAAAAGCTGATAAAGATTTTCTTATTGGTATGGGTGTTGACATTGCAAAGCTCCCTGCAAAGATGGAATGGATGAATATGCTCCTTGAAAATCATCAGCAAAGCATTGAAACCAAAAAATTTTATTACATCACCTGGCTGTTGAATGATGAAGCTATTGGTCACTCCAATATCAATAAAATAAATTTTGGGCAGGAAGCTTACATGCATCTTCATGTATGGCAAAGGCAACACAGGCAAAAGGGAGAGGGGTTAAAACTTTTTCAAATGACATTACCATTTTATTTCAATGTCTTTAAATTAAAATACCTTTATTGTGAACCTTCGGCTACTAATCCCGCCCCTAATAAAGTTTTGGAAAAACTGGGATTTGACTTTATCAAAACTTATGACACCACGCCGGGCTGGATAAATTTTTATCAAACAGTAAACCGTTGGTGTTTGACAAAAGAAAAGTTTGAATACTTTTTAACCCGTTAGCTTCATTGCAACATCATTTAATAACACCATAATCGTTAAGCTATGTACAAATCATTTTTACCGCTTGCATTAGTTTTTCTTTTTGCAACACCAGCTAATGAACTGACCAAAAAGGAAAAGAAAGATGCTATCAGTTATTTTAAAGAAACACAAAAAAATCTTGCTGCCGAAATAAAGGGACTTTCAGAAAACCAGTTGAACTGGAAACCGGCAGACAGTGTATGGAGTGTGGCCAATTGTGCTGAACACATTACTTTGTCAGAAAAAAATCTTTTTGACTGGGCTATGGGCACATTAAAGGAAAATGCCGATCCCTCAAAAAGATCGAAACTAAAATATGATGATGAGGGTGTAAAAAAAATATTAACCGACAGATCATTCCGGGTAAAGACCCGCGAAGGATTTATTCCCACCGGCCAGTTTGGCAACGCAGAACAAATTATGAAGGTATTTAATGAACGAAGAGCCGATGTTATAAAATATATCAGGGGAACTTCTGATGATCTTCGCAATCATTTTGCAGAAACACCAGTTGGCCTGGTTGATACTTACCAGCTTTTCCTTTTTTTGAGTGCTCATACCCAGCGCCATACATTGCAGATAATCGAGGTGAAATCACATCCTGATTTTCCAAAACAATAAGACATAAAAACATTTTTTAAAAACCGGGTTGCTTTAAAAGCAATCCGGTTTGTTAGCTTATGCCAAAAGTTGATGTAACCACAGAGATCGCTATTGAAGCCAAAAGGGAGCAGGTGTCTGAGTTTGCATCCAACCCGGATAATGCACCGCTGTGGTATGTGAATATCAAATCTGTTGTGTGGAAAACTCAGCCACCATTAAAAATTGGTTCACAAATTGCTTTCACAACTCAGTTCCCTGGCCGTCAGCTTTCGTATGTATATGAGATCACAAAATGGATACCGTAAGTAAAGATGGTGATGAAAACAGCCGATCGCTTCTTCTCCATGAAAACCACTTATACCTGGCACCCCTGTAAACAATCATGCCACCTTAATGAAACTAAGTAACCAGGGTATTCCTCCAGGTTTTTCAAAGTGGTTTGCGCCATTCATATCATTGATGATGAAAAAAGCAAACAAAAAAGATCTGCTGCGACTGAAGACCCTGCTTGAGCAAAGTAATTTGTAAACGATGGCAGAAATAAAACATTTGTTTCATATCAATTCTCCCAAAGAAAAAGTATATGAAGCAATAACAAGTATCAAAGGCTTGTCAAAATGGTGGACAACACAAACTACAGGTGAATGTAAGCCTGGCGGTGTTATTCATTTTCGGTTTGGCACAGTGGGAAATGATATGAAAGTAGTTGCCATGTCGAAAAACGAATGGCTGCAATGGGAATGTATAGCAGGCCCCGATGACTGGTTAGGCACACGCATCAGGTTTGAACTTAATGAAAGTAATGGCAAAACAAGAGTAAGATTTGAACATAGCGGATGGAAACATGCCAATGATTTTTTTGCAGGCTGTACATTTACCTGGGGCCGCTATATGGAAAGCCTGCGACAATATTGTCAAACCGGAGCAGGTGAGGCTTTTGGCAGCGAAACTTACAGGCAATAAATGGAAGGTTTCAGAGGTTTAAAAGGTTTAAGCACTCCTTCATGTTATAACAAATGCTGATTCGGGAACCCATTGACAATTCACCTCCCGATAGCTGTCGGGACACTACTCACCTTTCTTTACATTTGCGATTTAAAGTTTTGCAATGCAGCTTACAGAGGTTAAAGACCAACAATCGGTAAAGGAGTTTTTGAAGGTGAATGTTATCATTAACAAGAATGATCCTAATTATATTCAGTCGCTGGATAAAGATATACTGTCTGTTTTTGATAAAAAGAATAACAAAGCTTTTCGGCATGGCGAAGCTACGCGATGGATATTGAAAGATGACAACGGCAATCTTATCGGGAGAATAGCCGCATTTGTCAATAAAAAATATAAAAACAAAGGTGATGAAGTACCGGTAGGCGGCATTGGTTTTTTTGATTGTATCAACGACCAGGCTGCTGCTGACATGCTTTTTGATGTAGCAAAACATTGGCTTATGCAAAGAGGTATGCAGGCTATGGACGGGCCTATCAATTTTGGAGAAAGAGACCGCTGGTGGGGTCTTTTGGTAAAAGGTTTTGAGCCGCCGGTTTATTGTCTCAATTATAATCCGCCGTATTACCAGGCTCTGTTTGAAAACTATGGATTCAAAAATTATTTCAACCAGGTATGCTTTGCATTAAAAGTAGGCAACCGGCTGCAGGAAAAATTCTATACCCGCCATGCTGAATGTGCAAAGAACCCCGATCTGAAAGCAGCGCATATAAAGAAAGACCAGTTGGAAAAATTTGCAAAGGATTTTACCATCGTTTACAATAAGGCCTGGGCCGGCCATGGCGGTATGAAGACGCTTGAAGAAAGGGTTGTTCTCAAAATGTTTAAATCAATGAAACCGGTAATGGATGAAAGGATCAGTTGGTTTGTGTATTATAAAGATGAACCTATTGCTTTGTGGCTCAACCTGCCGGATCTGAATCAATGGTTCAAACACCTGCATGGTAAATTTCACCTGCTGAACAAATTGAAGTTTTTATGGATAAAAAAAACAAAACCCAGCAACAAATTTGTGGGACTTGTTTTTGGAGTTGTACCCGAATGGCAGGGTAAAGGCGTAGATACTTATATGATAGTTGAAGGCGCCAGGGTGATACAAAAATTAAAAATTGAAAACGGAAATTATATACCAGGCGTTCCTATTTATAGCGATTATGAAATGCAATGGATCGGTGAATTCAATCCAAAAATGATCAATGTAGCAGAAGGCCTAGGCACTTACCGCAGCCGGATATTAACTACTTATCGCTACCTGTTTGATCAGACAAAGGAATTTAAGCCTCATCCGATATTGTTGTAGTGAATGGTGAATATAGTGGTCGCTATTATTCGAAATAAAGTCGCATTACCATGTCGGAGTTTACTTTCTGATTTCTTATGGTTGCTGCTGTCCAACCACTTTTCTTCATTGTCATATTAATTACTCTTTTGAGATAGTTTTCAAATCTATGGTTTGATTTCATGCCAAATAAAAACCAATATCCTGTAATAGTGGCATTCCCTTCTTTGTCCACATACAAGTTTATATCTACAAAAGCAGATGAGTCATAATTGGGCCTTTTAATGTAGCCTGTTGGATATTTCAAAACTGTATCTAAATCCTTTTGAAAGATTTCGCTGTACTCGTCGTGATGGGTGTCTGTGTCAGTTGGATAATTAGGCTGAGTGTCGCAATTCTCGTAATAAAAAATGCCTGCGATGTTATTGAGAACGTAAAGGCTATCAGAAAGATTTAATAATGAGTCAATAAATTTGGTTCCATATTTAACTCCAATTGTTTCATTCATGTAGTCACAATAACATCCTTGTGTCTGGCCAGAATAAATCACATCTGAAGTCATTTCTTCGATGTATTCCAATCCAAATACGTTTAATAAAGAGTCCATTTCATGGAAACTTCTCAACGAATTATAAAGCAAACTTCCAGCATAATAGCAATATGTCAACCTACCTTTAATAATATCATCTTTTGCCCTTTTTAGAGATTTTAGGCATGTCGTATCACTCTTTGAGATATTGTCAAAGCGGCTTGTTTGTTTGAGTATGTGTTTGCAGGAAATTATAAGTACAATAAAAACAGCCAGTAATAGAAGAAGTCGCATGATTTTTCTAATGAGATGCAAAAGAGTGAGGTGTCCACAAATAATAGTCACCGGCTAATAAAATTTTCAACATAGTTTTTCACAGGCAACGTAAGAAAAAAATTACTTCCTCTCCAATTTTCCCTATCACTTACATTTGCACAAGAGGAAATAGCTAATGGATCGTTTCATTGTTTCAGCCCGCAAATACAGGCCACAGTTGTTTGATACAGTAGTGGGCCAGTCGCATATTACTACTACTTTAAAAAATGCTATAAAGCATAACCAGTTAGCACATGCATTTTTATTTTGCGGTCCGCGGGGTGTGGGCAAAACAACCTGTGCCCGTATCCTCGCCAAAACCATCAACTGCGAAAACAAAACCAAAGAGGGGGAAGCCTGCAATACATGCAAATCCTGCACTTCTTTTAATGAAGGCACTTCGCTCAATATTCATGAACTGGATGCCGCCAGCAACAACTCGGTTGACGATATCAGAACATTGGTAGAACAGGTTCGCTTTGCACCACAGGCGGGTCATTACAAAGTGTATATCATTGACGAGGTGCACATGCTTAGTTCATCCGCCTTCAATGCTTTTTTGAAAACATTGGAAGAACCCCCACCCTATGCTATTTTCATTTTAGCCACTACGGAAAAACATAAGATATTACCGACTATCCTTAGCCGTTGTCAAATATTCGACTTTAAGAGGATTACAACTAATGATACGGTAGAACATCTGCAGGAGATATGTGATAAAGAAGAAATAAAAGCCGAGAAAGCTGCGCTGCAAATCATCGCTCAAAAAAGTGAAGGTTGCATGCGTGATGCGCTGAGCATTATGGATAAAATCGTCAGTTTTACCAATGGCGAACTGAACTATGCCAATACACTGGAGCATCTTAATATCCTGGATGCCGATTATTATTTCAAACTGCTTGATTGCATGCTGGAGCAGGATCTTGCCAGCGCCATGCTGCTTTATGATGGCATTAATCAAAAAGGATTTGAAGGCGATCTTGTATTAAATGGTTTTGCAGAATTTATCCGCAACCTGCTGGTATGTAAAGATGCAAAAGCTGCCAGCCTGCTGGAAGTGGTTGAAAGTTTTAAAGACCGTTATGTTGAGACGGCAAGAAAAGTTCCGATAGCTGTTCTTATCAGCTCACTTAATATTTTAAATGAAGCAGAAATAAATTATAAAGCAGCCCGTAATAAGAGATTGCATGTGGAACTGGTATTGATCAAACTTTGCTATCTGCAGCAGGCTATTGAGATCAGTTCTGATGCCGGTGGCATAAGTAAAAAAAAACTAATTGAGACGGCAAGACCGGTTGCATTCAGACAAATTGCTCCGCTGGAGATTAGAGAGCCGAAGCCTGAAGTCAGAGGTCAGAAAACGGAAACTGGAAGCAGGAAATCAGAGATCAGTTCTTCGGGTTCTTCCAGGATGAATGATAAAGCAGACCGTGAAAAACTGATCATTGAAACAACAGAACCGGAGCAATTGAATACAGTGGAAGATAATCCGCTTTCTTCATTGCTGAATACGAATAGCAAAACTCCATCTTCGGGTAAGATATCCGCTCTTGATAAAATACGTAAGCAGTACAAGGGCAATGGTAATGGCAATAACAATCATGCTAATGAACCGCTTGAGCTGCTGGCACTGCAAACGGCCTGGAATGCTTATGTACAAAAATTAAAAGAAGAAAAAAATCCGGCGGCACAACCATTCGAGTTGGCACAGTTGCTGGTAAAAGATGAAAATTGTTTTGAAGTAATAACAGCCAACAATATTGAGCAAAAATTCATCGAGCAGGAACGTAATCACCTGTTTGAATTTTTACAGCAGCATTTAAAAAACCGGTTTCTGCAGTTCACTGTTATCGTTATAGAAAGTAAGGAAGAAAGGCCTTTAGCTAAAGTCACACTTTCATCAAAAGAACAGTTTATACAAATGGCCGGGCAATATCCGCTGCTGAAGGAATTAAAGGATCGCTTAGGACTGGATCTGGATTATTGATCAATTCTTAAGCAACTGCAACTGACGGTCAAGTATCGCTTTGAATTTTATAAACAGAAACTCATTGACAGCAGCCCAACTTTCATTGCATAATACATTCAGCTCAGTTAGCTCATTATCAAAAAAGCTGGTGCCGCTGAAATATTCATAACTGCTTTTGATAAATTTTTCAATTCTATTCTTACCGGTAATGTTGACATCGTAAACACCGAGATCAATCCATTCCTGCATTTTCTTTTTTAATACGGCTTCGCCGTTACTTTTATGATCAGCAATCATCTTACTGATCTGTTCTATTGAAATTGTTTGACCGCTGTATATTGGCGCCAGTTCGTTGAACATTTGATTCATCCATTGCAGGTAATCATTCGCTTTTTGCCGAAGCTGGAAATAATTTCTGTACTCCGACTGCAAGATGTCCGCGGTTCCGTTGTCTTTATGCCTGGCTTTAGCAATAAAAAATTGAATAGCTTTTTTATCCCATTGCTGAAGCTCTTCCTGCAATTGCTTTACTTCTTTATCCAATTGCTCTTTGATAATGCCGGCCTCGCTTGCTTTATATTTTACACCATCAAAGTCAAAAGTTTTTGTATCAATATTCTTTTGTTCAATAGCAGCAAGAACTTCTATATCTCCGCAGGCCGATTTTATTTTTTTAGAAATAGCAGCATTCTCTGCCGAAAATATTTCATCGAAATGCAATTCGGAAGCATCGCTTAGTAATGCCAGGTCTTCATCACTCAGCATATCAATTTGTCTGCCATCATAAAATCCCCTGTACTCATTTGGCAAATCAAATCTGGCAGCATCCTGATGAAACTTTTCTTCAAAAATGTTATTGCTAACTGTCAATGTTTCTTTATCAATCTGGAGATGCTCGTACACTTTTTTAGTAAGGCTGGCCTGCAATTGTTCTTTTTCTTTAAATAACATCCATGCAGGTTCGATAACGATCTCGGCCAGTATTGCCAGGTCAAGCAAATGTTTCTTCCTGTCTTCCGTAGTAGGATGCGAAGCCCATTGATCTTTGAAATTTATTCTCGATGTATTGTTGCTGTTCAAAAAATCATCTGTTACTACCGGTAACCCATTTTCTTCTACCAGGCTGAATTCTTTAGCCAGGTGTTTTAATACTGTTTTATGATTGTGATATATGTTATCGCTGATCTTTTTCTCTTTAAAAAGGTCATCACATTTTTGCAAAGCAATATTATAACCTGCGCTTGCAAGCTCAACCCGATGCAGCCCTGTGATCAGGCTATTGCTGCCGCTAACACTTGCCGCCACCGCATCAGCATGAAATTCCATTTGCCTCGATAAACCAAGATAATTTTTATTGACCACCTTATACACTTCCCTCAATATCCATTGTATGCTTTGTGCAATTTTCACAGTAAGCTTTGCAAAAATGGCAAACACATCGCTGACGCTTGCCCAACTGCCCAGGAAGTTGGCATAACCGGTGTTTTCATAAAGCATATTGTAAATAACCTTGTTCACATTGTACACAAAACTGCCCAGCTTCATGCTTCGCTGCGAAAAATGGCCAAACTCATGAGCTATGATAGCTTTGAACTCACTTACATTTACTGAATTAACCAGGCCCAAGCCGATCTGGAGATTTTTTTTCACGGGTAAAAACATACTCCAAAACCCCGAATCATAAAAAACACTGGCATTTACATCAGGCGTCAGGTAGATGCGTTTAGGAAAGGGCGTCTGTGTATCGGCAGCCACCTGCCGGATAAATGCGAAAAGCTGCGGCTGTTCCTCTGCGGTTATTTCAATGCTGTTTGAACGGTCATATTTATTTACGGCAAAAAGAAACTTGATAAGGAAAATAAAAATCATTATACCCAATCCAATAATTCCGATACCGGCTAATATACCTATCCAATGCCCAATATTGGTAATGATAGCAAGGCCCGCATAAAAACAACCAATAACAAGACCGATGGAAAGAATAAATAAAAGCAGGTAAACGATAAAAAAGAAAACAATAGATCCCATCACTTTGCTCACTTCCTTTTTGAATTCAGCTGATGGTTGTGTAATGGCGGCAGGCACATTGAGAGGAGTGGCAGGGTACAGCAATTTTGGTTCGCTCATTTTTGATAAAATTGAAAAGACAAAATAGAAAGTTTTATCAACAAGAAGGAGTAAAAAACGATTTAAAAATATCCTTTTTAACCACGATTTAAACCAACGGTTCAATTCATCATTTTACCTTAATTTCGGCGAAAATTTAAAGCTACATGGCTGAAGTGATCTTGATGCCCCGCCTGAGTGATACTATGACCGAAGGAGTTATTGCTGCATGGCATAAAAAAGTGGGTGATACAGTAAAAAAAGGCGATCTGCTGGCCGAAGTGGAAACCGATAAGGCTACTATGGAACTGGAAAGCTACAAAGACGGCACTCTCTTACATATTGGCGGCGATAAAGGAAGCAAGCTACAGGTAAATGACCTGCTGGCTATTATTGGTAATGCCGGTGAAGATGTTTCTTCGCTGATCGGTGGCGGTAGTGCCCCGGCTCCAAAGCAAGAAAAAAAGGAAGCAAAGAAAGAAGAACCTAAACCTGCCGCCGAATCAAAACCCCAGGCTGCTGCTAAATCGCAGGCAATTGATATTTCGAAAATGGAAGAAGTAGTGCTGATGCCAAGACTAAGTGATACGATGACCGAAGGGGTGATAGCCGGATGGAATAAAAAAGTAGGCGACACGGTTAAGAAAGGCGATGTATTGGCAGAGATAGAAACCGATAAAGCTACCATGGAACTGGAAAGCTATAAGAACGGGAAACTGCTTTACCAGGGCGCCCAAAAAGGTGAAAAGATCGCCGTGAATGATCTGCTTTGCATCATTGGCGAAGAAGGAAAAGTAGATGTGAATGCAATAGTAGCTGCGGCAAAAGGCGGCGGCGCATCGGCGGCTCCTGCACAGACTACTGAAGCAAAAGAGGAAGCTGCGGTGGCAGAGGAAGAAACCGCCAGTGGTGAGCAAGTAAGTGCATCATCTGTAAATGGCAGAGTAAAAGCTTCTCCCCTTGCTAAAAAATTAGCAGCGGAAAAAGGAATTGATATTAATAGAATAAGTGGCACCGGCGATAGCGGCCGTATTGTAAAATCGGATATTGATAATTATAAACCGGCTGCCCCTGCTCCGAAAGAAGCTGCTCCCGCTGCAAAAGCTGCTGGTGGTGGCAGTGAAGCGCCAAGAGGATTTAAAGAAACGCCGGTATCACAAATGCGGAAAGTAATTGCGAAACGTCTCGCTGAAAGCAAATTCTCTGCTCCGCACTTCTACCTTACCATGAGCATTGATATGGATAAGGCTGTAGATAGCCGTGCTAAGCTGAATGAGGTAAGCAAGGTAAAAATTTCATTCAATGACTTCGTGCTGAAAGCTTGTGCTGTTGCATTGAAACAACATCCTGCTGTCAACAGCAGTTGGCTGGGAGATAAGATCCGCACTAACTATGATATCAACATTGGTGTAGCTGTGGCTGTAGAAGATGGTCTATTGGTTCCTGTAGTAAAAGCTGCCGATACCAAATCACTTTCGCAGATAGCAGTCGAAGTAAAAGATTTTGCACAAAAAGCAAAAGATAAAAAATTGCAACCGGCAGATTGGGAAGGAAATACATTTACCATTTCCAACCTGGGTATGTTTGGCATTGAAGAATTTACTGCAATCATCAATCCACCGGATGCCTGTATTCTTGCAATAGGCGGAATTAGTCAAGTTCCTGTTGTGAAGAATGGAGCAATCGTTCCGGGCAATGTGATGAAAGTAACATTAAGTTGCGATCACCGAGTGGTTGATGGAGCTACCGGCTCTGCATTTTTGCAAACATTAAAGAGTTTGCTGGAAGAGCCGCTGAGGATGCTGGTGTAAATGAAATGATCATTAGCAATTACTAATTTTATAATGCTAAAGTCAGACGTTATGCGAACACTCAACATATCTATTTCTGATCTTGAGTATAAAAAGTTTGGTCTGACGTCTGACAAACTTTCTTTTTCCGACCTTGTTGACCTCATCAGCAGGGAGCTTTCAAAGCAAAATCTCAATGATAGCATTCAGCTTGCAGAAAAATATGGTCTCTCCAAAATGACAATGGATGAAATAACCGACGAAGTAAAAGCTGTAAGAAAGGATGCAAAAAATCGTCGTTGATACAAACATCCTTGTTTCTGCCCTGATTCAACGCGGCTATCCGTATTACATTATAACAGCTTTATTCTCGAACAATGATATTGAACTCTGTATTTCCGATGAATTACTCCAGGAATACTATGATGTCTTAACCCGGAAAAGATTTTCAAAATATCCCGACTTTGTTGCAAAATCACAAGCTTTGCTCGCAGATATTCAAAAAATTGCAGTGAAGTACTCCCCATCTGTAAAACTCAATATTATAAGCGATATTGATGATAATAAGCTCTTAGAACTTGCTGAAACGTGCAATGCAAATTTTATCATAACCGGCAATACAAATGACTTTACTATGAAGAACTACAAAAACACAAAAATTGTTACCCCAAAAGAATTTTGGGAAATATATCTCTTACAATAAACCAGAATTATTTATAATAGTAAAATTTGCTTCGCAAAAGGGCTTTATTTCGAATCTGTGCCTAACCCGTCTTTGCACATGAAAAATATATTTTCAATAACTTTTGAAAATTCAAAAACTGTCTGTTATCTTTGAGCCATGAAACTTACAGAAGCAAAACAACAATTTATCAGTAGCTGGGGCGCCTTCGGCACCCATTGGGGGATTAACCGGACGATGGCGCAGATACATGCCCTGCTGCTGGTAAGCCCCGATCCGATTACACAAGACGATATAATGGAAGAACTCAACATCAGCCGCGGCAATGTGAATATGAACATCAGGGAGCTGATCAGTTGGGGCCTGGTGGAAAGAGTAATTCTGCCGGGTGAACGTAAAGAATACTTTTCTGCAGAAAAAGATATCTGGAAAGTTGTGAAGATGATTGTGAAGGAAAGAAAGAAAAGAGAACTGGAGCCCATGCTGCAACTGCTCGACAAGCTGGAAGAAGTAGAAGGCGATAAAAGAGACAAAAGCATCAAATCATTTGTAGATACAGTGAGCAGTATAAAAAAACTGGGAAGACAAGCTGATAAAACGCTTGACACAATGATCAAAGCAGATGAAAGTTGGTTTGTAGGAGGATTGATGAAGCTGTTTAAATGATAATGAGGCAGACATGTACAGCCGGTTGTGACCGGCTTTTTTAAAGAATCATGTTTTCATTTTTTTCTGAAAATTTAAAATTAACTATATGAACCAGGCTGTGATTGCTTCGAAAGTACAATGGAAAGACTTGGTAAAACTATCTGCAAAAGAAATGATCATTGAAAATACGATTACCATCCCATGGTTAGCAGCTTCATGGATTTTGGCATATTTCAAGTTGTATGCCCTTGCACTTCCCTGCTCGTTTTTATTTTTCCTCACTGCTTTGAGGCAAGCTCACAATGGTTTTCATAATTCGCTCGGCATTGACAGGAGGGGAACCTGGATAGCGTTATATATAAATAGTGTGCTTATACTTTCATCAATGCATGCAGTAAAATTTACGCATTTACGACACCATAAGTATTGTATGGGCGAAAAAGATTTTGAGGGCAAATGTGCTAAACTGAAATGGTATGAAGCAATATTATACGGCCCCAGGCATATTTTTTCTATTCACAAAGCTGCTCTCACTCTTGGCAACAGAAATTATAAAAAAGACGTTCTAATAGAATTATCGTCAATGATTATTTTCATTGCCGTAATTATTTTATTGAATTGGAGTTTTCTAATCTATCATTGCATCGCAATGATAGCCGGCGAATTCTTTTCAGCTTTTTTTGCTGTTTGGACAGTACATCATGACCTGGAAGAACATAATATTGCAAGAACACAAAGAACAAAATGGAAAAACCTTATTACATATAACATGTTCTATCACTTAGAACATCATCTCTTCCCTGCCGTGCCCACAATTAAACTTCCGGAACTTGCAAAACGTATTGATAAAGCAATTCCTGCTCTTGAAAAAAAAGAAACTTTCTGATTGCAAAAAAGTATTTGCCGTGAAAAAAAGCATTATAACATATTGGTTAAACTACTTCATAGCAACAGTTTGGATTGCCAATGGTCTCTTCTGTAAGGTTCTGAATCTTGTATCACGTCACCAGCAAATCGCCGAAAGAATTTTAAATATAGGTAATGCCAGGCCGATGATTCTTTTCATTGGGTTTGCTGAAATTGGGATGGCTGTTTGGATATTAAGCGGAATCTGGAAGCGAGCTAATGCAATAATGCAAATTCTTATTATTGCCACAATGAATATCCTGGAGTTCATCCTGGTACCGGACTTATTATTATGGGGTAAAGCAAATATCTTTTTTGCATTTATGTTCATATTCATAATTTATTACAAAGAGTTTTATCATACTAAAAAAATAAATCAAGAGACAGTATGTTATCCTTCTTAAAAAATCATCCCTTTGCCGTTGAAGCTTTTTTCAAAAGTTCTCTTGTATTAACCTTTGCGACTCCCAAAGAACAAGTACAACATCTCATTCCACAATGCTTGCAATCAGACACTTTCAATGATAAGTGGGCCTTTATTGCTGTTGCAATGGTTCAAACAAGCAATTTGAGACCAAAAGGATTTCCTGAAATTTTAGGTAATGATTTTTTTCTTATCGGTTATCGTGTATTTGTAAAATTCACAAACAATGCAGGAAAAAGATTGCGTGGCTTATATATTCTCAAGTCCGAAACGGATAAAAAGAAAATGGAATTATTTGGAAATATTTTTACTCGCTATAATTATACCACAACTGATATTTCTCAACTCACAAAGAATGGTAAGTTAGAAGTCAGTTCGATTAAATCCAAATTCAAAATCCTGCTTGACAAGAACGATATTGAAAATATTTCTTTACCAGAAGGGTCTCCTTTTAATGACTGGAAGGAAGCAAGAAGATTTGCAGGACCGCTACCTTTTACTTTTACTTACAATGTCGCAAGCAAAAAAGTTTTGATAATTGAAGGCGTGAGAGAAAATTGGAAACCAGCACCTGTTAAAGTGCTTGACTATAGCTTCTCATATTTAAGCAAACTGAACTTGCGAGAAGTAAAATTGGCAAACGCTTTCATCGTTGAAAACATCCCTTATTATTGGAAAAAAGGAAAAATTGAAAAATGGAAAGAAGAAAGTTCCAGGGCGTTTTAAATATTTTAAGTTTTAACCGCCATTTTTATATAGCAGGTCTTGGAGTTTTAGCGCTTTTTATCGGCTGCTATTTATTCATGAAAGGGCCGGATTTCATTTTTTGGATAATCATAACTGCTTTTCTGTATGGTCTTATCATGCCATTGATTATATCGGCTTATGTTTATGATTTTTCAAACTATTATAAATTTGATTGGCTGAACAACATTGTCAGAAACAATGAAAGAATAAAATCAGTCGTTAACATTAATGCCGGCTTTGATGAAACGAGCTTTATCATTGAAAGCAAGTTTCCTCAATCAGATTTAAAGGTTTTTGATTTCTATAACGCCAGGCTACATACAGAGCCGGCTATAAAAAGAGCACGGAAAGTAAGTTTGGTATATCCGGATACAGAGCAAATAGCTTCGAATATAATACCTTTAAAAGATAATACTGCCGATATTATCTTTCTGCTTTCGGCAGTACATGAAATAAGGTCGCATGAAGAAAAAATCCAGTTTTTAAAAGAATGTCATCGCCTGTGTAAACCGGGTGGAAAAGTAATCATGGTGGAGCATCTAAGAGACTTTCCCAACTTCCTGGCTTTTTCAATAGGTTTCACTCATTTTTTCTCAAGCACTGTTTGGAAAAATGCATTTAAACGTGCCGGATTTTCTTCAATCCGGGAAACCAAGTTTACTCCGTTTATGTCAATCTTCAGTTGCAATCCTTAGTTCTTTTGTTAATAATGCAAACTTTTAAAATGGAAGCACATCTTAAAATTATTGGCACTTTATTAATCATATTAGCCTTGATTCATATCGTTTTTCCAAAATATTTTAACTGGAAACAACAGCTGAGTTCATTGAGCATTGTGAACCGGCAAATGATGTATATCCATGCATTCTTCATTGCACTCACAGTTTTTCTTATGGGGCTTCTTTGCCTGTTATCATCAAACGAACTTTCAAACACAATTCTGGGTAAACGTATTTCTTTGGGATTAGGTATATTCTGGTCAATCAGATTCTTCATACAATTTTATGGATATTCACCAGTGATTTGGAAAGGTAAACCGTTTGAAACAACCGTGCACATCCTGTTTTCATTCTTATGGACATATTTAAGTATAATCTTTATTTCAATCTATATTAGCTGAAAGTGCATAAATACAGCGCCGGCAGTGATTAAGAATTTTTTAATAGCTTTATCTAATGAACAAAAATAAAAAGACCCTCGTACTCGGCGCTTCTGATAATCCCTCACGATACAGTTACCTGGCTATTCAAAGATTGAGAAACTATGGACATCCGGTTGTTGCTGTCGGAAGAAAATATACAAAAGTCAATGATGTGAACATCACAAAAGATAAAGAACCTGTTGATGATATTGATACCGTGACACTTTATCTCAATCCATTTCACCAAAAAGAATATTATGATTACATCCTTTCCTTAAAACCAAAACGTATCATCTTTAATCCCGGCGCTGAAAATGATGAATTAGCAACATTGGCAAAAAAGAATAACATACAACCTATAGAAGCATGTACACTTGTAATGCTATCTACCGGACAATATTAAGACCTTATCCCCAGAACATTTACGATTATACACATCGTACTATCACCCGATTTGTATCACTTGCTGCTAATATTGTTTGGAGATTCAAAAAACTTTTCGAAATCTTTGAAGCCCGTCCCCTCTGATAAACTTGAGCAGAAAGTTTACTGCTTGATTTAATTTCTTTTTGTTTTAATAAATATCCCATGAAATACCTGAACATCACGGGGCTCGTCCTGTTATTCATTATACTCTATACAAAGGTTCCTGCGCAGCAGAACGCAACCATCAACGAACCTGACGTCAATAAACCAACCTTATTTGACAGCTTCCCCGATAAAATTCCTGTTGACATCGCCGAACTGAAAAGTTTTTTCAGCAATGAAGCAGCTAAAGGCGCTGATGTGCAATTAAATTTTATTGATAAAAAACTACCTGGCTTTGCCGGAAAAATAGTGTCCAAGTCCAGTAAATATAATAACACCCTTCGCAGTGTTGTTATTCGTTCCACAAGGTTCAACGGTGCCACGTTGACTCTTTCCTCATACACTGCAACTGATGGTGCGGCCAATTATACAGGCCGTATCATCAGTTTTCAACATGGCGA
>Ga0187892_10005563_pt1 | contig 19689 bp, 13 predicted proteins | sample MA1701073metaG_FD_139345 | JGI IMG/M metagenome (GOLD analysis project Ga0187892, IMG submission 139345) | Bio-ooze microbial communities from a basaltic lava cave in the Kipuka Kanohina Cave System on the Island of Hawaii, USA - MA170107-3 metaG ...
CAACCGTGCGTCCAAGTCCAAGCCATTTCGCCCGGCACGGCCTTCATCACGGCCACCAACGGCGGAGCGACTTCGGTCGAACAGATCACCGTGGTTCGTCCCGGAGCGATCATCAACACGACAGTCGAAGGCTTCGTGCAAAGGGCCGACGGCTCGGCGGTGGTTGGTGGGATGGTTTCGGTCCAAGTCTATGGTGGAGCGGCGACTCCCAGCGGAGCCGCCGGATTCTTTAGTATCCCGCTTGTACTTCCTGATAATGTGACTGACATCGTCGTGGAGGCCGCGGTTGAAACGGAAAGCCAAACCGAGTTGGGCGTATCACCAACCCTCACACCTATTCCCGACGGTATCACCGACGCCGGGATCATCGTCATTGACTTGTTCTGCGACACCCCGTGGTCCACGGCCTTCGGCCCGACACTCATGGAAGGCGGAGCGGTTCAGGCGTTCGCGGTATTCGACAATGATGGCGCAGGAGCGGAAGCGCCGCGACTCATCGCCGGGGGCAAGTTCAACAAGGCCGGGGGCGTGGATGCCGGGCTTGTCGCTCAATGGGATGGAAGCGCTTGGCAGCCGGTCGGCGGGAGTTTCACGCCCGGTCCCAACGGATTGCTCTTCGATGGTGACGACGGTCTCAAGGCTCTGGCCGCGCTGGACCTCAACGACGGCAATGGCCCCATGCTGTATGCTGGGGGATCATTTATCGAAGCGGAGAACGTCACCAGCACCATCGCCTTGGCACGATGGAACGGAGTGAGTTGGTCCGACATCGGGGGCGGAGTGGGTGACAGTCACGACACAGCCAATGCCCTTGTTGCCTTTAACAACGAACTCTATGTCGGCGGAGATTTCCTAACCGCCGGTCCCTATGACGGTCAAAATATGCAGTGCCTTCCCGGATGCGTGAACGCCAAGCGCATCGCCAAATGGAACCCAAATACGCAGACTTGGTCCCCGGTGGGACCAGGCTTCAATGATGGTGAAGTTCGAGCGCTGGCCGTGTTCCAGAGTGCATTGTACGCGGGTGGGACGTTTACCAGTCTTGTTGGTGGCCAATCCGTTTCGGGTATTGCCAAATGGAACGGAAATGCTTGGACGCAAGTCGGCAGCGGATTATCCAACGTGAACGCCCTGTTGGTGTTTGATGACGGCTCTGGATCGGCCTTGTATGCCGGGGGAAATTTCTCCGGCGGAACCGGCAACTACGTCAGCAAATGGAACGGCATTTCCTGGGTGCCGGTCGGACCGGGACTTTCCGGCGGTCAAGTGCTGGCCCTGGCGGGACTGATCGACGGAGCGAATCGCTATCTGTACGCCTGCGGCCAATTCTCGGGCATCGGCGGCGGAGGGGGATCGGCCAACTACATCGCCCGATGGAACGGCACAAGCTGGTCGGCTTTGAATACCGGCCTTGAAGTGTTCGGCACGGCACTCGCGGCGTTCGATCATGGCGAAGGACCGATCATCCATGTTAGCGGTGAGGTTTGCACCGGCAATTGCCCTACGTTCGAGGCGGGTACAGGAGGACGAGGCGGACGGACAGGGGGCGGTCGAGACAAGAGCGCTCGCTTTGCCCCAGCTTACTCCGGTTTCGTTGCGACCTGGGAACCGGGCGAATGGTCGGTGCTTTCCAACGGTCTGAGCGATGAAGTTCACGCGATGACGGTGCACGATGATGGATCAGGACCGGCACTCATTGCCGGGGGTAAGTTCAAACCGCCACGGGGTCCGCGACCGGACAATCCGTCTCCCTTGCCGACCAACGGCATCGCCAAGTTCGACGGCATCGAGTGGTCGTCGCTGGGCACAGGCATGACGAAATCCGGTTCCAATCCGCCCCCCGCCGATGTCCGAGCCTTGGTCACGTTCGATGAGGACGGTACAGGAAGCAATCCCCAGCGACTCTTCGCCGGTGGCGATTTCAACTTTGCGGGGGGAGTCAGCGGCAACAACGTGGCACGCTGGGATGGATCGGTTTGGTCGGCGGTTGGGAACATCGGAGGCATCGTCAACGGCCTGGCGGTCTTCGATGAGGATGGGGCAGGAGCCAACCCACCGAGACTCTTTGCAGGCGGGGATTTCACCAACCGGATTTCCCGATGGAATGGGAGCAGTTGGACCGTCGTCGGCACCGGGATCAACAACGGCACACTAAACGCCCTTACAGCCTTCAACAACCAACTGTACGTCGGCGGGACCTTTCTTGATGCCGGTGGCGTGGCCGCCGCGGATTATCTTGCTCGATGGAATGGATCGAACTGGTCAGGAGTGCAAAGCGGCGGTAGCGGGGTAAACGCCGCTGTTTATGCTTTGCACGTTTTCGATCGTGACGGCAATGGGCCGATGCCGCCGGCACTCTACGTCGGTGGAGCGTTCACTACAGCTGGGGGAATCACGGTCAACCGCATTGCCCGATGGGATGGGACCACTTGGTCACGGGTCGGCCCTGCTTCCGACTCCGGCCTCGGACCTGTTGGAAGCAAGGTCTTGTCCTTGTTCGGCTTTGACAACGGACAGGGACCGATGCTCTACACAGGCGGAAACTTCACCCAATCCGGCAACGGTAGCCTAACGCTCAAGCGGATCGCCAAATGGAACCCCGTCCAGGATCAATGGCTTGCCGCAGGAAGCAACCAGTTCGGCAACGGCCTTGATGGCGGGAATTCCGTATCCGTCTCTGCCCTGGCGGCCTTCGATGATGGTGTCACTGGCCAGTCCGTCTACGCCGGAGGTTCCTTCGACAGTGCCGGAGGCCAGTTCGATCAGGATACCGACGTTTGCGTCGATGGCACGGGCTGTGTCCCCGCCGCCAACATCGCCAAACTTGGTTGCCGATGATCCTTCGATCGTCGCGTGTGCCCGCTTCGGGCTGCAACGCTTGCCTCGTCCCACGGCGTCGCCCCTTCCTGTGATGGGAGTTTCCGTTCCGCCGGTCCACGGAATACCATCGTGCGCGAAGTAGGGCGACCATGAATCAGGAGTGGGCCACGCAACTCTGGGGGGAGTTCCGACGCACAGGTGATCCTGTGAAGTTCGAACAGCTCTATCGCACGCATTGGTTGGATGTCTTTCGTTACTGCCGGGCCGTTCTACGTGACGACGAATTGGCAGATGAGGTCACGTCGCGGACGTTTGTCGTTCTATTCATTGGTCGTCCTGCCGCCCGAAAGTCGTTTCATCTGCTTTTGTTCACGTGGGCATCGAACCTTTGCCGCCGCTACGGACAGGAACGCCGATCCGCCGGTAGTCCAGACCTGACCGCCCTTGAGCCGTCGGTTGTTCCCGCACGGGACGATTTTGGGGAGCCTCTCGATGCTATCGCAAGGGCGTTCCAGTTTCTGTCAATTGAAGAACGGCTGGTGTTTATCCTCCGTGTGCTTCTCGGGTACAGTTGGACTGAAATCGGCATGGTCATCGGTCGGAGTCGATGGACCGCTGAACGGGTTTACAACAGGGCCGTCCAGCGGTTGCGTGAGATTTTGGACGGTTCTTGATTTTTTCTGCACATCCGGGCGATCTCGCGCGCCTTATAGAGGAGGTTACCCGCGCGCTGCGGGATGCCGTGGACGTTGATGCAAGGAGTTTTCCGATGTTGCGAGCGATTTCGAGTCACTGGTCAGAGCGTATGGCCGTCGTGGCGACGATGTTTTGGATCATGGCCAGTATATCAGTGAGCGGCTGTTTCCGCTTGCAGGGTAACGGAGAGGCAGGCGTACAAGTCGATTTCGGCCTGGAAGAGCACAATGCGCTTGTGCGGGCGGTGACCCCATACATGAAGGTCGTTGGAGACGAGAACCCTCGGCTGGAGTTTGATGAGAACGCCGCCCGAGCGAACGGGCTTGAAGAAAACGCTATAGCCTTTGCCAATGAGGCCGTTACCGCGACACGCGACGTGTTGTCGAAATGGCTCGCGCGTGAGAAAAGCTCCGAGACTAGCTTCCGGCATCGATGGACTTCCTGGGACGCATGGTTTGAGGCGATGGCGGACACGTGTAACCACGTGCGATCTCGTGTTGGTCCTTTTCGTGACCGGTCAGCGACAGAACAGGCACTTCGCAACGCCGGTTATCATCCCACGCGAATTCCTGGACAGAGCTATGATGCAAACGACTGGACCCGTGCGGTTGAGTACTCTGGCATCCCAATGCAATCCGGCCACGCGTGGAGTTTTGCGGGAGCGTACCGATACCATGCTCGCATGGATGGTGACCGGTACTACACCATGCAGGGGAGTCCCACCCCAGAGCCGAATCCCGAGTTCCACACTTACATCTGGCCGGCGTGGTGGTGGGTAATGTATGCCCAATGGTGGCATGAAGAGTACTGCTGATAAACAATCGAAGGGGCGTGTGAGGTGACCGTAGCGTCCATTGATTTGCAAATAAGTGGTGGTTAAGCATTCGAACGATGCATGAAGCGCACGAATTCACTGAAGAATTCAGCCGCTGGTACAAACGGCCTTTTCCAATAGAGTACGAGCCGTGCGACCAGTCCCCGTCCCTCAGCGAACTCATCGGGTCTGTTTGCTCTGGAAGGCCACTATCCGAAGATCAGCAGATTCACGTGAACACGTGCCCTCGCTGCCAAGGGACTTTGGCCGCTATTGAGCCTAGTGAGAGGCTTGGTTCTTCTCGCCACCTGTACCACCATCGCAGGTGGCCTGCGGTTGCCGGACTGGCCACAGCCGCGGTGCTCGTTATTTCATTCTTCGCCATCCGGCATGCATTTGCCTTTGATCCCCGTGAAGCCGGTTACGCGCGGCCGATTCCAACCATTGCCCTCGTGCCTCCTGGAACTGCGATTATGACGCCTAGCGATTCCCAATGGATCGCGGAGACAGTAAACGAAATCGCCACGTGTCGAGCCAGGCTTGAAGAGGCACGCGCGACGGGGGATGATCCTTGGCAAAGCTGGGTTCCGATCTATCGAAATCTCCGCGCCTTGGGCCGCTGGGATGAAGCCCTTACCGAAATGCACGCCTTCGTCGAGTTTGCCCGCGGCGAGGATGAGAAAGCCGGGCGGTACACGATGTATTATTCCGGCGTCTACGATCTTGGCCAGACGTACGCTGCGCTGGGTGAGTATGACAAGGCTTGGGGCTACCACGAGCAGTCACTTGCCCTGGCCAGTGACTATCTGGATCGCATGCTAGGAGATCAACAGACTCAGTCGGCGGATTCTGTAGGAGCCGTCGCCTCGACTCTAATACCCCGGCTCGGCGCTCTAAGTACGCTGGCCGCGGCTAAGGATGAGATGCGATCGGCGTGGGACTACCACAATCAAGCCACGGAACTACTTGCTGATTACTTTCGTCGGGTATGCAACGAGCGCGGTCTGAACGTAAACCCTTCTGCTCCCTTGGTTGAACTTTGTATGGCAGCTTTCAAGAATGGAGGCGTGCCCGAATCGCCCGTCGTCAAAGTTCGGGAGCACATGTTACGAGAGGCCCGGCTTCATCGCCTCGACCGGAACCTCGACGCTGCGGAACAAGCTCTAGATTCCGCCAAAGATGTTCTCGACTACCCCCACGCCGACGAAAGTAGACTTGATTTCAACGAGCCGATGGAGTGGATTCGCATCAAGATCGCTCGCGGCGAGTTTCAAGCGGCGCTCGATTTCGCCGAACAAGCTGAGCAGCACACCGGGCCACGAAAGTTCGAGTGCTGTCCGTCCCATGCACCCATCGGCATCGTCGCCCGCGCCGAGCTTCAATATCTCAAAGGCGTCGCGAAGGCAGGATTGAACAAGCGCGATCCAGAGGCGCTTCGGCTGGTAAACGAGGCCATTCAAGTAGTCCAAGCCATAGCTTCGTCACTTCCATCGGATTCAGAACGAAATTTTCTGGGGACCTTTGCTATGTGGCAGGAGGTTGTCCGCGCATTAGACTAATTTAGGATTTCGACGGGACCGAATTGTCTCGGCCACCCGGACCCAAAGCGTGACCGAGACCAAGGAGTTGCTGCAATGAAAACCAAGAGTATCGTTAACGCAGTTTGCGGTACCCTACTGCTGCCTGCTCTTCTCCAGACGCAGGCGGATGCTGCTTCTGTCACAATTGTCTCGCCCACGTCAAGTTCGCCGGTCGTCGTGAACCCGAGCGGCGAGGTCGTCGTCACGTATTCCTACGATGTGCGTGGCGATTCCCACTTCAGTTCCAGCGTGGGAACCCGCCTTACTATCCGACTTGTACGGCCAGACGGAAACGGCTCTTTGTTCAACACGATTAACCGCACCGGGTCCAGCAGTAACTACGTGCCGTCAGCAACGACCACATTCTCGATTGCTAACCCGTTCTTCTGGCCATATGGTCTCTACGATGTCACGGCAGAACTTGAAACGGGGAATGGGTCCTGGATGTTTGCGACCGACGAAGAGACGGATGCCGTTCGGATCGAGCTCCAAGCATCGAATTGTGCCGATATCGGAGTCTCGCCAAGCACCGTTTCACAGTCGCCTGGAGAGCAATCCGCTTTCACGCTACGAGTGACCAACTGTGGAACCGCTCAGGTCACCTTCGCCATCGAGTTTGCTGGTCCGAATGGATGGACAGTCCATATCGACGACCCCTTCCCGACCGTACGCGCTGGCCAAAGCCGCGACATTGGCGCATGGATTCAGAGTCCCCAAGATGCTAACTCGATACTCTGGACCCATCAGTTTTTCCTTCGGTTGTCCGGTGCTGGGACAGTTCTCGACAGCACACCTTTCAGCGCGGACTTGCGTACCTCCTCTCCGTCGGAAACGGTTACTCCTCCCACGGTCAATGGGCCTTCGGTAGGTGAACCGGGCGTTCAAGATTGTTTCACGGCAGCCGGTTCCGCTTCTAGCCTGGGCGATCCGATCGAGTTTCAATTTGATTGGGGAGACGGAACGGCGTTTTCAGGCTGGAGCAATGCCACCCAGTGCTATACCTGGTCTACCTCTGGGACGTTTTTCGTCCGCGCACGCGCTCGCTGCCGGGTTCATACGAGTGCCGAATCTTCATGGTCAGCGGGTTTTCCGTACAGTGTCGCCACAGTCGAAACAATCACCGCATCAACAATCGACGGTCCTACCGAAGGCGAAGTCGATACTCCCTACGATTATCTCGCGACGGGCGCCTCATCAAGCGCCGGTCACCCCCTCGAATTCCAGTTCAGCCGTTCATGTGACGGCTGTGTTTGGTCGGACGATTCCTGGCAATCGTCACCAAGCACCCGAGAAACGTGGGCGGAGGAAGGTCCGAAGCTTCTACGCGTTCGCGCAAGATGCGCGCTCCATACGTCCTTTGTGTCAGAGTGGTCGCCAGATCATACGGTAACAATTCAGGATGCCCCGCTGCTTCTCCCCCTTGCCCCGACAAATCCGATTCCTGCTCACGGGGCTACCGATGTTCCTTTGGCGCAAAGCTTATCATGGGGTGACGCAGGCGAAGCCTTGGGCTATCGAGTCTTCTTCGGAACCGACCCAGCCCCAGATGAGACTGAGTTCTTGTACGAGGGATCAACGCCACGCGCCTCAGTCACGGGGCTCTCCTGCGGTTCCGTCTACTATTGGAGAGTCGAGGCATTCAACGAGGACGGAGTCACGCGAGGTCCGGTTTGGGCGCTCGCCACAGCGGCATGTGACGACCGAGATGGCGATGGTGTTCCCAGTCATCAGGACAACTGCCCCGCCGTACCCAACCCTGACCAATTTGACTGCGATGGCGATGGTATTGGCAACTTCTGCGATTTTGAGTCGCCAGTGCACTCGTTCGCCAATGTTGTTAAGGCTCTCGGCATGGAGCCGTTGGTTCCATTGTGTTTCCTTCAGAATGAATACGTTTTACCGCGTGGAACAAAGTATTTGCTGACCGCCAGTGCCGGTAGCGGAGTCCTGACTGGGTTGCGACCAGGCTTTGACGCTGGCGTGGACGTTTGGATTGATCTTGATGACTACTTTGCAGTAACTGAGGAAGGAAACCGTGGCTGGGTAACTGTCTGGCTGTTCGCGCGCCTATCAGGCGGGGTAGGTTTTCCTGTGACGCTCGGCGTATCTCGGCTCGAGGGCCAGCCCTACGATCCCAATTTCTACGTTGACGCGCTGGTTGGTTTTCAGATGACTGTGATCGCCGACATCTTCGACATCAATTTACTCGATGATGAATCATCTACGGTGCCAGCGATTGCTGGTCTAGATTTCAGCCGCCTTTCCGCTGATATCAGTTTGACGGTAATCGAGGCAGTCATCCCGATGTGGAAAGTAGAAATTAGGCATGAGACGCTGGAGTCTGTGCTTCAAGCGTCTGTTTCGGCCACAGCTTCCCCCCCAGCATATGCAAACCATCTGGCCAGCACGCTTTACGAGTTGCTGGTTTCCGATGCACGAGCGACGACGCGTTTCGCAACATATCCTGACACCGAGCCTGGACCCACGATCGTTCAGGACTTGGTCCCCAGTTCGCTTCGAGCCATTCTGGATGACGGTGGGTCTATGCGGATCGAGGCCTGCGTACGCAATCTCGGAACCGTCCAAGGAACCTTCGATCTTGCGCTCTATCTCGACGAGATTCGAGACGATTCCAGAATTGCGAGAGAAGTCGCTAAGACATCACCACCTGGCAATGATTACATCGTGTCTTGTTCAACATTCTTGTGGGATATTTCGGACGTCGAAGAAGGGAACCATTTGCTCTGGTCACGAGTAGAGCGTGCGGCTCCGTCGGAGGGTAATCAGGACAATAACGCGGCGTTCTGGTGGGTGAACATTCCCCACCCTATGAGCGAAGTCGATATGCCAGAAATTGTTGCTCCAATCGACGTGCCACCAACTGATCCGCTCCCTGAAGACGACATTGCCGAGCCGACTGACGACGTAGTTAACGAAAATCCGCGCGAAACAATACCCGTTTGCGGGGCGATGGGAGTCGTGTTTCCTTTTTTGACAGTCGGCTTGGGGTTCCTTTGCGGATTAAGGCGACTCCCGTTCCGATCGGGCAACGAAACCGAGGTTGGCCTCTGAGGACGTGCGAAACGGTTGGAGGTTCGTACGATCGCATAGTAGGGTAGTTGTTGTTTAACTTGCCGAGGTGCAGGAATCCGATCGCCGACTCATTGCGTCAGGAACGTAAGCCGGTGGTCCCGCTTTCAACAATTGCCCGACTTGGACTCGGATGGTCCCTCGATTGCCGGGTATTTGCTAGATTACGATTCGACAAGGACCTTTCGCCAGAGTTTGGTCACCTTCAAACGGAACTCTACGAGATCAAGCGATACCTCGAAGTGGATGGCGATGTCGCTAATCGAAAGTCCCTCGTCGACCATGTTGCGAAGCGCTCCGTAAGGAACCAGCGCGGCGGCTGCCGACCAGTAGGCCTCCTGTTCCATCGATCTGTCGAACTCTCGACGCATTAGCCCAGTTTGCGGGCATGGTTTGATCTTGGTCGGCTTGTGTTGAAGGAAAATGTGGAAAAACTCCTCCGTCAGAGTAGCGTTCTGGCGAGTCGGGGCATGGGAATGATTGAGAATGATGACGTTTCCAACGCCGGGAATCGGTACTGTGACCGCCGACCACAGAAAACGGGCAGGGCCAAAAGCTTCCGCTCGGTCTTCCGAGGCAACCAACTCCTCAAGCTCATCCTTTGACAGCAACGTTACTCCGGGAAAGTGCTTCCCGATCTCGAAGGGTTGGAGCGGAGCATCCACCGCAACGCGGAAGCGCCGTCGAAAGGCGAGGCCATTTCGCTCTGCCTGCCATTGGGCGGGATTCGGTGGAAAGCTACTTGGCTTTGCGACTTTTGGCGTACCCATCGTAAACCGCTCGCACCATGTTCGCGATCGCTGACGCCGCCCTACCGTCGAGATCAGGATCGGCACGAAGGAACACCTCGATTTGCTCCACCGTGTCCTTCTTGGGGCGGTGTCGTTGGCTTCGCAGGTCGTCAACTCCAATCCCAAGCCAATCGGTCAGTTTCAGGAGGACCGTAGCAGTCGGAAGTTGCCCGGCTTCAATCCTTTGTAGTGTCGGGGCGCTCGTCCCGATCCTGGCTGCGGCATCGCGTAGCGAGAGACCGTCCCGTGCCCGTTTTTCCTGGACGAGTTCGCTCAGGAGTGCCGTGTCCACCCTCATTTCGGCATCGGCCACATTTTTTCTCCAAACAGAGGCTTGACGCTCGTTTCACGCATGGTACATTCCAATCAACATCGAAACGCCACGGCAGGCGGTAGAGTACCGGCTCGGTGTTTCGATGTCAAGACGCTGAAATCGACCCTGAAACGGCGCGGTTCACCGGGTCGGAAAGATTGGCAGCGGATCGGCGGTTTTGAAGGCACAGAAGATCGGATAGGGCATTCATGAGGCAGTTTGATTTTTACGAGTTTGCGGGCGTGATCGTTCCAGGGACCGTTTTCCTGGTCGGGGCTGCGATCCTGGCTGAACCGATTCGGAAGCTCGTTTTCGGTGAATTGTCCGTTGGCGAAGCGACGCTCTCGGTGATCGCCGCATACGGAATTGGCCACTTAATCCAAGCGCTGGGTAATTTGATCGAATGGGGATGGTGGCGGGCGTGGGGCGGCATTCCATCCGATTGGGTGCGGTCCCAACGTCATCGGTTGCTCAGTGAAGAACAAGCTGCTTCCCTCGATGTCGAACTCGAGGGCAAGCTCCGATTAAAGGTGACGGACGGGTATAGGTCGATGTCTGCACATGCTTGGTACTCGGTTGTTCGCCAAGTTTATGCGACCGTCGCGAGCAGTGGGAACGCCCAACGTGTCGATATTTTCAACGGAAATTATGGCCTCAATCGAGGACTTGCGGCTGCCTTACTGGCAATTGCCGTTGTAAATGCAATTATGGAAGGCCGGTCATGGAAAGCCGAGCTCATTCTTATGGTAGGCGTGATCCTGGCTTTGTATCGGATGCATCGCTTTGGCGTGCATTACGCTCGTGAATTATTCGTTCAGTTCGTCCAGCTTCCGGGCAGGGACGCGACAAAGGAAAACCGAAAGGAGTGACAAGAATGAGCAACGTTTGGCAATCCCAACATCTGTTTCTGTGGGTGTTCAATGTCGGTCGGGGCATTTGCGCCTTTGTGCGAACCCCGGAGAATTTCGGTCTCAGCATCGACTGCGGCGGTGACGGCGAAAACCGACCCCTACGCCGAGTGGAAAAGTTAATACTTCCGAGCCTGACGAAGTATTCAGGTGTATCGGTTGCCCAGGCAGTAGTGAGCCACCCTCACGTTGACCATTATCGTGACATTTACAGGATGGTCGGCTGGCATCCGCACCTTATCACCTGTCCAAACGACAAGACGCCGATCGACGGTTACCCAGACGAGCGGTTTAGTTTTCGCTTGCTCGAAACGAAAGTAAGCGATGAGCCATTGCTGCGAGTCTACAGAGAGTGTTACAGTGAGCGAAGCCTACCGTTGCGGGTTCCTGCGTTTGGCCGAACGGTACCTAACTTCCATTACGGCCTGTTCTACGTTCGACCGCCCGTAGCGGAACGCGACTTGCCCACGACAGATTACGTCAACAATTGCAGCATTATGGCTTTCCTTCGGATCGGTGATTCGTCAGTTTTGCTACCCGGCGACATCATGACCTCCGGGATGGATCATGCAATCAACACCGGCTGTGAATCCCGTCTTACGGGATCGACGGGTTACGAGCTTGCTCGCGAAAAGACGCTCGATATGAAGGCCTTGCGCACATGGATCAAGATGTTTGGGTGCAAGTTTCTGGTCGCGCCTCATCACGGACTTGAGTCTGCTTGGCCGGAGGCGATGTTCGATTCGCTCACTGCCGAAGGGCATCAGGTTCGACTGGCCTTGATCTCAGAGAAGGACAATCCAGGCGAGAATGGTGGGCGCGTTGATTCGCGGTACTACTCCGGGGAATACGTCAAGGGTCAAACCGTATTCTACGACAATGGCAGTAGCGAAGTGCGTCGAGCGATAAGCACCCGTAAAGACGGCCACATGCTCGTGGCGATGCATCAAACGGCAAAGCCGGTGGTTGCCGTATCCCACGATTTGGACTGGATTCTCACGAAGGCTCCGCTGGCGATCGTTGAAAGTTCCTTTCGTCGCGCCACCGTGGCTGCATAGGCCGCGGCGGGCCTTGCGCCAGCTACGCCACTGAGGTCGCTGCGGGATCGTATGCAGGCGAAAGTCAACCACCCATGATTCCCCGATTGCCGCGTATCCCAAGTGGGAGGCGATGATTCACTGCGTTTCTACGGCCGGTGGAAGCGTTCCCACGGCCCGTGGGATCGACACTCAGTGGGCGGCGCTCACCCAATTGTTCCCTATCGTGCCATTCTAGAAAGTGCCACTATAGGGCACTCAAATGCCATTCCCAACTAGTGTCCGATCCATGCGGATCATAAATCATTATTCCACAATCAGTTATGAATACGTAGTGCCAATATATGACACCTTGACACCGATTCCCGGGTCCCATAGATTGGGGGATCGGAAGAAAGACTCCCCCAGAAGTGGGGCACCGGGTTTTTCTTCCGCAACGGGCTTTCCTGAACGCCCGGCGTCCGGGGATCGTCGGACAATCCGCCCCGGATGAAGCCATAACAAGGGAGATTTTGTCGTGTTGCGGTTGGGTACAGGGCTTGAACTGCGCGCGGTGGGAGAAAGGAAAACGGGATGAGTGTGAAGGGTCGGGAGCGACGATCGTGTCTGCGAACTTGATAGCGTTGGGCGCTGACCTTCAACAGAAGTTGGACGCGATGGACCCGAAATCTCGGAAGGCACGCTGGGCCGGGGATATCGGTGTAGCCGTCTTTCGGATCGCTCAACAATTGGATTCGCTGAACAAGAAAAGGTTGGGACGTAGGGACATCCCCACCGCGTTCGATCGGACCGAACGGGATTTGATGAAACAGGCCCAAAGAGAAGTGGAAAAACTCGGAACTGGAATCTTGGCGGTCCCTAATCCCGATCCGCGTGCATGGCCATTGGTGGTCGTGTTCCCCGGCGATGTTCCCAAGGGCAGCGGCCCGGAAGCCGTGTTCGAGCAAGGAATCGCCGTTCCGCCGCGACCATGATGAAGCAGGAAGGTAGGTGATGGGATTTGAAACCAGACGATCTTGAACGGTTCGCCGACGATCTTCGGGATCACACCGGCCTCGAAATCGGGCTGGTTCTTGATCCATCCCCAAACGGACTCAGCGTGTTGAGCATCAACGGCGCGGATTTCTTCTTCAACGCCGACGGTTCCGGCTACGACGGTTGGGGAAAAAGATTGCCCGGCAAGGATCATCTTTCTGGTTGCCCGCGTGTCGAAGGATCGAACCGGTATCCGAATTCCGATACGCCGGTTCCAAGGAAGGAGTCAGGCAATGGCAAATGAATACCCCGTGTTCCAATTCGAGCCTGCGTATGAAGGCTTATGTGTCCCCGTATCAATGGTCAATAGCCTGCTCTCCGTTTTCTGCCCGATGCGAATTCCCCCAACCGTCGTAAAGGTCATCTACCGCCACTCATTGGATGATCCGCAGGCCCGAAGAACAAGCACCAGGGCGATCAAGAGAATTGTCAACCGACTTCAGAAGCTCAGTTCCGAAGATGGATCACCCACCAGTTCCCGATTTCGATGCTCGGTGAGCTATCTGAGCGGAGACGAAGTAAATCTTCTCGATGACGGACCTCTTTGCACCGCACTCAATCAAGGGAGCAGCGCGACCGTTCTTCTTTGGTATCCACGCAACATCAAACATGCGGTTGCCGTACTTCGGATCGAGGAAGATTGGGTTTACTGCTTCGATGGAAGGCTGCGTACTCAGTATCGCCCGAAGAATGGAGTCGAGTTCCTGAAGAAGCCCGGCTACTGTCTCGGCAGCAACATGCGAATCTCCAGAGAGTGGCTGGACAGCCCGGATGAGAGCCGATTTTACGGGCTAGGCAGGGTCGCCACGCGGGAGGCGATCCTTTTTGTTCCCCTTTAGAAACGGGGGAGGACGGGAGTAGAATGAAGGCGGAACGCCATGTTAGGAGCGCTGTTAGAGCATAGGTGTCACGTAGTGGCACTACCGGGCGTTACCTAGATAGAAGATGATTTCTATCTAGGTGTTCGTGGTCGTTTTCGGGAGGTGAAAAACGCATGTTGGAGAACCCCAGCGAGATCATTTTGACGCGGCTTTCGCAGTCTGCCGGGGGAGATTCTTCCACACAGCTTGAGAATCTTCTGACCGCGTATCGGATCGCCCTCACTCGACACGACAGCATCCGGTCCCGGCTAGCTTATGGACGGGACCTTGATCTTTGCATCTGGACCGTTGTGGAATACTCCGGACACACGGTTCAGGAAGTGGCACTCAACTTGCCGCACCTCATCAATCGCCAACGGGCAATTTGGTACCGAGACCATCTACGCGAAACTGTGAGTATTCGTGGGAAGCCTCTTGCCGATGGAACGATCAACCGACGCCTCGCGGTGATGTCCGCCGTGTTCCGGGAATTCGTCAACGCCGGGATCATTCCGTCGAACCCTTTCAAGGGATTGACGCTTACGCGGGGCCGAACCGATCCAACCCCTGCACTCTCGAACGACCAGCGACAAGCCTTGGTCATCGCACCTGATTTTGAGAATGCCCGGTCCCCATTTGAACGCCGACGATGCCTTCGGGATCGAATACTCCTCGCCCTTCTTTTCGTTCACGGTATCCGAAGAGAGGAAGCCCGGCTCGCCAAATTCAGCGACGTGGCCATGAATCAAGGCTACCAAGTCCTGACGGTTCGGCAAAAGGGTGGGAAGATCATTACCCACCGACTCCATCCCAAGGTCTACCATTACATGCAAATCTACCGGGCGGAGTTCCTGGAAAAGGATGACGACTTCCTTTTCGGAGGTCTAACTCGCAACGGGATTTCCAAGAACGACCAACCGATGTCACCGCAGGCCATCAATTACGTGGTTGCATTTTGGGCACGCAAGGCTGGAATCAAGAACACCCGTGTCACTCCGCACGTTGGACGGGCCACGGTCATCACCGAAGCCTTGAAGAAGGCTCCGCTTCAAGTCGTCAGCCGCGGGATTGGGCACGCCACGATCGAAACAACTGCGAGGTACGACCGAAGCCGCACGCGACTGGATCAATCACCGATGTCCTTCCAGAACGTGGAACTCTAGACGAATTCCCCGCTACCTGCCGTTTGCAAGTCTTCCACTGATTCGCGTTCGCCCTCGTTCGCGGTGAATTCATCTAAAGACTCGAAGAGTCGATTCCCTTGGCGAGCCAGATTCCGACCAAGCATGGTGTTCCTGATTCGGCGCTGAAGGTACGCGACGGCCTCATTGAACCGATCCAAGGGCGTCGTCGGGATGCTGAAGTGCATGTCTCGACGGTACGAAACATGAATGACGGCGTACTCCATTTTCGACTTGCCGACTTCCCCTTCCTTGAACTTATTGAAACGGTCGGCAAGGTAGCGAAGATATCCAATCTTGTGCGGGTCCGTCGCAACGGTTCCCGGAAGAACTGGAGTCGAGCTTCGTTTCGATGATCGGCGTAGGTCAATCTTTCCGATCGTCACGTCTCCGCCAGCGATGATGTTGCCTTCGCCCCGGACGTTGTTGCCGATTTGGATTCCGGGGAAGGGGATGATACAAGGAATCTCATGCTCGATTGCGGCACGAATTGCCGAGAGTTCCGCCCGAATGTTCTCTCCGAGTCCAAGGTTTTGCATCGCCGCAGTTACATCATCGTCGGACGCGCTAAGCAAGGCATCTTTTCGTGCTTTCGATAGCTTCGTGAACCGTGACGAAAGCTCGGAAATGAAAGTGGCCGGGGCCTTCACCCACGCGGGAGCATTGACCACCGAGAGGAGGGTCTTTAGCGTCGCTTCCAAGAATGACCGGCGAGGATCGTTGTTGTCCATCAAGAGCCTCCGTGCCTTGAACCGTGGCATCTGCGGGTTTCTCCATCCCGCGTAAAGCGTATCTTACCGCGAAATGCGCTTCGTCCACAACCCCAACCCGCAAGTTAACGTGAGCAGATTCATAGCTGTGAATTGCGTCGAAACCAGCCCAACCAAGGCCGTTTTGTCGAGAAGTTTTGTCGGGTAGGATGTAACGCCATGCCGGATGCGCTTCAACTTCCTGATCCCGGACGCCTGCCCGTTCGGCTGGATGAACGCCAGCAGCGGATTCACCGACGATTGCTCTTGATCGGTCCCGGCCCGGCTGCGTTCTTCCAGGACGCCTGCACGCTTTTCCTCAATCGCCTGCCGATCTCATCCACTTCGCACCTGGTAGGGCACCTTCTCCGCGAAATCGAAAGCGCGATGCGGGCGGTGATGAAGAGCGCTACGGTCGATTCTCAGCCTGATCCGCCGCCTAGCTCAAACCATCAGTCGGAAATCGAACAAGTCCTGACCGCCTTGGAAATCAGCAAAGATGATCCTATCGCAGGGGCATGGCTGTGCTTGAGTGAAAAGGCGAACGATTACGCGCTGCACAGACTTGCCCATCGGGATTGCTTGGCGGCCCCAAGGCTGATCAACGACGAATTCCGAGAGTTCTGGGGCGAGATTCTGACTTTGTTGGATTTCGTACTCGGCCGGTTTGAATCTCGCTACCTCGCAATCATGCCCACGCTCGATGACTTGTTGGACAAGCAGACCCCAACCCGCGCTGACGCCGCCCTGCTGAAGAACAACGTGCCCAACAATCTCGCCACGATTGGTTACTTCTTTGGCAAACTTGAGAACCCAGCGTGGTTGGGACCGTTACGGCAGGAGGGCTTTTTCACTCGACCGCCGGAGCCGATTGTCAACGAATTGGAGCAGACCCGCTCATTTCCGCCTTGGCCCGTGTTGCGGTATCTGCGGCGGATGGCTCCACGGGAACCAGAGTTGGTTGCGTCAATCGCGACAGAAATCCCACTGACCGACAACGCGGGCGTTCATCATGATTTGCTGGAGATCGCCCTTGACCTGCCGTCCGAACAAGCCGCTAACCTGGTTCCACACTTGAAGCACGGAATTGAGTGCCGCCATCACGGTATTTTGTTTACGCACAAGCTCGGCAACTTGCTCTTGCACCTTTCAACCGCCCTACAGAATACCTCTGTGGTTTTGGACCTTGCACGTTCTGCGTTTGCCGTGATTCCAGACGCTGAAGAATCCGAGAACGCAGGTACCCCCTCGCGTCGATTTTCGAGATCGCGTACGCGGATGGATGAGTACGAGTATGAGCGCATCGTCGCGCAAACGGCGAAGGAACTGACTACACGATACGGTCGTCCCGTCTTTGAGATGTTTAGCGATCTGCTCGAACATTCCGTGTCGGTGGACCAGCACAAGGAGAATCCCGCCGATCGCGAGGATTGGTCTTACATTTGGTGCCAAGACGTGGAGCACTGTTCTGGTGAACACGATGTCAAATGCTCGCTCATTGCAGCCGTCCGGGATGCTGCCAAATGCCTTTTGGAAGGCGACAGCATGAGTGTTCGCGATGTGGTGCTCCTCTTCGAAGCACGATCGTGGCGAGTCTTTGACCGCGTCGCCCTTCACCTTTTGCGGCTGTTCCCCGACGACACGCTGGCGATAGAGCGATTGTTGCATCGGGACGCATTCGATGATGCAACTCTTCGCCGCGAATACAATGACCTCATGGCCGCAACGTTTGGTCGTTTGGCACCACACGACCAAGCAACGGTCCTTGGCTGGATCGACAAAGGGCCTGACCTGGATGAGTATTGTGATGGGACCGAGCGGTGGATCGGAAAGCGACCGACTGAGCAAGAAGTCCGTAGTTACGCGGACCATTGGCGACTCAAGCAACTTCACCCGATTCGAGAGTCACTTCCAGGAAACTGGCGTGAACGATACGATGCCCTAGTCACCCAACTCGGAGTGCCGCAGCTATACCCGCCGACCTCGACAGTTTCATGGGGCTGGCAGAGTCCCCTACAGGCCGATCAAATCCGCTCGATGGAGATTAGGGAACTCCTCGATTACCTGAAAGCGTGGACTCCTTCTCCAGACGATCACTTTGGGCCATGTCGCAAAGGGCTGGCCGACTCTCTCCAGAAAGGGTTAGCCGAAGAACCCGGTCGATTTGTCGCTGTCGCGGAAAAGTTCGAGGACCTACATCCGGCCTATTTATCAGCGTTGCTCAGCGGACTCAAGGACACGGTGAAGAAAACGTGGCAGACAGAATGGTGGGACCCGATCCTGCGACTTTGCCTGTCGATCGTAACGAAAACCAATGATGCTGCCGAGAATGCCGGTGCCGAAGAGCGACCCGAACGCTGGCTGCGCCAATCAGTGGCCTCAATTGTTGGCCTCGGACTGGAGCAACACGATTCGCAAATCCCGTTCGCTCTGCGCGAACATGTCTGGTCGATAATCGAACCGTTGACGAATGATCCTGACCCACCGCCGGATGACGAACAGCGAGAAGGGGAGGACAATCTCGATCCCATGACTCGTTCCCTGAACTGTGTTCGCGGTGAAGCGATGCACGCGGTCATCAAGTACGCCCTTTGGATTCGCCGCAACTTCGACGCCAAACAGCTTGCCGGGTGCACCCCATTTGAAGAAATGCCCGAAGTTCGCACGGTGCTAGACGTTCACCTCGATCCCAGCATCGAGCGATCATTGGCCATTCGATCGGTTTATGGCCAATGGTTCCCGTGGCTGTGCCTGCTTGATGAATGCTGGGCCGCTTCTCACGTAAACGTAATTTTCCCCATTGATGCTGGTCGAGTGGAGTTGTGGGATGCCGCGTGGTTGCCGTATATCGTGTTCTGCGCGCCGTACAACGGCGTTTTTCAATTGCTTCGTAAGCAATATGAGCACTCTATCATCGATATCCAGCGAGAGGTTCCCTACAAGGTTGCAGGGAACGCAGGCCATCGGGAACAACTTGGTGAGCACCTCATGATTCTCTACGGGAGAGGATCGATTTCGGTTGGGGAATCGGCCGATCTCCTCAGTCTTTTCTTCACCAAGGCCCCGTCAAAAGTCAGAGAACATGCCCTTGCCTTCGTGGGGCGAAGCTTGAATCGCGAAAACGGCCAAATCCCGTCGGAGGTTCTTGATCGTTTCCAGAATCTTTGGACACATCGCGTCAATGCCTTGAAAGATATTCCCGATAGGGCGCAGCGCTCGGAGTTGACCGCCTTCGGATGGTGGTTCGTTTGCGGCAAATTCGATCAACGCTGGACGCTGGATCGTATGCAGGAATCCCTGGAGCTTTGCGGATGGACGGAACCGGATCATGCCGTCATCAAACAATTGGCAGCGCTTGCCGAAGAGCACCCGCAAGAAGCGATAGAGTGCCTCTCCATGCTCGTCGAGGGAGACAAGAATGGCTGGGCGCTTACGTCATGGAATGAAAGCGCACGGACAATTCTAGCGGCTGCTCTCAGAAGCGATCTCGAAGTAGCCCGTCAAAACGCCACCGCACTTGTCAATCGCCTTTGTGCACGTGGCTATCATGAGTTTCGTACGCTTATTTCTTGTTCCGGGGTTATCTCGCCAGTCCCCTCATAGACAGTCATATTTCGATGCGACGCCGAATCCCGGTGTTCGGAGGCACGGTGCCCGGCGGCGATTCTTCCTCGGGTTCAAGCAACTGTATAGTGGGAGGTCGGCACCGGGCCAACCACGATCGCATTTCATACTTATCCAGACCGGTAGCCCGCGTCGCAAGGTCTTGGATGGAGCCTTTGAACTTGCAGCCCTGGCAGAAGCACGTGGCCGTC
>Ga0187892_10005564_pt1 | contig 19688 bp, 18 predicted proteins | sample MA1701073metaG_FD_139345 | JGI IMG/M metagenome (GOLD analysis project Ga0187892, IMG submission 139345) | Bio-ooze microbial communities from a basaltic lava cave in the Kipuka Kanohina Cave System on the Island of Hawaii, USA - MA170107-3 metaG ...
CCACTGCCAGGCAGCTTTGGCGGCCCACGCGCGAACGCCGGGATGAGGATCGTCGTTCAACGCCTTTCCTAAGAGTTGAGTCAGGCGCGCCTTGCTGAAACTTGGTTGTGACATCACAGCATCGGCGCGGATAACCAGGGCCTTCACAATGCTCTCCCGCGTCAGATCGTCTCCACGTCCAAAGGCCTCGAATGCTCCTGCAAAACCTGCGTCATCCAACAACGCCTGTTCCATTGCCCAAGCCGCGGCATCGCGAACCATCTTGACGCGATCTCCCAGCGCCTTTACCAATGCCTCGGTCCCCTTTGCTCCGTGAATACCACCCAAGCCCATAACCCCCCAGTAGCGCACCCAGGGGCTGGAATCTTGAACTGCCTGAATCATCAAATCGGCAAACCCCGATTCACCCGAATGCGAAAGCCCTCGAACACGGGCAATTCTGGCTCTGAGGCTCTCTTGCGGCTGTGCTTCGAAAGTGGCTCGGGTCGGCTTCTCGGGCGCCACCGGGTAGAGACGCGACAACGCGTGTAGCGCGTAGGCTGTTGTCACGAAGCCGGTTTGCGCCGTCTTGTTCCAGCGTCCATACGGGTCTTGTTTGCTCAGCAGAGCCTTCACACCCCGCGAGATTGCAGGATCATCCTTTCCATACCCCAAAGCCTGCAAAGCGATGAGGCCGAGGGCAGTTGGGGCAGGATCGTACTGGCCGTCGGTTTTCCAACTCTTTCCATTTTCGGCGAGCTTGCCAGGGTCGAATCCCCAGGTTCCGTCTGGATTTTGCACGGCTCGCAGACGCGCCTCATCTTTGACGAGCTGTTCTTCAATTCGAGTCAGTAACTTTTGTGCTGCTTCGGAGTCCAGCAAGGCGTAGGCGGGAAACTCAGCCGGCTTTGGAGTCGCGTCGGCGGGTTTCCCGGTGGCTGGGGTTGGAGCAGGCATTGGAGCCAACGGCGGTGGCGGAAGTGCCAGTTGTGCTTCGCGGGCTTTCCGGTTGTGATTCAGATAGTCCCTCGGAAAAAACCGCCGGAAGAATTCGATGCGGTGTGAGAGGTCGTCGCTGTACCTCGGTTGCACCGCCAGCATTTTCTCAGCTTTCTCCTCCAGAGCTGCAAAGTAGCGCGGGTGGCCCGTTCGGTCCCAGGCGGTTCGAAGAATCTCGCCAGCGTAGTTGTACACCACCGATTGCCCTACGTTTGAACCGGGGCCGGCGGCGTTGATGCCACTGGGATCGGCAGTTTGCAGCACGTGGTTTGCGGCGCGGATTGCCTGCATCGAATGCAGCTTGCTTGCTGGCCAAACGCGCTCAGCGGTGCAAACGTTGTGCCCGGCAACACGGGTGCCCGCCGGCCCGTCACCGACATCGAGGGGCGCCAGACTGGTGTTGTTTGCGGCCTCTTTCAGGTAGTTTGTCGGCCGCATGGACTCATACATGATGTTGATGAGCCGCCGAATCTGTTGAAGGTTCTCCGGCTTGTAGCCATTCTCCACCGCGACAGCGGGGCCCCAGACACCCGACTGGGTGTGACAGCTCATACAGTGCGTTCCCATCAGGTTTCCCGCGTCGCGAATGCGACGTTCCACGCTGGCGCCACGCGGGCGGTTGGCGAGCCAGGCATCAACCTGTCCCAGGTGATCGTAAAGGGCCTGACGAACTGCCATGGTGGGATCTTCATAAGGAGCTGGACGCAGCATGCGCAATTCAATCTCGTAGCCGGGGGCATTGGCTTCGGCTCGCAGGAAGTAGGTCTGTCCAGGCTTCAGAAGACGGTTGATTTCCGAGCGGTGGCCTTCGTTCTGCTGATGAACCCTTTCATTCTCGTTCCGGCCTTCCAAATACTCCACGATCGGTAGGAGAGATCCAGAGAGACCTGACTTTGAGAGGAGCTGCTGCGATGTCGTCTTGTCATTGGCATCCAACGCATAAAGACGCAGACGTGCTGCCAGAGTTTGATCGGGAATGGCAAGGCTGCAAGTGAGCAGCCGTGGTTCCTGGCCTTCGTAGGTGAAGCGGAACCAGTCGTCGCCGGAATTGCCTACTTTCCCGTTGTCGAAATACTCAATGTCATCCCCACCCGCGCTGATGAGCAGCCGCTGGATGCCTTCGCCCAATGGCAGCGTGAGGGGTTGAGCCATTTCCGGGGTGTCGTTTGGCTCTGTTTCTACTTCCAGGGGAGGTGTTGAGGAACCTTCGCCCAGGTTGAACTGACGGATCGAAACCATTACCGGAGCCGTGAACGCGCGCGGCCAGGGGGTTCTTCGGGGAAACACCGCCACAGAGGGCGCGCTGCCAGTCTCGCGCCAGCGAGTGCCCTCAAACGGCGTTGGCCCTTCGAGCACAGGGACTACTTCGACTTGATATTCTCCCTTGAGGGGAGCGCGATAGACCAAATGAACATCAGGATCGAGTGCGTGGAGTGTCTTTTGCCAGTTGGCGGTCGGGAGAGCCTCGATCTCCAGCTTGCTGGAAGCTCGGAGTTCGATCTCGGCCTGGGTTGGCTGACCGACGACGGGTGCCAACAGAGACCAGCGGATACCGACGCGCGCGTGTGGCGGCAACGCCGAAGGTTTGGGGATTCCGGCCGTCACTTCGATTTTCTGTCCTTCAGCAAGTGAGAGTGTCTTGCTCCAGGACTTCGGGAGAAGAATAGTCGCCTCCAGAGATCCTTCCGAGGCAGCCGTTGAGCGCGGCTTTAACGCGTCGCCGCGTGAAGGTAAGAGAAGCAACAGGAGGAGCCCCAAGGGCAGCCCATGAAGGCGAGAGATTTTTCCGAAAAACATGCTCAGCTGAACTCCTTCTTCGAGAGGTTGACAGCCGTGGCGTCGTGACAATGGATTCGCAATATCTGACAACTGCGTTACACGTCGCAGATCTGAAACGCTTGTGCCAACGACGTCATCGGGTCGCGCTTCGGGATGAACTCCTGCGCGAGGTAGCCGCGAAACCCTTTTTCGATAATGGCTTTGCAGATGGTCGTGTAATTGAGTTCCTGCGTCTCATCTATCTCGTTGCGTCCAGGAACGCCGCCAGTGTGGAAGTGGGCAATATATTCGAAGTTGTCGTTGATGGTGCGGATGACATCGCCTTCCATGATTTGCATGTGGTAGATGTCATAAAGCAGCTTGAAGCGGGGTGAGCCCACCTTCTTAGCCAGCTTGACACCCCACTCAGTGTGATCACACATGTAGTCCTTGTGATTCACCTTGCTGTTCAGCAGTTCCATGCAGACGTTGATCCCCTTCTTTTCCGCCAGGCCGACAATGCGCTTCAAGCCGATAGCACAGTTCTCCAGGCCTTCTTCGTCAGACATGCCATTGCGGTTGCCGGAGAAGCAGATGACATTCGGGATGCCCGCATCCGCCGCCAGTTCAATGTGTTTGGTGAGGTTCTCGACGCGACTGTCGTGGTTTTCCTTTCGGTTGAAGCCAATGTGAATTTGATCCGCGCCCGATCCCATGGCGCAGGTGAGCCCGTGCTTCTTCACGACAGGCCATTCTTCAGGCGTGAGGAGTTCAACCGATTTGATTCCGATGCGAGCTGATTCCCGCGCCAGGTCGTCGAGCGCCATATCTCTGTAGCACCACTTGCACACCGACTGGTTGAGGTTGCCTTTGGGCTTGTAGGAACTCATGGCTTTCAGGTCTTGCGAAAGTGCCAATGTCGCAGTCACTCCGGCTGCGGCTTTCAACGCCGATCGTCGGCTGATCTGATCGTCTTTTTCCATAATGCCTCCCTCAGCTCAAAGCTGTTTCCAGCGGGGCCTTGTTGTCCAAGGCGATTGTGGTGCACTGAAGCAAAAACTATATCACTGCCGGAAGAATCGGAAAACAGTTTAGGGAAGGCAGATTCCCCCTTAGTCAAAGGGGGCTACGGCGTAGCGACGGCGATCGCGTAGCAGCCTGGGGGTTGTCTTGGGAAGGCTTCACCTCAGCGCCAGCCCTACGCGCCAACATGGTAGTGTGCGTTCGCTTGTTGAACGCACCGCAATTATTAGAGTTTGATTGGTGGTGCGTTGAAAAGCCCAACGCACCCTACATTTCTTTTCCACGCCGGTTCGGAAACTTCTCTCTGGGTACTAATTCGGGTTCCAACTCCAGTGTTAACGAAATCGTGCCCGCTGCCAAGCCGCGGGCGGCCAGTCTGGCACATAAGGGCTGCAGCAGGCGTGCCAGCACGAACGTCAAGGGTTCCAATAAGTCAATGGAGAATTCCAGCTCCAGGGATTCTTCAAACTTCAACTCCAGTTCCCTGGCAACTAGAGGTCTTTGGCTGGCCCCACGTGCCAGGGTTTGCAGGCGTTTTCCCTCCTGACCGAGACGCTCAATGAGTCCAATTTCAGGCAAATCCGCCAGCGCTTGGAGTGTGTGGATTCCCCAAGTGCAAAAGGTTTCCTGAAGTTCGGAAGAAAGGTCGAGAATACCAATGGGAAGAGGTCCAAAGCATTTTTGCTCTTGGCCAGGCGGGACTACAGTGACGCCAGAGAAGCCGTATGCAGCCAGGGCTGCGGCGTCCGGATTGGCGGCAATTCCAACGTTCAGATCAAAACCCAAGCTGCTTCCAAGCTGCTGCAATGTGTGCCCAATGCTTTCTGCATCCCTATGCAGACGTTCCAAACCATCGATATCCAGAAGGACACGATCTTTGTTCTCGGCCGCGTTTTCCACGCGTGGTGAAAAGGCAAAAGCACAATCCAGCAACGCTTGGGTTGCCGCGGCTTCCTGGGCTCGATTGCGCTGGGAGAGTTTGGCGCCAAACAGCTCAGCCTGTAGTTTGGTCATGTTGAGATACATGCCCTGCTTGCGCGCCTGGGGGTTCAACGCGATGACTTTCTGCAGGGGCGGGGAGCCCTCTAGGATGGCGACGGGCTGCTGGCGGAGTGTGGCATCAAGCCGGACAACAGCCTGAACAGGAAAATCGGGGGCGTGGAGACAGGCGAACATAAAGAGGGATGACTACGGTCTCGTCAAAGTTGTTATTCCTCGAAACAGAGTGTGGAAATCTAGTTTGACAGATCGTTTCAAAAAGCATTTAGAAGAACCAGAGACCAAAGGCCGATTAGAGCAAGTAGCTCTTGTTTTCTGTCAGTTTTCTCTCGTCACTCGCCACTACTCACTCGTCACTGATTTGATGTCTGCCAGCTTGCCGCATTCACAGCATGTGAAGAGCGGGACGACAGGTTCTGGCGGCGCATCACTTCCACTTCTAATTCCAAACCTTCCAGAGTTGCCACCCCGGCCGCGTCGTTCGATTCAGCGGCTTGGCTCCACCGCTCTCGGTAACGCTGGCAACGCAACACCAGGGAAGCACAGGTTTGCGCACAGGGTTCCCGTGTGAGCAGCAGAAAAACGGTTGGTGTGTTGTTGACTGCGCGCCGGAAGCGGAACCAAGTGGCTAGAGGAATCCGCCGGGCGTTGAGCGGCGGCACATCGCCAAGGTCCATAAGCACGGCACCAAAGCCTCCATTGTGCAAAATCAAATCGGTCACCTTTAGTGCTTGTTCCAGCCGTGTCCAGGGATTCTGCCGTTTATCCAAAGGCTGTCGAGGCATTGATGTCTGTATTTGAGCATGGATTGGTTTTCCTCTTGCCTGTCGTGTGACCAGGACATCGTCCCCACGGCGAGGGGGCAGGCGATCGATAGCCACCTGCTCTTCACGAGATCGGGCATCAGCTACAGGTCGTGTCATTTTCCCTAAAATTCTGGCTGATGTTCTACTCTGACTGGCGCCAGGCGGGTTACTGAAATTGTTTTTCATTAAACCGGAGATTGCCTGGCTCAGGCCGCGAACTTCGTCGCGCGGGTGCCGTCCGCTGGTGAAGATTTGCGGATGATGAAACGTTTCCTCCTGAAAATCTGAGAATGAAGTAGTGCCGGCAGAGGTCAGACCTTTGCCGGCATCTGCATTGCCACACCTTACCCATAGCACACGGTTTAGATGAGCCCCCACAGCCGCCAGCGATTCCGGGTCGAACGAATCCGAAGCGTCGACAATAGTGCAGACTTGTTGCTGGCGAGTCATTTCTGCCAGAAACGACAGTGCCAGCGTGGTGCGGCCAGAAGAAGCCGGTCCATAAATCTCAGTGAGCGCTCCGTGCGGAAGCCCCTGGATGAGCGCATCGACTCGTGGAATTCCAGTCGCTGTGACTTTTGCAAGCTCTGATCTCTTGGTGACAAATGCGTCCGGAATTTTTGCAGTGACGAGGGATTGGAGGTTTTTGATAGTGTGCATTTTTATATTCGCTTTTTATTCGCCTATAATGCGGCGTGATCACAGGTGTTGTCAAGACCGGGATCTTCAGCTGAAAGTTGTGGGGTGGCAGGGAGTGTCGGGGGCCTCTGCGATTTGCTTTTCACGGCTATTCAGCCGTGCATCCTGATTTGCTTGTGTAACCTTGCCAGTTCAGTTGAATTCCTTTACATTTCCGGCATGAACGCCTACTTGCAATGCATTGAAGAGAACTGCCAAAAAAAGATCTCGCCGACCACGAAGGCCCATGTATGTCCCGATTGCAGCGGTCTGCTGGACGTCATGTACGATTTTCAGATCACCGACCCGGAGAAAACCAAGCAGACCTTTCAGCAACGACGGCTTTCCAATGACCCGCTGGATCTAAGCGGTGTCTGGCGCTACCGGGAGTTGCTTCCGTTTTGCTCAGATCCGGCAAAGGTCGTCACGATGCAGGAGGGCAACACACCCATTTATGAAGCGCCGCATTGCGCGGAATACACGGGCCTGAAAAGACTGCACTTGAAACATCAAGGATTGAATCCGACGGGATCCTTCAAAGACAACGGCATGACAGCTGGTGTAACGCAGGCACGCCTGATGAACTCCCGGATGGTGGCCTGCGCCAGCACTGGAAATACTTCTGCTTCAATGGCGGCCTACGCTGCCCGGGCAGGTATGAAGGCCGTGATCTTCATTCCTGACCAACAGATTGCTTTTGGAAAGCTTTCGCAGAGTCTGGATTACGGCGCATTGACGTTGCAACTGGAGGGTGATTTTGATGAAGCCATGAAAATGGTGAAGGAAATTACCGAGGAGTCGGAAGTTTATCTGCTGAATTCGATCAACCCATTTCGACTTGAGGGACAGAAAACCATCATCATTGAAATGCTGGCCCAGCGTGGTTGGAAGATTCCGGACCGCGTTGTGGTGCCGGGCGGGAATCTCGGCAACAGTTCGTCTTTCGGAAAGGCGATCAAAGAACTGCATGACCTGGGCTTTATCGACAAGATGCCAATGGTGACAATTATTCAGGCGTTGCGTGCCAACCCGCTTTACAAGACCCTGATCGACCGCTCGGCGCGCCTCATTCGTGTCGAAGCACACACGCTGGCAACGGCCATCAAGATTGGCAATCCGGTCTCGTGGAAGAAGGCGATGCGAGCGATGGAATGGACTCGCGGCTGGTGCGACGTCGTTAGCGAGCAGGAAATTGCCGATGCCAAGGCCATGATTGGCCGGGACGGCGTGGGCTGCGAGCCGGCGTCGGCCACCACGGTGGCGGGGATCAAGAAATTGATTCAGACCAAGGAGATCGACAAGGATGAAGATGTTGTGGCCGTACTCACAGGAAACCTGTTGAAGGACCCCGACTACACAGTGAATTATCACCAGAATAATCTCTACGAGAAGGCTGCGTACAAAAATGAACTGATCGAGCGTAAAGATAAAATTCAGTCCACTTACGCCAACGCACCGCTCAAGGTTAAGGCGAGGAAGGCCGAGATCCTCAAGGTGCTTGGACTCTGACTTCCTTTCCAGCCAGCGTCACGCGCTCGCCCAGGCGCATGAGCGTGACCGTTCCCATGCCCATTCTGCCAAGTTTTTCTCTTAGGGATTACCCCGCCATCTGCTATATTGAATGAATGCTCGGACCGTTCTTCTCTTGTTCTTAGCGGGACAGTTCGGTTCTTGACGAACGGCCTCTGGAGCGGTTATTCGCCGAGGCATCCATTTCATTGAGGAGGAAAGTTTTTTGTTAAAGATCAGACTAACTTTGATGGGTTCCAAGAAGAAGCCGAAGTACCGCATCGTTGTGATTGAAAAAGCGCGGGCGCGCGACGGAAGGTATGTTGATGTTTTGGGGCAATACGATCCTAAGAAGAATCCGGCCGCAGTCAATCTCAACAAGGAGAAATACGCCTACTGGGTATCCAAAGGAGCACAACCGAGCAATACGGTAAAAAGCTTCTTAGCTAAAGTGTCATAGCTTGGGCGGGCCTGCTCTCATTCCTGTGAACCAGACTAATCGACTGGACGACACCTAAGGAGGCTGCCATGAAAGAGCTGATTGAGCAAATCGCAAAAGCACTAGTGGACAATCCTGATCAGGTATCCGTGAAGCCAATCGAAGGTGAGCAGACCACCGTTCTCGAACTCAGAGTTGCTCCCAATGACCTCGGCAAGGTCATCGGCAAACAAGGCCGCACAGCTCGTTCAATCCGCACCATCCTGGGCGCTGCAGGAATGAAGCTTCGCAAAAGATTCACACTTGAGATTCTGGAGTAAGCCGGTTTGCAGCACTCCCCACGTATTTCTGTTGCCCGCATCGTGAAGACCCAAGGAAACCGGGGGGAAGTTGCTGCAGAAATCCTCACCGATTTCCCCGAAAGGTTTCAGCATCTCAGCGCCGTCGCCTTGGAGAAGGAAGGGCAGGCCGCTCTTGAATTGAATCTGGAAAACCACTGGTTCCACAAGCACCGCGTAATCCTCAAGTTTCAAGGCATCGACGCGATCACTCCCGCAGAGCGTCTAGTTGGGTATCAGGTGACCATAGACAACTCGGAACTGATGGCGTTGCAACCGGGCTCTTACTACCAGCATGACCTGGTCGGTTGCCGGATTGAAGATCAAGACGGTGTTACACGAGGCAATGTCGTTGAGGTGTTGGGCGCCCCTGGCAATTATCTTCTGAAAGTCAGCCATGATACGGGCGATTTCCTGGTTCCGTTTGCCGAAAGCTATTTCCCCAAAATCGACATTCAGAACAAAATCTTGATTTGCGACTTGCCTGAAGGACTGGAAGATCTCTAAAAATCCTGCCGAGTTGTTCCCGCCCCTGAGCGATTCATGGATTTCGACATCATCAGCATTTTCCCCTATTTCTTTACCGGTCCACTCTCCCACGGGATGGTGTTTCAGGCACAAAAGCGCGGTCTGATCGACATCAGAATTCACGACCTCAGAGACTTCACCAGCGACCGCCATAAGACTGTGGACGACCGCCCGTTTGGGGGTGGGGCAGGCATGGTGTTAAAGCCTGAACCCTTGTTTCGCGTTATCCGAAAAATCCGAGCGGAAAAAACAGTGCTGTCCCGCAAGATCATCCTACTCACGCCACAGGGCAAGCGGTTTGAGCAGCGCATGGCTTCCGAGTTTTCCAGGTTGGGTCAGGCTGTTCTAATTTGTGGCCGGTATGAAGGCGTGGATGAAAGGGTCACTGAGTGCCTCGTAGATGAAGAGATCTCCATTGGCGACTATGTGCTCAGTGGGGGGGAACTGGCTGCCTGTGTCTTTGTGGACGCGGTAACACGGCTGCTTCCTGGTGTACTGAACAATAGTTCCAGCGCGGTCAATGAGTCCTTCGCAGCGATTGAGAGCGCTCCAAACGTCGCCGACGGCTGTATCTTGGACTACCCACACTACACTCGGCCTGAGGACTTTGAAGGTGAGCGTGTTCCGGATGTTCTCCTCTCGGGTGACCATAAACGGGTTGAGCGTTGGCGCAGAAAGAAGGCCCTAGAAAAGACTTTGAAAAACCGTCCTGACCTATTACAATGCGCAACCTTATCTGAAGAGGATAAGCAGTTATTAGGATAGAGTTTAGCAATACTATCCGGCATTTTAGGGGTGGGTCATGAACGCATTGAGCGCGGTAGAGAAGAACGAGCTGAAATCGGATATCCCTAGTTTTCTCGTAGGAGACACCGTCAAGGTGCATGTGAAAATTAAGGAAGGTGACAAGGAACGCATCCAGATTTTCGAGGGTGTAGTGATTGCTCGCCGGAACGGTGATTTGCGGTCTTCGTTTACAGTTCGCAAGATTTCTTTTGGCCAGGGTGTAGAGAGAATTTTCCCATTGCACTCTCCAATCATTGACAAGATCGAGGTGTCCAAGAGGGGGAAGGTCCGCCGAGCCAAGCTGTACTATCTGCGCGGCTTGAAGGGTAAGGCTGCCAAGATCAAAGAAGTCAAATCCACCTGAACATCCTCCCGGCTGGCAACGTTAGCTTCCCAGTGTGAAGCTAACCTGCCTTTTTCTGCCTCCGACTCTGGGTTTCGTCCGCATGCCATCTCTTTGACCCCATGACGTCGTCGCGCCCTCAGTTGGCACCCTCTGCTCGCGAGAGTTTTGTCTGCGGTCAGACCTTTGAGGATTGGGCTCGGTTGTTGGGCCATCAATGCGTTGCCGGAATCGATGAAGTCGGTCGAGGTGCGTTGTTTGGCCCGGTTTGTGCTGCCGCAGTCATCCTGGACCTTGACAAACTACCCTCGGGAATCGATGATTCTAAGAAACTAAGTCCTAAGCAAAGAGAAGTTTTGGCCGAAAAAATAAGAGACACCGCGTTGGATTTGTCGATTGCGTATGTCGAGGCCAGGGTGATTGATGAAATCAACATCCTGCAAGCCACATTTGAGGCAATGCGTCGGGCGATCAGGGGACTGCGAGTAGCGCCAGAGTTCTTGTTGTGTGACGCCTTGATAATCCCGGGTTGCACCATTCCTCAACGGTCGATTATTAAAGGAGACGCGCAATCGGTTTCCATTGCTGCGGCTTCCATCCTTGCGAAGGTTGAGCGCGACCGCCTCGTTTGTGGCCTTGATGCAAAGTATCCCGGCTACGACCTTGCCAGCAACATGGGATATGGCACCGAAAAGCACCTGAAAGCCTTGTCAGCTCTGGGACCGACAGATCTGCACCGCCGCACGTTTCGGGGCGTTGCCGTTGACAGCCCCATACCTGGGTGCTAGATTTTCATACTAAATTCTTAGGTCTCACTAGAAGGATGCGGAATGGCTTTAAACAAAGCCAAGGTTCTAAAATCGGCTGAAAAATACGTTATTCAAGGGAAAATCAGCCATGCGATCGCCGAATACCAGAAGCTGATCAAGGAAGATCCCACGGATCTTCCTCTGGTCAATACTCTGGGCGATCTCTACGTCCGCATCGGTAACGTTTCCGAGGCGGTCAAGTGTTTCACTCGGCTCGCCGAAAGTTACGACAATGGCGGATTTGTGGTGCGCGCCATTGCGATGTATAAGAAGGTCAGCAAGATCGATCCAGGCCAAATCCAATCCCTTTCCCGCCTGGCCGATCTCTACCTTCGCCAAGGCCTCAACAGTGATGCCCGGGCCCACTATTTGCAGGTTGCCGACTACCTGATCAAGAAAGGAGAGCTGGACAACGCAATTACTGTCTATCAACGTGTTGTTCAGATCGATCCGGAAAACCCTGCCGCGGAGGGAAGGATCGCTGAGGCTCTCCAAAAATTAGGCAAGAAGCCAGAGGCAATTGGGTCTTATCTCTCTGCAGGACTGAAGTCAAGGCGCAAAGGGGCTTTGGATGAAGCTGCCAACTATCTGAAGAGGGCACTGGATCTCGATGAAAATGACATTCAAGCTCAGTTGGCTTACGCGGAAGTCTTAAGCGATCTGGGCAAACCCGCCGAAGCGCTCTCCGCGCTGAATCGTATTCCCCTGCACGATTTCAAGCCCGAGGTGCTAGAGACTAGCTTCAGCATTCACCTCAAGGCCGGAAGTATTGGTGAAGCCGAAAAGGTTGCCAACCAACTGCTCGAGCTTGACAGTCAATATTTCAAGCTATTCCTGACTCTGGCGGCTGCTCAAATGGCCAAAGGCGATCTGGACAGGGCCGCCCTAAGCGCCGGTAGGGTTGCCGAACTTTCAGTTAAGTACTCCGCGGGGATGCTCGTCGAGGCGCAACTCAAGAGCATTCTGCAAACCCAGCATGACCATATCCCGGCCCTGCTTGAGTTGGTGAAGTTCTACACTGTTTCAAACGAACGTCAATACCTGGCGCCACTTCTCGAGAAGGCCGGTACGATCTACATTCGCTCCGCCCAACTCGCCGAAGCCGCCAGCGTTTACTATCAACTGGTTCAGTTGGAGCCAAACGATCCGGTTCATCGCGAGAATCTGAGGCAGGTGCAGGAACGCCTCGGGCTAAGCGGCGCACAAACTCCACTACCCAAGCTGGTGCCGGACATGGGCGCTTTGGCCGACCAGTTCGTGTCGGAGCCGACACTACAGACATTCACACCTGAAGAAACAGGGGAGCACAGCGACCAGCCGCGTGCGTCCATGGCAGGCGAAGAGGAGGTGAAGGGATACATCGTCGAAGGTGATCTGTTTGCCGGCTATGGATTGCATCAGAAAGCCATCGACCAGTATCAACGCGTGGTTGACGCCGTTCCCCATCACGTCGAGGCTCACGAAAAGATGCGTGACATGTACGCCAAGAGTGGTGCGCTCGCGAAGGCTGCCAACGAGTGTTTGATCCTGGCTAACATCTATACAGCCCGCGGGGACTCCGAAAGCGCCAACCGGAACTTTGCCTCGGCTTACCAGTATGACCCGAACCTGCACCAATCGCCGATCTATCCCACAGCCGCCGAGACTCCTTCCGAGCCGCAGGTGTCCGCGCAAGAGGAAGGCAATGCCAGCCATAGACCCGCAGCCGTTCCTGCGAAGAACCTGGAGGACCTTCTTCAGGAGGCAGATTTCTATCTCGACCTTGGGTTTCTCTCGGAAGCCAAAGCTTCCATGGACCAGTACCGCCAAACCGGTCCGCTCAATGATGACTTTCAGCAGCGCCTGGATCGGTATGAAAGCCTCCTGAAATCGCAGGCAGGACAGGCTCCCCCACAAGCACCTGGTGTTGAATCCGCTCTAACTGGCGCGACGGTGGCGGATGCTTCGGAAGACATTGATCTTTCCGGATTCGAAAGTACAAGTCACGCCTCAGTTGAGAACTCCGGGAGCGCTGAAGCCGCTCAGGCCGAGGGTTTCGAAACCACTTCGGTAGTGGAACCCAAAGCGGCAACGCCGAAGGCTTCCACCACCACACCACCGGCAGAATCTTTCGATGAAATGATGATCGACTTGGATGAAGAACTGGTCGAATCGACACTCGAAAAGTCGGCCGCGACCGTCCAGCCGCCTTCATCGAAGATTGTTGCTGCTCCGTCAAGCGACCTAGGGACTCCCGGCGCTTTGTCCGATGTCTTCGACGAGTTCAAGCAAGGCATGGAGGACGATGGCGATAGCGGTGATTATGAGACCCACTACAACCTGGGTATCGCCTTTAAGGAAATGGGATTGATGGAAGAATCCATCGGAGAGTTTCAGAAGGCGCTCAAGACGGTTGGCTCCGATGTTGCGAGCGAAGAGTTCGTGAAGTGTTGTAACATGCTGGGCCTCTGCTTTGTGGACAAAGGGTTGCCGCAAGTGGCCGTGAAGTGGTTTGCGCGTGGTTTAGCGACCCCGGGCCGCAATGAAGAAACCTATCAGGCTCTGCGTTACGATTTGGGTTGCGCGCACGAGATGGCCGGTAACGAGAAAGCGGCTTTGGAAACATTCTTGGATGTCTACGGTGTCAACATCAACTACCGCGATGTCTCAGAGAAAATTGAGAGCCTGAAGAATCGGATTCATGGCTAACAAGATATTGGTGGTCGTTTTCATTTTTTTCTGTTTTGAGCTCGGCTTTTTCCTCGTCATCTTTCCTTGGTCCCAGTATTGGGAAAACAACCTCTTTCTTAGCTATCTTCCGTCGCTTCGCGAACTTGTTCTCAATAACTTCTTCCGTGGCGCCATCACGGGTTTGGGCATCGTGGACATTGGGTTGGGTTTTTGGGAAGCACTGCACTTCAAGCTGGCGGTTTCTCAACTAAGCCAGAAATGAAATGCCTCTGGCTTACTACATCACCGATCGGCACAGCGGCTCCCTTCCTATTCTGCAGCACATCCAACAGGCCATCGACGCTTCCGTTGATCTCATACAGATCCGGGAAAAAGATCTCGCGACTCAACCGTTGCTAGAACTCTCCAGCAGGGCTCTCGAACTCGCGAAAGGGAGCCAAAGCAGGGTCCTCGTCAATGACCGAGTGGATGTTGCCCTGGCAGGAAGCCTCGATGGAGTCCAGTTGGGACATCATTCGGTAAGGACAGATACAGTTTCCAAGCATCTAAGGGAAAAGAATCTGTTAGTTGGCGCGTCGGTTCATTCCATGGCCGAGTTTTTGAACGCAGCGGCCGGCGGCGCGAGCTTTGTCACCCTCGGGCCGATTTTCCCAACGCCATCCAAGTCGGCTTACGGCCCGCCGCTGGGGCTCAAGCTGCTGGAGAAAGTGTGCCAGCGTGCCTCCATTCCAGTATTGGCGCTGGGCGGGGTTGGTCTGGAGAATTATCGCTCCTGTCTATCCGCTGGCGCCGCCGGCATCGCTGCTATCCGGTTGTTTCAAACATCGGAAGGCTTGCACGGGGCAGTTCGCAGCATCCACGACTTCCTTCCTGATCGATAGTCTTTGATCTGGTTCATATGCCGCAGTCCTCTCCTGCCATAGCGCTACACTCGGTGAGGAAGACCTTCCGCACCGTGGTTGCGGTGGAGAATACCTCGTTTGAAGTGCAGCCCGGCGAGATCTTTGGTCTTCTCGGCCCAAACGGTGCGGGCAAGACGACGTTGTTGCGTCTGATCATGGATATCTTTCGTCCGGACTCAGGCAGCATCCGGATATTTGGTCATCACTTTCTGACGGAAGACAAAGGTCGTATTGGCTATTTGCCTGAAGAACGCGGGCTCTACACAAAGCAAAAGGTTCAAGCTGTCATCGAGTATCTGGTGCAGTTGAAGGGTGTCCGTCAACCACAGGCACGGATCAAGACACTCGACTGGTTAAAGCGGCTTGACATGGTCGATGTCAAGGATCGCAGAATACAGGAACTCTCGAAAGGAAATCAGCAGAAGATCCAGTTCATTGCCACTGTGGCAGCGGATCCTGAGATCCTCGTCCTGGACGAACCGTTCTCAGGACTTGACCCAGTCAATGCTCGGGCGCTCATCCTCGTAATCCAGGAACTGGCAAACAATGGAAAGACAATTGTTCTCTCGACGCACCAGATGAATCTTGTCGAGTCCCTATGCCGACGGGTCTTCATGATCCATCACGGTCGCCAGGTTCTCTACGGCGATTTGGAGGAGATCCGAAAGGCGCATTCCGAGAAGGCTGTTGTTGTTCGGTCAAACGCTGTCTATGTCGATTGCCCTTACATCGCCCACGCGACGGCCAACGGTCGTGGTGTGCAGATTCTTTTGAAAGAGAACAGTGAGCCGCGTCAGCTGCTGACTTGGCTGGTGGAAGTTGGTGCCGACGTGCAATCGTTCGAGTGTGCCAAGACGCCTCTGGAAGAAATCTTTATCAAGTTGGTTCAGAGGAAGTGACGAATGCTGAACGAGGCGTTCATGAATAAAATCTGGGTTATTGCCAAACGAGAGTTTCTAGTAACAGTGACCCGCAAGGGATACATCTTCGCTGTGGTGGGGATGCCGCTCCTTTTCGGAGGCATCTTTGGAATTAGCTTCCTCACCAGCGGCACCCTGGAGCAGTCGATCAAATCGGGCTCCGGACCGATTGCAGTCGTCGATCGATCACACACTCTGGATTTTGAATTAGCAGTGGATCAGGAACTGGTGCAAGAATCACCCACTACCTCTACCGAAGTCCTCCAGAAGGCCGCAAGCGCCAAGCCGAAGAGATTGGTCTCCTATACCGACCTGACACAGGCCATCCAAGACTTAAAGAATGGCAAGCTTTCTGCAGTCTATCTCATCGAATCAGACTACATGAGCACTGGGAAGATCATCGCCTACTCTCCAGAACGCGGCGTGTTTTCTGACCTCGCACCTCCTGACCGAAGCCGGCTCTACGACCTCATTCGTGCTAGCCTCGTTAAGGGCCGTATTGACGGGGAAACCCGCGAGCGCATTCTGGCGCCGGGCAAACTGAAGCAGATGAAGGTTTCAAAGCAGGGAGAGGTCGAAAACGCGAGCGACGCATTCCAGAAAGCGGCACGCTTCTTCGGCCCTTTCAGCATGTTTTTGTTGCTCACCATGTCGATCTTTTTCTCCTCTGGTTATCTACTCCAGGGCATCGCCGAGGAAAAACAGAACCGGGTTATCGAAGTAATCTGGGCGTCTGTTGATCCGATGGAGCTCTTGACTGGAAAAATCATGGGCTTGGGCGCAGCGGGTTTGTTGCAAGTCGCCCTCTACGCTGGCATGCTCTTGCTGCCTGCTGTCACAGTGTTCGCCCTGTTTCAAGTCAGTGTGGCGGGTCTCGTTTTGTCGCTAGCATACTTTATCCTTGGATATCTGCTGTTTGCCGGGCTGATGGCCGGCACGGGCATTCTGGGAAATTCGCCGCAAGAGAGCGGGCAGCTCTCAGCCTTCTGGACTCTGCTAAGCATGGTTCCCATGTTTCTGCTCGCGCCGATCAGCGATGCACCAAACTCTTGGTTGGCGCGGGGACTTTCCTGGTTTCCCCTCACTGCACCTGTAACAATGCTGCTGCGGATTACGTCTGGCCAAATTCCTTGGGTCGATGTCGGGATTTCGGTTGTCGTCCTGGTCGTATCGATTTACCTAGCTGTGCGGGGAGCAGCAAAGATGTTCCGTGCCGGCGCGCTAATGTACGGTAAGCGACCCGGCATAGGCGAGATCCTGAGATGGTTGAAAGAGGCATAAAGAAGGCAGGGACGAGTGACCAAGTGTTGAATGTGCCCGTTGGCATCGCCCGTGAGCCAACCCAGCATGTCCGGATTCGATGAGATGCGGCCTGCAGAAAAAGATCGGTCGATTCATGCGCGCTTGGCCGATGTAGCTTTCATGACCAAGGCCCTGGCACAGGCGCGACGGGCATTCAACCTCCAAGAGGTTCCGATTGGGGCTGTGGTTGTCGCAGGAGGCAAAATCGTCGGGCGAGGCTTCAACCAGAGTGTCCGGCAATCCGATCCAACGGCTCACGCCGAGATCCTTGCTCTGCGCCAAGCAGCGCGGCTTTTGGGAAATTACCGATTGACTTCAGCAACGCTTTATTGCACGCTGGAACCCTGTTCCATGTGCGCCGGAGCCCTGATCTGGGCTCGTTTAGCTCGATTGGTTTACGCTGCCAAGGACCCCAAAGCCGGCGCTATCGATTCCCATTTGAGGCTTGCCCAGGCCGAATTCTCAAATCATCGTTTCGAAGTCGTCTCGGGCGTTTTGGAAGAGGAAGCAGCGGCGCTGCTTCGACAGTTTTTTCGAGCTCGCCGTCGGCGGGCTTGAGTTGTTTTGACAACCTGCAACTCTTACACTCACCACACCGGAGAGGTACCGAAGTGGTCGCAACGGGGCCGCCTCGAAAGCGGTTTGGGGGCTAAACACTCCCACGCGGGTTCGAATCCCGCCCTCTCCGCCAGCTTGTAAATACTTTTTAATAAACAAGATATATCAATACTGCGCGCGCAAGGTTGGGCTCGTGTACCAACGCGTGTACCAGCGTGCTAGAATCGCACCCCTGTGGTAGAAGAGGACCGAGGTTGCGGTTCCATGCTCAAGATCTATCGGCGGCATTCCCGCTACAAGTGTCAGTACCGGAGCGTCGACCAACGCAAGTGTTCTTGTCCTGTCTGGGTTCGCGGCAACGTCAAGGGCGTCAACGTTCGCAGGTCTGTGGAAACATCCTCGTGGGAAGAAGCCAGAACATTGGTTCAGAAATGGGAACTCCAGGGATTCATTGATTCGGAACCTAGCATCCACAAAGGGTCAGAACAGGCGACCAATTCGGGTGAACCTCCTACAGTTGAAAACGCTGTGAAGCTCTTCGTCAGCGATGCGAGAGCTCGCCATCTGGCTCCGGCTACGATCAAGAAGCTCCGTGTCTTGGTCGAAAAGCAATTGCTCGCATACTGCAAAGACCAGGGACTGCGCTATGTCGCAGAGCTAAACATTGATCGAATGGCCGACTTTCGGGTTACCTGGATGGACGGGGCCATTTCCAGCGGCAAGAAACTCGAGCGGCTGCGTTCCTTTTTCAACTTTTGCCGTACCCGCAAATGGATCGACGACAATCCGGCAGCGGCGCTACGCAAACCTCGAGTTACCGATCCGCCCACTTTGCCATTTACTGAGGAGCAAATCGACAGAATCCTGAAAGCCTGCGACGAGTTTCCCGGCTGCGATCGAAAGCCAGGTGGCCAGAACGCCGTCAGACTTAAGGCTTTGGTTTTGCTCATGCGTCATTCTGGTCTGCGGATCGGCGACGCTCTTCGCCTGACAGACGACCCAACCCCGATCCTCACGCCTTCAAAGACTGTTGTTCCTCCCCACATCGTTGGCCAGCGCATCTTTCTCTACACGCAGAAAACGGGAGTCAACGTTCATATCCCTATGCCGCCAGAATTCTTTGAAGCTTTGAGGAAGGTGGAGAAGCAAAGTGGCAGGTATTATTTCTGGAGTGGAGCTGGCAAACTGGAAACCCGAATTGGGAACTTGGAACGCACTTTGAAGTCCATGTTCATAAAGTCAGGTATACCGGACGGCCACGCCCATCGCTTTCGTGACACTTTCGCCGTGGCACTTCTTCAGCAGGGAGTTCCAATCGAATCCGTTTCCATCTTGCTTGGCCATCAGTCTATCAGGATAACTGAAAAGCATTACTCTCCTTGGGTAAAAGCTCGGCAAGATCAGCTCGAGCAGTTCGTGATGAGAACTTGGAAAAAACCAGGGAGGAAGAAGGTTGTGGATTTCCCTTCTACAGGTTCGTGAGCACAAGTGATTTCTGGTACACGCGCTTGGCGACGCTCTCAGGTATTCTAAGAGTTCGATATTTCCGCTTGTTCGGTTTGGGGTAGTGAAAGACCACGACTCCCGGCTCTGTCTGGAACATCTTACGAATTGCTTCCCTGGAAAGATTCCACTGCTCAGACAACTCAGCGACTGTAAAATGATGTTCGGACAGCCGTTCCGCCTGCTCCTGTCCCGCGAGTTTCATAGTCCCTACCCCCTTCCAAGACCTGAATCTACTGCGGTCTCACATTCCTCGCAAACGGCGTGTAGCTCGTTCACTGCATCGGTTTTGGTACCTGGGACGCAACATCTCACTCTAACTGTCCAGGTCATCCTTTGACCCACGAACCCGTCACGGTTTGTTCGGCGGTCGGACATGATGCGACCTACAAGAGCCTCCCTTGATTCCTTGGTCCCAATTGAGTAGTACTATTTTTCTTTGTGAGTTTCTTGTGTCTAGAATCGCCTCTATACAGAGAGAGGGTTTTCTTGTCTCGGAACAGTTCAGTTAGATCATTCCCAGTGGCTATATCTCTGGGTAGATTGTAAGGGACGCTGCGGGCGCAATATCTCGCATGGCAGGAGGAGGGATGAATCTTTCCCTGACAACACCGTTTCTGTTGGCGAGTGCGGTCTTAGTCACGGTTGCTGGATGGCAGCTAGCCCAAGCCCAGGGGATAAGCGCCGAATTACGTGGGCTGGTGAAGGACCCGTCCGCGAATGTAGTTCCTGGAGCTGCAGTCCGGGTTCAAAACCTGAATACTGGACTCAGCCGAACTGTGCAGACTGCTGAGGACGGCTCGTACAGTTTCTTGGGCTTAAGACCGGGTGGGTACTCC
>Ga0187892_10005566_pt1 | contig 19683 bp, 13 predicted proteins | sample MA1701073metaG_FD_139345 | JGI IMG/M metagenome (GOLD analysis project Ga0187892, IMG submission 139345) | Bio-ooze microbial communities from a basaltic lava cave in the Kipuka Kanohina Cave System on the Island of Hawaii, USA - MA170107-3 metaG ...
GCAAGAATGGCAGAATCAGGTCGGTATGTCAATACAAAAATGAACAGACTGACCTATTTTCTTATCTCACACCCAGACCCCCAGCCTGTTTGGTGAAAACAAAAATGTAGAAACTCCAGAGGCTCGCAAAGCGAGCCCTAGCTGGTAGAGGGCCGACTCGTCGTCGCGATTCAGCTGCACAGCCCGTTCGAATAATCCAACGGCCTCCGCGGCCAGATTCATTTGAAGCTTCGCCTTGCCAAGGTAATAGAACACTCCCCAAAAATCCGGTTTCAGTTTGTTGGCGGTCTCAAGGTAATAAATCGCTTCCTTGGACTGTCCCTCGTTTGCCAGAAGGCTGCCAAGGAAGTAGTAAGCCTCGCCATCTTGCCGATCCTGCCGCACCGCTTCTAAGAGCGCTTCCTGCGCTTTCTCTGTGACCCTCAGACTGATGCAGGTTTTCCCCAGCTCGCGCTGCACCCCTGGGAGGGATGGATCGAGTCGCACCACCTGTTCGAACGCCTGTTGCGCCTCGGCAAACCGAGTGGCGTCATAGTATGCCTTGCCCAGCAGGAAAGACGCCTGAGCGGGGCTCAGCGCAGAGGACATCATTTCATCCAAGGCCAGCTTCGCCTTTTGTGGCTGGCCTTGCTTCAAGTAAGCGATGCCCAGAAGGTACAGAAGCCCAGCCTGTTTTGGGTGGGCTTGGCGCAGTGGCTGCAGGGTCTGAAGGGCGGCCGCTGTTTCACCGTTGTGCAGCTGGCAAGTCGCAAGCAACTCGCCTGCCTGCGCGTGGTTCGGCTGCAGTTTCAGCAGACGCTGAAACTGCGTCGCAGCCAGCCGATGGTCCTCCTGCTTCAGGTAAACCAGACCAAGGTCCAGCAACAAGCCAGGATCCCGCGGGCTCAAACGCAGTGCACGCTGATAGATCGTTATGGCCTTAGCCGGCCGCTGCATCCGTGAATAGACAACACCCAGATTACCAAGGGCTCCGATATGTTTGGGTTGGGCCTGAAGCACCTGTTGAAAGCCTTGCTCCGCCGCTGAGTAGTCCCCAGCCGAGAGGGATGTGACGGCCCTGTCGAAGATCGCGGCCAGGGGATCAGCGGGAGGCGCCAGAAAAGAAACTACGAGCAGAAGTGTGAATGCGCAGGGCCAGGTCATGCTGGATTATTGGCGCTGCGAAAGGGCACTGTCCACGCCGGACGCGAATGGCGGCGCTCCTTCCGCAAAAAAGAAAGGCGATGGCAGAAGCCATCGCCTTGTATTCTGCGCCCAACCGGCGAAGATTAGAAATAGATCTTCAGCCCGAACTGAATGTTTCGTGGATCGCGCGTGGAGGTCACCTGGCCGCTTGTGCCGCGAGTGGCTGCTGTGACCTGTGCTCCCGGGTTGGCTCCTGAAATTCCGGTATTGATGCCTGCCCACTGCGTATGGTTGAAGGTGTTGAAGGTCTCAAAGCGGAACTGGGTGGTGACGCGTTCTGTGATCTTCGTGTTCTTGAAAAGTGAGATGTCCCAATTGTTGATGCCCGGTCCATGGAGAATGCCCTTGCCTGTGGTTCCGAGCGAGCCGTTCAGCGGCCGGGCAAACACGAGGGGGTTGAAGTACTCTGCACGGGATTTCGTGGAAGGATAGAAGTCGCCGCTCAGGTAATCGGCCCGGACTCCGGTAGCCCCATTGAGAGTTCCTGCATCGCCATTGGATGTGATCGTGAGCGGCGTACCACTCCAGAAGCGAGTGATGCCCGACACCTGCCACCCATCGAACACCTTCCTGCCAGCTGCATTGTTCATCCACTTGGAACCCACGTTCGGCAACTGGTAGACATAGTCCAGCGTGAACACTTGCCTGCGGTCGAACCCCGCCGGTCCTCGTTCCCGTCCACGGTCGAGATAGTAGCCAATCGCAGCGCCATCGGTATCAACTTCGCTAATCGCTTTCGACCAGGTGTAGTTGGCGTTCATCGTGAGATTGCTGGCGAAACGCCGGCTTAACCGTGCTTGAAGCGCATGGTAACTGCTGCTGGCGCCAAAGTCGGTGAAGTTAATGTTTGTAAAGCCCTTGAAGGGGCGAACGGCGTTGGCAGTGTTATTGGCCTGCTGCAGAATCGCCGTATTCGTCGTTGTTCCGAGGGCAAGCTGGTTGATATCTCGCCGGTACTGCAGATGGCGAGCCGTGTTGGCAACGTAGCCGACATCGATTGAAGTCTGCCCGGGCAGTTCCCGCTGAATGCCCAGACTCCAGGTATAGATCGTGGGAACCAGCCCCTGAGCGTCGAAAGTCGTCAGAGCCACAGGGAAGCGCGTGCCTCCTGAAATCAGGTCGGGCGACATGCTGTCCACATTGCCGCCATAAAGTCTGGGGTTGTAAGTCAGCGGCGGATTGGCCAGGCCGTCGAAGGAGTTCACGTTCTGGCGAATCCTTTCGAAGAAGTTTCCGAAGCCGCCGCGGATCGAGGTTTTTCCGTCACCCCAAGGGTCGTAAGCAAACCCAAACCTCGGCGAAACTTGATTCTTTCGGTGCTTCGCAAATCCCTTGGGAATGCCACTGCCTTCGATCACGATTCCATTGAATGGATCTCCGGAATTGGGGATGATGCTGCCATTCCTCAAGCCGGACGCCGTTTCAATGCGGACGGCCTTGGAAGCATCGTACCGGCTCGGATCAAAGTATGGCTGCAAGAACTTGCCCAGCGTGTACGTCGGTCCGAGATAAACATAGCGAGCGCCAAACTCCAGTGTCAGTTTGCGGTTCACCTTCCAGCTGTCCTGTCCATAGAACTCGAGGCCGTAGAACCTGAAATCCCCGTAGAACACGCCGTTGGTCTGAGTAATGCTGGTGTAGTTGCCTAGGATCAAGTTTGCCAATGTGTTGTTTGCGTCGTTAGGGTTTTCCCGGTTAGGACTGAAATCGAAGTTAATGGAGTCAGTCCAGGCGGGCTGCTGGCCATTGTCGTTGCGATTGAAGAAAACACCGGTCTTGAAAGTGTGCGACCCTTGCACTCGTGTGAAGTTGTCTGTCCACGCAACGTCTTGCCCTCGCTAAGCCAGCCCGAGGCAAAACCTCCGAAAGCACAATCCCCGACACCGCAGTTAAAGCGTGGGAATTTGTTGCGGACATTGACCGCAGGGTAGAGTTCCTTGAAAGTGAATCCCAGCTTGTCTCGATCGTAGAGGCTGGTATCGGCGTCCTCCGTCACATCCACTACCTGTGTGAGGTGGTTGTAGGTGAAAATGAACTCATTGGTGGTCGTTGGAGAGATTACGTTCACCAGATTCCCAGACCAACTCGACCCGGGTTTTTTCCGATATTGTGGAAAGACCGGGTACGGTGTCGAAGCGAAAATGCCCTGGGTCTGGTCTTCGCGCTGCGAGTCGTCCGCCCAACGGAAGAAAAGATTTGTCTTGGAGCTCGGCTGCCAGTCGATTCGCAACACCTTCGCATTTTTGTTGAACTTGTAGCTGTCCAGAAAAGGCACCCGAACGAGTTGCGGGCTGTTGGCCACAGCTTGGCCACCGGACCGGTCAAAGGCGCTCAGGATCTTTAGGAACGCGGGGGCATTGCGGCTCCATTCCGAGCGGGGAATGATGTTGTCTGGATAGGCAACGCCGCCGGTAATCTGGCCGCCAGCATTGCGGGTTATCGTTCCGGGACGGAAGATAGTGCCGATATCAAACTGTGGAGCCGTTGCTATGGGAGTTCCTCGCAAAAGCCGTCGAAAGTCGCCATTCAGGAGATCAGGATGCGGAAGGTCTCTGAAGTTGTTTCCCGCTCCGGGTCGCGTGGCGCGAGTCCCTTCGTAGTTAAAGAAAAAGAACAGACCTCGTTTCAGAATCGGACCCCCGATGTTTCCGCCGAACTGATTGAACCTCAATTTGGGCGTCCTTCCGGTGGTATCGAATGGCTGCCGCGCGTCCAACGCATTGTTCCGCAGGAACTCATATGCCGTTCCGTGAAACTGGCTGCCGCCGCTCCGTGTCGTGATTGAAATCAGGACCCCAGGGTTCCGCCCATACTCGGCGTTGAAAGCGCTGGTCTGCACCTTGAACTCGCCCACTGCATCCAGACTTACCTGAGTGTACTGGCCATCGTTGGCTCCAACGTCGGTGTTAATGCTGCCATCCAGGTACACGTTGTTGGCGCTACCCCGCAATCCGTTCACGTTGAACGCGTCGGTATTGTTGAAAGCTAAGCGGAAGTCCGAACGGTCGTTGGAAACGACTCCGGGCAGCGTCCTCATCAGCGACTGAAAGTCTCTTCCGTTTAAACTGAGTTCTTTGACCTGTTGGGAGGAAATCGTAAACGACTTCAAGGCCGAGGTCGTTTCGACCAGCGGCCCTTGCGCTTCAACGCTAATCGATTCTGTAACTTCGCCCAGCTCCAGTGTCAGGCGCCCCAAACCCATCACTTGAAAGGGATCGAGAACCAGCCCTTTTCTTTCCAGAACCTTGAACCCACTGCTCTCGACTTTGACTGTGTAAGTGCCCCGCAGCAGGGGGCGCAGTTGAAAAGAGCCGTCTTCAGTTGAGCTGGTTTCACGAACCACAAGTTGTTTAGCTTGGTCGAAAGCAGAAACCTTGGCGTTCGCGATGACTCCGCCTTGCGCGTCCACAATTGTGCCTTGAATCGCACCACTCTGACCTCGCGCGGTTCCGGCTGCCGCGATCAGAACAACAGCGATAAACAGGAAGTGTTTTCTATAGTGTCCCATTGGAATTGCCCCTTTCTGAGGTGCAAAACTCTGTTGGTCTTTTGAAGACTCGACGATGGCAAACCACGTAGTGGGCGGAGGGGAATCGTGCCGGGAACTACCTCGAAGTCCGGCTGCCCAAAGTTTCGAGAATCAAGCTAGATAGTTAGTGCCACAATAGGACAGACCTGAGTTCTTCGCAAGTAACAAGGGGTAAACCGAATCTATTCTCTGCAGGCGAAGAAAAAGCCAATCTGTAGAACTGTCTTGCTTATAGGTAGGTCCAACAGCGCGTATATTTTCGAAATGTTACAGGGTGTTACAATCATCTGGGCTTACATTCGCGAAGTGTTACAATGCTAGAATCCTGTTCGATCAATGAATCTAGAACCCTCGAGAGTCGAAGTTGAAGCCAGCACGCGCGGAGCTTTCTGAGCAGATTCAAACCGAGAAAGCAGAAGCACAGGCGATTCTCCAGTCAAAGCTCTTTCAGCGCTCGCCCAGCCTTGCCACATTCCTTTCTTATATCTGCCAGAAATATTTCGAAGGCGAGGGCCACCGGGTCAAAGAGTACAGCATTGCTGTTGAAGCTTTCGGACGGTCGCCGGAATTCCACCCCAAGGAAGATCCGATCATGCGGGTCGAGGCTAGCCGCCTGCGCAAGCGTCTCAGAGAGTACTACGACACTGAAGGAAGAGCCCACCCAGTACGCCTCACTCTCCCTCCAGGTCAGTATGTTCCTGTGTTTGAGCGGGTGTCCGCAGAAGGGGCTGCGGCGAACGGGTTGGCTGCCGTCTTGGTCAGATCTTTAGAGTGCGATTCTCTCCCAGTTCAAGACACGGGAGAGTTGGCAGCAGTCCCTCGGTTGTCTCTCGCCCTAGACTCGGTCACCGAAACCGGTCAACACCGCCCGTTGTCTGTTGGCAAGCTGGGAGTCGCGTCGGCTAGCTTGGCAATGGGCATGCTGCTGGGAGTTGGGGCTGTCCTTCTGGTGCAGACTTTGAAGGTCCGCCAGCAGGCCCAATCTGCAGCCGAACCAGGCCTCCGCCAAGACTCAAACAGAGACTCCACGGCAGTTGCCACCGCGCTCGCTCCCGTCAACGAAATGCGCATTCTGGCGGGCTCGCTTACGAACCAGTACGTGGACCACCTAGGCAAGCGCTGGTTGCAAGACCAATGTTTTACAGGTGGCACGACTTTCCGCTTGAGGGCAGGCATGTCCATTCTGAACACAAAGGATCCCGAGATCTACCAGAGAGGCCGCGAAGGTGACTTTCGTTACGACATCCCGCTGAAACCTGGTCTTTACGAGCTGCGGCTCCATTTCGCGGAGACGACCTACGGGGTTGAAGAGATCGAGACAGGTGGAGAAACCATGCGGCTGATTTCGGTGACGGCGAACGGCCGCAGGCTGCTCGAAGGCATGGATGTCGCGTCAGACGCCAATGGCAGCCTTACAGCCGACATCAAGGTTTTCACAGACATCTCGCCAGCAGCCGATGGATTTCTTCATTTGCAGGTTGCCTCCCAGAAGGCGAGAGGATTGTTGAATGGCATCGAAATCGTCCCTGGCCTGCCCGGCAAGATGCAACCGGTGCGCATCGTCGTGTCGGATCAGGCCTGTGTCACACCCGATCGCATCATGTGGGAGCCAGACCGCTATTTTCGAGGTGGCCGGAGAATCAGACGCACGAACGTGATCACCGGAACGAGTCATCCGGAGTTGTTCCGCAGCGAGCGGCACGGTAATTTTGCTTACACGATTCCAGTGGCACGCGGCAGGTATCAGCTGACGCTGAACTTTGCGGAAACCTGGTTTGGGAAGTCCAATCCCGGAGGGGGAGGTGAGGACAGGCGGATTTTCGATGTGTACTGTAACGATCGTGTTCTACTTAAAAACTTCGACCTGTTCAAGGAGGCAGGTGGAGAAAACCGAGCTGTCAAGAAGATCTTCCGGGGTCTCCAGTCGAATCCACAAGACAAGCTTGTCATCGCCTTCGTCCCGGTCAAGAACTATGCCTGCGTGAATGCCATTGAGGTGGTGCCTGACTCGTCCCCTTAGCTCAACATGGAGTTCATGAATACATCTCCATTCCACCTGCCTTCAACACCTCCCCAACGCCGTGCCTTTTGCCCGTGAAACCAAGAAGCGCCTACTGTAGTTCCCCAATTTGTTTGAGAATGAGAAGCGATTCAGGTAGTTTTGAGACCCTGCGTCGCGAATGCAGCAGGATCCTGAGGACTCTCCAGCGCAGCGAATCCTGCTCAAGGAGTGCCTATGGAGAAACTGGTGCCTTATCTGCTGCTGATCATGGGGTTGGGAGCCGCCGCTCTAGGACTGGGGGGGCTGTTGCGCCTGCGCTCCGACCGTCCCGAATTCTGGATTCTGGGACTGGGTGTTCGGACCCGAGCCGGCGCTGGCAAGGTACTGGTTGTCTCTGCTCTGCTTCTCTTCTTGGCCTACTCGACCTACCGGCGCGGTTCCATCCAGCCATTTCTTGACCCGCATCCCGCTGACTTGCAGCAGCAGCTTGAATCCCAGCAGCAACAGGTTGCCCTGGCTCGAACCCAGATTGAAGAATTCAAGGTGCAGGTTGCTGCTCTGATGCAGGAAACGAACAACTGCCAGCAGATCGTTTCGAAGCAGGGCCTCGGGATGGCCAACCGAAATGACGCCGCTGCAGAGCTCCGAGCCAGCCTGAGCTCACGCCAGCGGGACATCGCCGGGCTGCAAGCCGCTCTGGGGAAGACCCGCACGGAGCTTGAAGCGTTCAAGGTAGATCATGACGCACTGGTCCAAGCCGCCGGCCAAGCCAAGGAGAAAACGGTAGCGCTGGAATCACGGATGGATGTCCTGAAGAACGAGAAGGATTCACTAGCATTGAAACTGGACAGCCTCGTCAAAGCCAACGATACGGAAGGACAGCGCCTGAAGGAAGAGATCAACCGGCTCAAAGCTCATTACCGCGAACAGGACCGCCGCGCGGATCTGCTGCGGCAAGGACTGGTTTTGCGGGAAGCCAACGACTGGGCACTCGAGCAGGAAATTCAGCGGTTGGCCAATTTGCTGGCCGGGCAGCCGGAGGTCAACACGCCCCGCCAGACCGACATCGCACGGTCGCTGCAGAAAATCAGCCAGGTCTTGCGCGAAGGCCAGGCCCTGACGAAACAAGCCAAAACTGCAGACAGCAAGCCGCCGAGCCCAGCTCTGGACAAGACAGGGAGTGCTCCAGACAAGAAGAAGTAGGGAAGCTAGGATTGGCGGATGTCGGATGCAGTCAGCCGTCAGCTTGGGCCGGATGTATGGCGCCTTTCCGCCAACGCATCCTGCTCTTCTGCCTTTCAGCGCTGAGAGCTAGTTAGGTCGCGTTATCCGGCACCGCTGTTCAGTGCTCTCCAAAGGGCGCGGACACAGCCACTCTTCAACCGAATTGGCGTCAACACTGGCCAGTTACGCGGTTGAGCAAGCAAGTCCATCGGTACCTCGGCTTCGGCCCAGCCCTCGAAGCTGAATGTTGCTCAACGGATTCCCATTTCACCAACTTCAAGTCCCACACGAAAATCGAGTCAATCACAGGCACCGGAAGGCCTGCAGAATTTTGCTCTCGCTCCATCACCGTGGCGTAGGCAGAGGGTGGGTCGCGTCTTTAGACGCACCATCTGCAGCCTATCGCTCTGGTGCGTTGAAACCTAACCGGGAAATCAAGGGTGCAGCCCCTGGCTGATTGGTAGAAGTTGCGGTGCCAGATCTCCTTTGGCCGGGGAGATGCATCTAGGGTGAGCATGAGGCGGGAAGTAACCTAAAGTCTCGATAAAGGAGGTTGAGCGATGAACGCAAACAAGATCATGGAAACGGCGGAGTATTTCGGTTTGACAGTGGAGGTCATTTGCCGGCTGGCACACTGCGCGTTGATCCGGTTCGGTGACCGGGAATTTGTTGTCGATGTTTCGGACCTTGTCTGCGTCAAGCAGTTGCGCTGCGCCGCTTGAAGACTGGATTCAAGGCTGCTGCGATTTGCTGAAAGATGGACCAGCAGCCGAACGGAAGGAGAGTCAGGTGTCATGACCAAAGCCAGAGTCCCAGTTCTGATATGCTTGCCTGCAGGCTTCAGGCGGGTTTCCTTGGGAGTTGAGGCCCTGGTGTTTGGATTCTCAGAGGGCCGGGAAGCTGAGCTGGCTCGTGAATCAAACCAGAACTCAGGATTTCCAGAGATTGAAGGAAGCCTCTCCCTCGCCTCCTAAGCCTCCGACGTTTCATGCCTGCCGCTCAGATCAAGGCCCTTTGAGTTTCAAGGGCCTTTTCCATTTTTCCACCCTGCCGGTCCATCTCCAGACATTATGGGTGTTCGAAGTCGAAACGCGATCTCCGAGTGAAAGATGACCCAGACTCGCCCGGACACAAGACGCATGGTCCGTTTCTTGAGAGCCACTGATTGGGCTACAGGCCGTGGATATGGCGTCTGGCACCGGGCCTTGCAGAGACTTCATTCATCGACGGGGTTGGCCGGCACCTACGTTTTACACAACTGTGACAATCGGCGGCGCCCCTATTGGTAGGTTAGCCGCACACAAACGCTTTGATGCCCCATTTGAGAATGTCTGCAGTGGGTAGTTAACATGAAGACCGGCAAGCTTTGTATTTACGCCTTCGTTTTTCTTCTGCTGAACAGTGCCTACCTCTGGCCTCTGGCTGAGCCGACGGTGTTTTACATGGCCAACCTGGTGCTCCATATGCTGGTTGGCATTTTCCTCACCGGCGCCGGACTGGCTTACCTGCTGCGGAACTTCCGAACCCTCTCCGCCAGCCTGAAGTGGGGACTTTTCCTCTTTCTGCTCAGCGCTGTTCCAGGTCTCGTCCTGATGAAGATCGGGGGAATGCGACCCAACAGATGGCTGTTACACACGCACATTGCCTTGGCAATTCCGGCTGCGATGGTTTTGGGAGCGGGTCTGCGAACGCTGCTGAAGAAGACAGCTGGCGCGAACCTGCGGGGTACCCTCAGGCAGGCGTGGCGAGGATATGTGGTTGCTCTGCCGATGCTGGCAATTTTCCCGGCTGGGGTGAAAACATACCAGCATTACTTCCCTCCCACGGCAGACAGGATTGAGAATCCTGTGACAGCGCCCGCTTCGATGGTGGAGGAGAGCGGAGGTGAAAGCAGCCCGTTTTTTCCATCGTCCGCCACCACCACAACAGGCGAGACGATTCCGTCGAACTTCTTCATGACTTCAGAGACGTGCCAGCGTTGCCATGCAGACATTTACGAGCAGTGGAATTCCTCGATGCACCACTTCTCGTCCTTCAACAACCAGTGGTACAGGAAGTCCATCGAGTACATGCAGGACGTTGTGGGCACCAAGCCATCGAAATGGTGCGCCGGCTGCCATGACCACGCCGTTTTCTTCAACGGACGTTTTGACACGCCGATCAAACAGCAGATCAACACGCCAGAAGCGCAGGCAGGGTTGTCTTGCACTTCGTGCCACTCGATCGTGGAAGTGAAAGACAGCATGGGGAACGGAGGTTTCGTCATTGAGTACCCCGCTCTGCACGATATGGCGGCCAGCAAAAATCGTTTCCTGCAGTGGGCACATGATTTTCTGGTGGAAGTCGACCCGGAACCGCACAAGAAAATTTTCATGAAGCCGTTCCACCGGAAGGACACAGCTGAGATGTGCTCTTCCTGCCACAAGGTGCACCTCGACCTTCCAGTTAACGCCTACCGCTGGATTCGTGGCTTCAACGACTACGACAACTGGCAGGCCAGCGGCGTCTCCGGCCAGGGTGCCCGATCCTTTTACTATCCCAAACAGCCCCAGAAATGCGTTGATTGCCATATGCCGCTAGTGGATTCCAAGGACTTCGGAAACATCAACGGCAAAGTGCATTCTCACCGGTTCCCGGCCGCGAACACAGCAGTGCCGTTTGCCAATCAGGACCACAAACAGCTGCAGACGGTTATTGATTTTCTGAAGAACAAGCACGTCACCGTCGACATTTTTGCGCTCAGCGCGTCCGGGAGTTCATCAGCAGAACAGGCATCCGCTGCCGCGAAAGCTGCCGACAGCCTCCAGCTGTCAAGTTCGTTCGCTATTGGTGAGGAGTCGGAGGCGTTTGGCGCTGCGACTGCCATTTCCACCGCACCGGCCGAAGTTCTGGCGCCGCTGGATAAGGTCGATGCCGTGGTGCGCCGCGGCGATTCGGTCCGCATCGATGTCGTCGCTCGCACCCGAACCGTGGGCCACTTCTTTCCCGGCGGAACCGTCGATGCCTTTGATGTCTGGCTGGAACTGCGAGGCGTGGATGAGAAAGGCCGAGTGGTTTTTTGGAGCGGCCAGGTGGAAGATGACGGAAGAGGACCGGTAGAAGCTGGCGCCCACATGTATCGCTCCTACTTACTCGACGAGCACGGAAATGCCATCAACAAACGGAATGCTTGGGCAGCCCGCTCAACGCTCTACGTGCGTCTCATTCCACCTGGAGCGGCTGACACCGTCCACTTCAGGTTGCAGGTGCCCAAGGATTGTGGCAACCAAATCATCCTCAAAGCCAAACTCAACTATCGCAAGTTTGCCTGGTGGAACACGCAGTGGGCCTATGCCGGCATCCGGGATCCCCAAGAAGGAAACTTCGGGCTCGACAAGGGCTATGACGACGGTCGCTGGATTTTCAAGGGCGACCTCTCCCAGGTTTCTGGAACGTTGAAGGAGATTCCCAATCTCCCGATTGTCACGATGGCAGAAGATCAGAAGCAGATCCAAGTTATCGATAGCAAAGCGGTCCTGCCGGAGCGGAAATCACGATTTGAGAAGGAAGACCTGCTGCGCTGGAACGACTATGGCATCGGCCTTCTATTACAAGGCGATCTGAAGGCCGCTGAGGCAGCATTCCTCACGGTAACCGAGATAGACCCTTCCTATGCCGATGGCTGGGTGAATGTGGGGCGGTCCCGGAGTCAGGAAGGCAACACGGCGGGTGCTCAGGAGGTCCTGAAAAAAGCCCTCGAGGTGGACAGCGAGCTCGCCAAGTCGCATTACTTTTATGCCCTGACACTCAAGACGCAAGGCAAGTATGATGAGGCCTTGACCCACCTGCACAAAGCTCTTGCCAAGTATCCGCGTGACCGCGTCGTCCGCAACCAGGCTGGCCGCCTGCTCTTCCTGAAGCGCCAGTATGCCGACGCTATTAAGGAATTTCAGGAGACGCTGCGGGTGGACCCCGAAGATTTGCAGGCGCACTACAACCTCATGCTGTGCTACCAGGGTCTGGGAAACTCTGAGCAGGCAGACCGTGAACGCAAGCTCTACCTGCGCTTCAAAGCGGACGAGTCAGCCCAGGCGATTACCGGTCCCGTGCGCTTGCGTCATCCGGAAGCCAACAACGAGCGGCAGCCGATTCACGAACACATCTCGGTGCCTTTGAAGGCCGTTGGAGACAGTCCAACGACGAAGAAAGCACCGCGTGCCAAGCAATATGCGCGGATGAAGCGATAGGGTGCGACGTTATGGGTCATCTGGAAGAATCGGAAAAAATTGTGCTAAGCGTGACTCCTTCCTTTCCAAACAGAAATCACTTATGACCTCTGAAAAATGGAAACTACCTGCAGTGCGAGCCGCGTGCACCGTCTTCTCTGCTTTGGTTCTGCTCCCGCTGTTCTTGACCTGGGCCAATGTGTCACCAGCCTCTCTATCCCTTCAAAAGGCGGCGCCCGCTGCTGTTCCCGTGCAGTTCGTCGACATTACTCGCCAGGCCGGAGTTCGCTTCGTTCACAACAACGGCGCCTTCGGAAAGAAGTATTTGCCGGAAACAATGGGATCGGGCTGCGCTTTCCTGGACTATAACAACGACAACTGGCAGGACATTCTGCTCGTCAACGGCCAGGACTGGCCCGGCAACAAGCGGCGCACTTCGTATCCAGCTCTCTACCGAAACAACAAAAACGGGACCTTCACCGATGTTACCCGTGAGGCCGGCCTCGCCGTCGAGATGTATGGGATGGGTGTTGCCGCCGGCGACTACGATAACGACGGCTGGATCGACATCTACCTCAGTGCACTCGGACCCGATCACCTCTTCAAAAACCTGGGCGACGGCAAGTTTGCCGATGTCACCCAAGGAGCCGGTCTGCAGAATCCAGAGTACGGTGCGAGCGCTGCTTGGCTGGATTACGATAAGGATGGCGACTTGGATCTGATGGTCACTCACTATGTTCAGTGGACAATCGAGACCGACATTCGTTGTTCACTGGATGGCGTGAACAAGTCCTACTGCACTCCTGAATCTTACAAAGGTGCTTCATCGCGTTTCTACGAGAATCAGGGCAAAGGCGGCTTTGCTGATGTGACGCAGAAGGCAGGTCTGTTCGATCCCACGGGCAAAGCGCTAGGTGTGGCTGTTTTCGACGCAAACAACGACGGCTGGCCCGACCTCGTTGTCGCCAACGACACGCAGCCGAACAAGCTCTATATCAACAACAGGAACAGAACGTTCTCAGAGAGAGGCGTTCAGTCTGGCATCGCATTCAGCGAAGATGGCACCGTGCGCGGCGCCATGGGCGTGGATGCCGCCGACTACGACGGGTCAGGATCGGCCAGCTTGATTATTGCCAACTTCTCGAACGAGATGCTGAACCTCTATCATAACGAAGGCGGCAAAGGGTTGTTCGTAGACGAGGCGCCTACATCGACAGTGGGACAGGCCAGCCTGCTGACCCTCGCGTTCGGTTGTTTTTTCTTCGATGTGGATCTGGACGGACGGCAGGATATCTTTGTCGCCAATGGCCACGTTGAGAATGACATTAACAAGGTGCAAAAGCGCGTGATCTATGCGCAGCCCCCGCATCTGTTTCACAACCGTGGCAACAAACAGTTCGCTGAGATTACTGGGCTGGTTGGGCCGGGTTTCAAGATGCCTCGCGTGGGTCGAGGCGCCGCTTACGGCGACATCGACAACGATGGCGACCTGGACATCCTAGTGACGACCAATGGAGGTCCGGCATTCCTTTGGCGGAACGACGGAGGGAATGCGAACCGGCATTTGAGAATCAAAACGTCCGGGAGCAAAAGCAATCGGGATGGAATCGGTGCCCAAGTGCGGCTCAAGCTGCCTTCGGGCACACTCTGGCAACAAGTAAAAAGTGGCAGCAGCTACTGCTCGCAAAGCGAACTGCCTCTCACGTTCGGACTCGGCAAGCTCGACACCGTCGCGTCGTTGGAGGTCGTTTGGCCAAGCGGGGCAGTCGATCGCTTGTCAAACCTGAGCGCCAATCAGTCTCTCTTGATCCGAGAAGGGAGCGGGCGGGCGGAACCGTTGTCCGTTACCAGCACAGTCTCTGCGGCACCTCGCTCTTCGAGCCCATCACGGAACCCAGCGAGTCCCAAACCAAGGCGGTGACCCTCGGGCTGCTCCACCTCCGCCAAACCGGGACCACAACCTTCGTCGTGCTACAATGATTCCCGATCAGCAGAAATTGATCTGATCCTAAGTTCCTCCCACCTCCCATGACCCGTGCAAAGAAGCCAGTGTTGCTAGTGTTGTTGCCGTTCGCTGCAGCCGGTTTAGTCTATCTCTCCGCTAAGCATGTTCATCAAGCTTTGAATGCGGCAACGCCGCATCAGCAGCCGGCTTCGGCGAACCTGCAGGTGGCGCGCACTCCCCAGGAACAAATCGTCTATCACAGCAACATTGGCATTGCCCTAATGGAGCAGTTCAACTTTCGCGAGGCTTTGGCGGAGTTTGCCCGATGCCTCACGGCCGACTCCAAGTTTGTTCCTGCGCTAGTTAACTCGGCGCTCTCCCACTTCTATCTTCAGGAGTTCCCTCAGGCCGAAGAGCTGTTGAAGAAGGCAGTGACGTTGAATCCAGCGCAGCCGAACGCAGTGTTTGCTCTCGGCATGATCTACAGAAACCAAAACCAGATGGATCAGGCGCTGGAGTCATTTCAGAAGATTCTGAACCGAGACCCGCAGGATGCGCCGACGCTCTACCAGGCTGGACAGATTTACCTGAAGCTGCAGAAGTACGATCAGGCCGTCCAAACGCTGCGAAAGGTTGTGGAGCTGTCTCCCTACGACATTGCCGCGCATTACAACCTGGCTACTGCGTTAATCCGTAAGGGAGAGCAGGCGGAAGGACAAAAAATGATGGAAGTCTTCACGCGCCTGCGCGAAAAGGGAGGCATCAGCAGCACCGGCACGCAGTATGGCGAGCAGGGCCGTTACATGCTCGCCATCGGCGAGTATCCCGATATCAGGGGGCTCGTCAAAGAGCCTGCTGCGACTCCAGCGAAACCGGTTCAGTTCGTGAACGTGAGCGACCCAGCAGGCCTGAAGTTCCAGCACGCGGCAGATTCCAACTCCGATACCGATCCATCGACGACGGGATCCGGAGCTGCTTTTTGTGATTTCGATGGCGATGGCAATCTGGATCTTTACTTAGCTAATGCAGGGTCCTCTGGCGCTCGTGGGGCCCTGTACCGAAACAACGGCAAGGGTAGCTTCGAGGATGTCACTCAGAAGGCCGGGATCAGTTTCACGGGCATGGGGCTCGGAGCCTACTGGGGAGACTTCAACAACGACGGGCATCCGGATCTGTTTCTGACAAGCGTTGGGCCCAACGCGCTCTACAAGAACAATGGAGACGGAACGTTCTCGGATGTTACCTCTCAGGCTGGAGTGGGTGGCGAAAACCACATCCACTCGTCCGCCGCTGCAGTCGATTACGACCACGACGGAGATCTGGACCTGTTTGTGAGTAACGGTGTGGTGATGGAAAACAAGTCCGACTTTAGCCTGAGCCCCATCCGGCTCAACGCTGGCAGCTGCCATCTCTTTCGCAACGACGGTAAGGGAAGCTTCACGGACGTTGCTGAGCAGGCAGGGGTCAAAATCCCATCAGAAGTGATCTCTTCCGTCGTGTTCACGGATTTCGACAACCGACGAGATGTGGACTTCTGGGCAGTGGCAGCGCATCCTGAAGGAAACCATCTCTACAGTAACCAGCGTGTGGGTACTTTTCAGGATGTTCTGCCTGGTTTGCCTTCGATAGCAGGGCTAAAAGCGGTGGGCAGTGTCGCTGCAGGGGACCTCGACAAAGACGGTTGGACGGACTTTGTGCTGACTCAGCTCCAGGGTGATCCGCTGATTGTTGCCAGGAATCTTGGCGGAGGGAAGTTTGAGATCGGCAAACCTTTCGCTCCGGTGCCTCCACTGAACCGGCACAGGGCATGGATGGCCCAGCCCTTTGACTATGACAACGACGGCGATCTGGACCTGTTTGTAGTGAACGGTCCTTTTCGGCCTGGCACATCCCCTGAACTAGGCCCGGAGCTTTGGCAGAATCAGGGCGACGGCCAGTTTGTCAATGTTTCCGAAAAGGCCGGACTGACAGCCTTTCGTGGCAAGCCCTACCGCAGCGCCACTTTCGGCGACTATGACAACGATGGTGACACCGATGTCCTCCTGACCGTCAACGGCGGCAGCCCCGTGCTCTTGCGCAATGACGGCGGCAACCAGAACAACTGGATCAAGGTCCGCGTGCAAGGAACCAACAGCAACAAGTCGGGCATCGGCACCAAGGTTGAAGTGAAGTCGGGAAGTCTGTGGCAGAAGGTCGAGATCAACGGCGGCAGCGGCTATCTGTCCCAGAGTCCGCCAGAAGTCATCTTCGGCCTCGGGCAGCACAAGTCTGTCGATGCGCTGCGCCTGCTTTGGCCGGGTGGCGTTCTGCAGTCGGAAATCAATCTGCCAATCAATCAAACGCGGCTGGTACAGGAACTGGATCGCAAGGGGACGTCCTGTCCATTGCTTTACACCTGGAACGGACAGAAATACGAGTTTGTCACAGACTTCCTGGGTGGTTGTGCCATTGGGTATCTGCTCGCGCCCGGCCAATACAACACTCCGGACACGGACGAGTACGTTCGGGTCACCAGCTCCCAACTGAAGCTCAAGGACGGAAAATATTCGCTGCGCGTGAACAACCAGCTCGAAGAAGTTCTGTTTATCGACCAGACGGAACTCGTGGTTGTCGATCATCCGGCTGGCGTCGACTTCTTCCCGAACGAGCGTCTGATGGCGGGCCCGCCGTTTCCGGAATTCAAGCTGTTCCCAGCCCAGAATGCCCGTCCACCGAGATCCGCGCAGGACGCGCAAGGACGAGACGTTCTGCCTTTGCTGGAGAAAATGGACCGGCGCTATCCGGAAAACTTCAAGCTCCTCCCTTACAAAGGCTATGCGGAGGAGCATAAGCTGGTTCTGGACTTGGGTGATGTATCCACATCTTCGGCGGTCCAGCTTCTGATGACCGCCTGGATTGACTATGTTGATTCCACTGCCAACTTCAAGGCGTCGCAGTCCGGAACTAAGCTGGTCCCGCCCTATCTTCAGGTCAAGAACGCTCAGGGGCGTTGGGAGACGGTCATTTCCAACATGGGTTTCCCGGCCGGGCTGCCCAAAACAATGGTTGTCGATCTGACCGGAAAGTTTTTGACCTCAGACCGCACTGTGCGCATCGTGACCAGCATGCGAATCTATTGGGACCAAATCTTGGTCAACACGTCTTCTGGCGGCATCGATCGCCGCATAAGCCGGCTGCCTCTGCTGCGGGCTGATCTACGCTATGCGGGTTTTCCGCGTGAGTACAGTCCAGATGGCAGACGGCCCTTGATTTACGACTACGATTGGATCGATCCGGTTGCGCCCTGGAAGAGCCACGCGGGAGACTATACTCGTTTCGGCGACGTCACGTCCCTCCTCGGAGCGAGAGACGATCAGTACGTCATCATGCGCAACGGGGACGAGATCGAGATCGACTTCCCTGCAGCTCGCCTGCCTTCCCTTCCGAGCGGCTGGATGCGGACCTTTCTTTTCTATGCCGATGGCTTCGGGAAAGACATGGACCTCCATTCCGCCACATCCGATACGGTAGAGCCGCTGCCATTTCACTCCATGTCGCGCTATCCGTATTCCAAGAGTGAGAGATATCCTGAAACGGAAGCCCACCGCCAGTATCGGAAGACCTACAATACGCGCCGCGTTCCAGAAGCCTTCAGCCAGATTCGCGATTCATGGCCACAGGTTCGTAGCACACGGACGCCGTGACTCTCGAGTCGCGAAACGGAATCAAGAATCCGGCAATCGGATGCTTCACCCAAGCTACAAATTCCAACCCGGAGTTTCGAACCTTTGACTCGAGTTACGAACCCGAGACCTCGAATCACGAAAGTCATTTCCGGCGGCCAGACCGGCGTTGACCGCGCCGCTCTTGATGTTGCGCTGGAACTGGGAATTTCCTGCGGAGGCTGGTGTCCCCGTGCTCGAATGGCCGAGGATGGCCCGATTCCTGACCGCTATCCGTTGATGGAGACTGCAACTTCAGACTTCGCAGTGCGCACCGAGCTCAATGTGCTGCACTCCGAGGGTACGCTGATTTTTTCTCTTGGAGAGCTTTCAGGGGGGACACTATTGACGCGGCAGTGCGCACAACATCACGCGAAGCCCTGGTTGATATCGCATCTAGACGATCCGGACAGACCAGACGACATTGGCCGCTGGCTTTCCGCGCGCCGCATCAAGGTTCTAAACGTGGCCGGGCCACGTGAAAGCCAGCGGCCCGGATTTGTCTACAAAGCCGCCAGAAAGTTGTTGCAAACCTACCTGCTCGCGTTCCTGCCCAAGCAGCCGGGGAGCTGACAATCCGGCTCTTCAAATGCCCTTAAAGAAGGAATGCCTTCTTTCTACCTTTACCGTCTCCTGGCGGTTTCTGCGTCTCTCATAGACTACGCCAGACTCGATGAGTGCTCGTACAACGCTGCCGTACGTTTCATCGAGCACACGCACAATGTCGCGGATGGGCAACTGGTGATTGACGAACAGGTTACAGATGGTCGTTTTGCGCTTGGTAGCGGGATCAAGTCGTGTCGTGTCCGCAGGAACGATGAAAGGCTTTGGAGTCAACTGAAAGCCTTCCCTCATGGCGTCGTGAACCGGACTGTTCATGCTGGTCATCCTCGTTTTTCGGGTGAGTTCTTCTGACCCAGAAAATGAACCACGCCCTGGAAATCTGATCTGACTTCCTCCGGCTGAGATCCCGGTGTCGGGAGTGCCGAGAACCGGCTGGAGACCTGCGTATTGTATCGCAGTTCCGATTGACCTAAAAGACCAGGGAGCGATGTATTTAATCGGCCAATGTTCCGAATCTCACCATTATCATTCAAGTCAAGGTTGCCGCACAGCCAGGCTCTCAATTGGAATCTCCAGCAAGCGCCGGAAGTGCCAGCATCCGGTATGACGCCAATGGACCTTGAAAAGACCAGCCGCCCACAGATATGTTGCTTGGCATCGCTGCGAGCGACGGAGATGATGTAGTGGATGTCAGCGCTTGAACAAGGGCGCGACGACTGGGCAGCCATTGCTTGATTGGGACGTGATGGAACCCCTGCAGCGATGTAACTGGTGCTCACAAGGCCGAAACTTAGCCTGGAAAGCGACCGGCTGGCGGTTCCCACAGTTCGATACGATTGCCTTCAGGGTCCATGACCCAGCCAAACTTTCCGAATTCCGATGTCTCGGTCCGATCATCAACGGAGCAGCCCTCTGCGCGAAGGGCCTCCAATAGAGCTACCAGGTTCTCCACGCGATAATTGACCATAAACGGCGTGCTGCTAGGAGCGAAATAGGTCGACGACATTGGGAAGATGGTCCAGACCGTTGCGCCTTCGGTTCGCAGTTCATCCGATGGCTGCCAGTGAAAAGTGACGCCTCCCCATTCTTTCACATCCAGACCGAGGTGACGGCGGTACCACTCACGTAGGGCCTCGGCGTCTCGAGCCTTGAAGAAAATACCTCCAATACCGGTGACTCGTCTCATAATGGGTTCCTTTTGTGCGGCTCCTAGCAGGCTGCTGAAAAACCCAAGTTTTCGAAAAGAAGCCTTCTCGTCGGTGTTTTTTTGAGTCTCTCAATGAACGTTTTGGATCGGTTCACGTCGAATGCACCCTCTCGAGGTGGGC
>Ga0187892_10005567_pt1 | contig 19682 bp, 16 predicted proteins | sample MA1701073metaG_FD_139345 | JGI IMG/M metagenome (GOLD analysis project Ga0187892, IMG submission 139345) | Bio-ooze microbial communities from a basaltic lava cave in the Kipuka Kanohina Cave System on the Island of Hawaii, USA - MA170107-3 metaG ...
CTGCGCTGGGATTATTTCTCGGTCCCCGCCGACGCAAGAGGCGGCTGGCGCAACCTCCGCCTGGATAGGCTTTCGACCTCGTCTGACGCCCGCCAGTTGCCCACGCTCATTCCGACCCCGGGCACCAGGGGCGTCAAGTTTCACGAGTCCGACAACCGCTACTTCATGCCGCGCGTTGGGTTGGCTTGGCGCGTTACCGACAACTGGGTGATTCGCAGCGGCGCCGGCTGGTTCGTCAACGCGCAACAACTAAATAATTTTCAGGTGATGGTGCGGCAGCCTCCGCGAGGCGCCAGCTTCGTCTTCCAAAACGTCACCGACGTCGCCCAGGTGCTGCCCTATTCGTATGCCGGCCAGAACTACAACCTCCAGACACGCCGCCTGCGTCCCGGCGCCGACGTCCTCACGCTCGACAACCCCTTCCCTGGGGCGGGCAGCACTCCGGCTCGCGCCAACCTGATCGCGCTGACGCCCGACAACAAGTACTCCAACCACTGGCAGTGGAGCCTGGATGTGCAACGCACGCTGCCTTGGTCCACTGTTTTCACCATCGGCTACGTTGGGAGCAAGACCAGCAACCTCGACAACACCATCAACAACTTCAACAGCCCCGACCCGTCGCCGAATACCGACATCAACGGGCGGCGGCCCTATCAAGCCTATGTGTCTGAGGGTGAGGGCAATGCCGCGCGCGGCATTGGCACCATCCGCTACCTGGACAGCTACGCCAACTCCAACTACCAAGCCCTGCAGTCCACGATTGAAAAGCGCTACAGCCAAGGCTTGGTTCTAGGCCTCGCCTACACCTACGGCAAAGCCTTGGGCGAGGGCTACGAGCGTAACAACGGCGTTGGCGCCTACCAGAACCCGCGCGACCGCCGTGCTGACCGCCAGCGCTTCCCCTGGGATGTCTCGCAGACCGCGGTGATCCATTACGTCTACGAAATGCCATTCCTGAACCGCTTTAAGGGGGTGGCCGGCGCCTTGCTGGCCGGCTGGCAGACCAACGGAATTATCTCGCTCCGCACCGGCTTTCCCTTCAGCGTGGCTGGCGGCAACTTGAATACCGGCGGCGGCACGCGGCCAGACCGGGTTGCCGATGGCCGGCTGGGCGATGCGGCCAATCGGGAGAAGTGGTTCGACCCGACGGCCTTCCGCCGCACCGAATGCAATATCCCGAATCGGGCCGAGCTGTGTCACTACGGCAATGCGGGCCCCGGCATCCTCACCAGTCCGGGTCAGCGCAACTTCGATTTGTCGCTCTATAAGAACTGGCGCCTGGCGGCGATCTCGGAAGCGGCCCGGCTGCAGTTCCGCGGTGAATTCTTCAATGCCTTCAATACGCCGCAATTCGGCGTACCCAACGGCATCGGTTGGGTCACGGCGGACTCGGTCATTCCTGACGGGGTGCGCATGGGCGAGATCCGCAATCTTCGCCTTCCGATGCGCGTCATTCAGTTCGGATTGAAGCTTTACTTTTGAAGCGGCCCTCAGTTCCGCAGATCATGAGCAGGCTACAAGATCGCCAACGACGCGATGTCTAACCATGACTTAACAGAGCAATGCTATCAGTAAGCAAATTCCTATCAGTTGAAAGGCGATTTCCATGACTCACCAAACCCTCTGCGCGCTCCCGCTCCTCGCGATGCTCTCGCTGCCGCCGGCCGCCTTCGCGCAGAAGCGGGCCGCCGGACCGCTGCGGGTGCTCGCCTCGAACCCGCGCTGGCTCACTGACGGATCCGGCAGGGCCGTGTACCTGACCGGGTCGCACACCTGGCAAGTCCTGCAAGACCACGGCTTGCTCCTCCGCGGCAAGAGCGGTGATCCGCCGGCGTTCGACTACGAGGGGTATTTGAAGTTCATGCACAGGCACAACCACAACTTCTTCCGCCTATGGCGCTGGGAGCTGCCGAGGACGATCGACCGATACGACGACAAACTCATGAAGGATGCCTTCCCGCATCCTTGGATGCGCAACGGACCTGGGCTGGCAAACGACGGGAAGCCGAAATTCGACCTGACTAAGTTCGACCAGGCGTACTTCGACCGCATGCGCGCGCGGCTCATGGCTGCCGGCGATCGCGGGATCTACGCTGCCGTGATGCTGTTCGAGGGATGGGGGATTCGGCGGATGCACATCGACGACGGCTGGCGGTACCATCCTTTCCACGCCGCGAACAACGTGAACGGCGTCGAGGCAGACGCCAATGGAGATGGAGAAGGCATCGAGTATAACAAGCTCCTGGACACGGAGCCGGGACGCCGTGTGCTCGAGCTTCAGCAGGCTTACATTCGCAAGGTCATCGATACCGTCAACGACCTCGACAACGTCCTCTATGAGATCGCCAATGAAGCGGTTCCCGAGTCGACGTCGTGGCAGTACCACCTCATCGAGTTCATCAAGACCTACCAGCGCGGCAAGCCGAAGCAGCACGTGGTCGGCATGACCTGGCCAGGCGGCCCCCAACCCAACGCCGTCCTGTATGACAGCCCGGCCGACTGGATCTCCCCCAACGCCGGCGGCCCGAAAGAAGCCTACCGCGACAATCCGTGCCCTGACTGCACGACCAAGGTCGTCGTCAGCGACACCGATCACCTCTGGGGGCATACCGGGGGCGACGCTGTCTGGGTCTGGAAGACCTTCACGCGCGGGCTCAACCCGCTGTTCATGGAAGAGCTGCTCCCCTCGCCAACCTGGCAGGACTCGGCGCGCGTCGCGATGGGACAGACCCGCCGCTACGCCGAGAAGATGGACCTGGCTGCCATGGTCCCCGACACGAAGATCACCAACACCACATATTGCCTGGAGAAGCGGGGCAGTGAGTACCTCGCCTTCCAGGCCGACAGGGGAGAGTTCACCATGGATCTGAAGGACGCGCCCGGGACCTTCGCTGTCGAGTGGCTCGACGTGAACCGGGACCGCACCGTCGCGGGAAAGCCCGTACAGGGCGGCGCGATCCGCCGGTTCGTGACGCCGTTCGGCGGTCCCTCCGCTCTGTACCTCAAGCTGCAAGCCCCGGAGCGGGCGGGAAAGAACCCGACACCGGCGCGCTAGAGCTGCGCCTTCTCCGGGAGTCGGAGCAATAGCTAAGGAGAACAACGCTCCTCTCAATACCTTATGCCCCAGCCCACCCTCCACGGACTCCCCGTTGGTGACGCGCCGAAGACGCGCGGTATCCGCCCTGTACTCTCGCTGTGGGTCTGGGGGAACAATCGAGCGCGGCGCAAAGTGGACGTTCGAAGCGCCATTCAATGCCGGGGCGGTTTTTCGTCTGTGGAAAAAGTGAAGAGAACGGCGATGAACAACGGAGGCGCGCCGGTTTCATCGAGCGCCTTGAGCGCTTTCTGGCTGCCCGGAAACTCTACGGCCGGGCCGGATGCGAAGGAACCGTGTGGTGCTGATCGAACGAACTGAAAACGAATCCAAGGCGAGGATTTTCACGAGTCATCCATGAGCACCGCAAACCTTCGTTTCTTCGGCGTCGCAGCCTACGAACCCATCCACACCAACGGTCGTCGCATTCTCGTCGATCCCTACCTCGATGACTGCCACTGCAATCCGAAGTCCGACCAAATCGACAGGGTGGACCTCATTGTCGTCTCGCACGACGCGGTGCCGCTGCCGCCTGCCAATCCCTTACGCCAATCGACGCTCCATCTCCCATTCACCAACCCGACGCCGGGGACCACTATGAAAATGCTATTCAGTGCCATCTTTCTCATGCTCACGCTGCTGCTGGGTTGCGCCAGCGTCTCAGCCGCGCCTGCTTTCCCGCTCAAGGTCAGCGACAACAAACGCTACCTCGTGGACCGGCAGGGTAGGCCCTTCTTCGTCATGGGTGACACGCCGTGGTTTCTTCAGAAGCTGCCCATCGAAGACGTGCGCCGCGTGATGGATGACCGGCAGGCGAAAGGCTTCAACACGCTGTTCCTCGAATTCCTCGACGACAGCCGCATTCCGTCACGCGACGCGCATGGCAACGTCTCCTTCAATCCGGAGAAGGACATTACCAAACCCGTCGAGGCTTACTGGCGCTACGCGGACGAAGTGATGGAAGAGGCGGAGCGCCGCGGGTTTTTCGTCATCATGTCCGAGCTTTGGTACGGCGCGGGGAAGGGCCTTTGGATGCACCACGTGAAACCAGACAACGCGAAGGTTTATGGCGAATTCATCGGAAAACGTTACGCGCGGTTTAAGAATCTGATGTGGATGCACGCGGGCGACCGCAACCCGGACCCGAACCTCGCCGAGTGCACGCGCGTGCTGGCAAGAGAAATCGCCGCCGCCGCGCCGCACCACCTGCATACAGTGCACAACGCGCATGAGTTTGCCAGCGCCGCTTTCCATCACGAGGATCAGTGGCTCGATGTGAACCTGGCCTACACCTACGGCGCGGCTTACCTCCATGTCCTGCCCGAGTATCAGCGCAAGAATCCGGTGCGGCCAGTAATCCTCGGCGAAACGGGTTACGAGGATGAGCCGAATGCAATCCATCTGCTGCCGGATGCGAAGAAGGGCGATCTGTGGACGCCCTATCGCATCCGCCGCAATGCGTGGTGGGGCGTGCTCTCCGGTGCGTCAGGTTACTGCGCAGGCACGCGGCTCTGGCGATGGGAGAACAACTGGCGCGAAGTGATGCACGCCGAATCCACCCGCCAGGCGCCTTACCTCTTCAAGTCAATGAAGGCCGGTCCGTGGTGGCGGCTCATGCCGGACGTGAAGCACGACTTTATCACCGCCGGGTTCGGAGAATGGAAGCAGGCCGACTACGCCGCCGCCGCGCTGGCGGAGGACGGCAGTTTCGCCGTGGTCTATCTGCCCAGCGTGCGGACGTTCACCGTGGATCTCGCGCGCTTGTCCGGTCAGGCGGGGGCGCGGTGGTTCGACCCGGCGAGCGGCGAATTCAAACCGGCTGAAGGCTCGCCGTTCGCCAACGCCGGTCGGAGAGAGTTCACGCCGCCAGCCCGGAACTCCGCCGACCAAGGCGACTGGGTGCTTGTCTTCACCGCCAAGGCATCGTCTCAACGGCCATGAAAGCTCTCGTCCTTAGCGCTCCCGAGCAACTCACCGTTGGTGACTGGCCCCCACCGCAATGCGGTGCGGGCGACGCCCTGATCCGGCCTATCGCCGCCGGCATCTGCACTGGGCACCAGTATCTCTGCACGGGTTGGAATCCCTACGCGAAGTATCCACTCGTCGGCGGCCATGAAGTGTGTGGCGAAATTGTCGCCACCGGCGTGCTAGAGCTGCGCCTTCCCTGGGAGTCGGAGTAGCAGTTAAGGAGCACAGGGCTCCTCTCATGACCTTATGCCCCAGCCCACCATCCACAGACTCCCCGTCGTTGACGCTCCGGTAACGCGCGGTTTCCGCCCTGTACTCTCACTGTGGGCGCTGGTGATGTTTGGCATTGCCTTTGTCGGACCGACGGCGCCCTTTACCATGCATGGGCTGGGCTCGGTGAAGTCGCAAGGGCATTTCGCACTGGTCTATCTCATTGGGATGATCGCGATGAGTTTCACGGCGTTCAGCTACGGCCGCATGGCCACGGCCTTTCCGGAGGCGGGCTCGACTTACGCTTATGCGTCCCGTACGCTGCACCCGGTGGCCGGATATTTTGGCGGCTGGGTAATGATTCTCGACTACGTGATGCTGCCGCTCATCTCACTGATCATCGTGGCGTCCACCGCGCACAAACTGGTTCCTCAGGCGCCTTACCTCGTCTGGGTGGTCCTGACTGGGCTCTTTGGCACCGGCCTGAATCTGTTTGGCATTCGTGTGACTTCAGGCGCCACGATCATCTGGAATGCAGTGTTGGCAGCTTCGCTGATGTGGTTTCTCTCTGCCGCTGTGCGCGCTCTCCTGAATGGCGCGGGCAGCGGAACACTGCTATCGATTGAACCTTTCTGGAATCCGGACACCTTCTCCCTGGCGGCGGTCATGTCCGCCACACCAATTGCCGTGCTCTCGTTTCTCGGTTTCGACGGCGTTTCGACGCTGGCCGAGGATGCCAGGAATCCGCGCCGTGACATTGGGCTGGCTACCGTGCTCACCTGTTTCGTGTGCGGTGTTCTTTTCATCCTGGGAAGCTACCTTGGACAACTACTCTGGCCCGACTTCCGTTCCTTTGCCGCCGAAGAGACGGCGTTCAGTGAGATTGGAGCCAGAATCAGCGGGCCGGCCTTGGGTGGCGTGATAGCCGCCTGCGTGGTCGGCCAGGCGCTCATCGCGATTCTCGCCAGCCAGGCCAGCGCGTCGCGCATGCTCTTCGGGATGGCGCGTGACGGCAAACTACCTTACTCGGTCTTTGGCTACTTGCATCCTCGCCTGAACACACCTGTTCGCAGCATCCTGCTCATGGGGGGCATCTGCATGGCCGGGTCGCTTCTGTTGAACCTTGACCGGGCGGCTGATCTGGTCAACTTCGGTGCCTGTCTGGGTTTCCTCTCCGTAAACCTTTCTGCGCTGGTTTACGGATTTTTCCATCAACGTGAGCGACGGCCGAGCCAGCTCTGGCGGAGCTTGTTCTCCCCCCTGATTGGCTTTGCGGTCTGTCTCTGGATATGGCTGAGCGTTTCCCGTCTGGCAATGATGGTGGGCTTCGCTTGGCTGGCCTTGGGCGCTCTTCACTACCTCTACCTGCAGCGAACTGCGACGGTCGTGGGCTCGGATTCTGTCACTGAAGACTCGGGAGGAGCGTGAAAGCGGGGCAAGCGGTTGGCCGCTACTATCTACCCTGTAGCGCAAACCGGCGTTTTGGGCGGGTTTGCGCTACCGATCTGAAGTGACGAACAAGCCCGCTGCCAGGCCGTATAACGCGACAAGAGATATGACCCTGAATTCGGCAGCTAAGGATGCCACAGAGACACCGAGGCACAGAGAAAACCAGAACTTCAGTCAAGTCTGGGAAGTCGCAAAGCATAGAACAGTTTCTCTATGACTCTGTGCCTCTTTGGCCAACTGCCGCTTTCAGCTTTTAGACTCTTGACCATTTACTTGCGTGCAGAATTGCTTCGACGCTTCCGCAAAACTTGCTGAGATGGGGCTGGCAGCATTCCAACTCGGAGCTCAACTTTCGGTGAATTCGCGTTCATTTGCGTTCATTCGCGGCCTGTTTTTCCCCGTGGTTCCTTTTTGGTTCTGCTTGGCCGGTTAGGATGATAGTGACTGCGTTTCGAAACGGAATAAGCCTTTTTTTGAGGAACTTCTCTGTGCCTTCCTGCCTTGTGGCCCCGGCCTTTGTCCTGACCCTGACCCTGTCGCTAACCGCCTATGTGATCGCTCAAGCCCCCTCGAAACCTGAGTTTGCACGGGCCATCCTGCCTATCCTGAGCAACTCCTGTCAGCGTTGTCATGGCGCCGAAGTTCAGATGGGGGAGCTGCGGATGGACTCGCGAGAGGCCCTGCTACGCGGCGGAACATCCGGTCCGGCGATCGTTCCCAGCAACGGCCAAGGGAGTCTGCTGGTGCGCCGGGTGCTCGGACTGGATGACAAGCCTCGGATGCCATTGCAAGGTTCTCCGCTAACCCCCGAGCAGACAAAGGCCGTGCAGCTCTGGATCGATAGTGGGGCGCCATGGCCCGAAGGTGTCAGTCCGGAAGTAACGCAGCTAGCCAGGCACTGGGCGTACGTCAAGCCTGTCCGCTCCGAAGCCCCTCAGGTTCGCAATCGGCAATGGGTCCGCAATCCAATTGATGCTTTCGTGCTCGCAAAGCTCGAAAAGGAAGGGCTTTCTCCCTCTCCCGAAGCGCCGCGCGAGACACTCATCCGGCGCGCCAGTCTGGACTTGATCGGGCTTCCGCCAGACCTCAAAGAGGTCGAGTCCTTCCTAGCGAACCCAAGCCCGGACGCTTATGAAAAGCTGGTCGATCGGTTGCTGGCCTCGCCGCATTTCGGCGAGCGCTGGGCCCGTCCCTGGCTCGATCTGGCGCGCTATGGGGACACGAACGGGCATGAGAAAGACCGGCGGCGTTCCATCTGGAAATACCGCGACTGGGTGATCGACGCTTTCAACAAGGACATCGGATTTGACCGTTTCACAATCGAACAGATCGCCGGAGACATGCTGCCCAATCCCACTCTGGAGCAGCGTATCGCCACCGGCTTTCATCGCAACACACTGTTTAACGAAGAGGCCGGGGTCGATCCTGAAGAAGACCTGTGGCACAACGTCGTGGATCGCGTCGGTACCACAGCGACCGTGTGGCTGGGATCCACCTTGGCTTGCGCCCAGTGTCACGATCACAAATACGATCCGTTTACCCAGAAGGATTTCTACCGGCTGTTTGCCTTCTTCAACAACAGCGAGTACGCGGTGAAGGGAGAGCCCGGTGGCTCGTCCACCCGTTTCATTGAACCTGTGCTGGAGCTTCCCACTCCGGAACAGGAAGCGCGACGCGGGGCGATCTTGCCGCAGGTCAGCCAGCTCAAAGATACTCTGAAGCGCTGGACTCCGGAACTGAGAGCAGATCAACTGCAGTGGGAAAAGCAGGTGACGGAGTCTCAGGCGGACTGGACAATTCTTCGCCCCGAGAGCGTGGCTTCCACCGGCGGTTCGAGGCTTGAGGTTCTAGCGGACTCCTCCGTTCTGGCAAGCGGGGAAAACCCTCTGGCTGACAACTATGTCCTCGAAGCTCGCACGGAATCCCAAAACCTCTCGGGGCTTCGTCTGGAGGTGCTGCCTCACCAGCGTCTCCCCAAGGGTGGTCCTGGGCGCGATCCCCACGGCAACTTCATCTTGAACAGCATTCGCGTGGAGGTAACCCCGGCAGAACACCCCGGACGCTGGGAGACGGTGCCCTTTCGAGAAGCGGGGGCAGACGACTTCTACAAGGAGTTCATGACTGATCTCGATCCCCGCAACCTGCTGAAGACGGAATCGCAGGGGTGGGGCATCGACGTGTCCAAAGAGGAACAACGGCTCGCTCGGCAACTGGTGCTGGCGCCAGAGCAGCCATTCGGCTTTGCTGGAGGAACCCGGATGCGGATCACGCTGCGACATCACTCCGCGGACGGCAGGCAGAGTTTGGGCTGTTTCCGGCTCTGGGTGACAGGTTCGGCAGCGCCGCTGGACCTGGTGCGCATCACGGCAAAGTTGCGACCCGTGCTGAGCCTGGCGGAGGCGAAACGCACCGCGGACCAACGCCGGCAGCTTGCGGAATACTTCCTTTCTGTCGCGCCTGCCTTGCAGCCGATTCGCGATCGGCTTCAGATGCTGGAACGGGAACTGAAGGAACTGGGTATCGTGGACACGCTGGTGATGCAGGAGAGGGCCGGATTCGAGCGTCCCGCCACCTTCCTGCGAGTTCGCGGCAGCTTCATTAACAAAGGGGAAAAGGAGTTTGCAGGCGTGCCGGGTGCGCTCCACCCGCTGCCCTCCGACCAAATGCCCAACCGCCTGGGCCTGGCGAGGTGGCTGGTTGATGAGAACAATCCCCTGACCGCGCGTGTCATGGTGAACCGGTTCTGGGAGCAGATTTTTGGACGAGGCATCGTTGAGACGAGCGAGGATTTTGGCACGCAGGGAAGCTTGCCAGCGCATCCGGAGCTGCTGGACTGGTTGGCGACAGAGTTCAGGCAGCAGAAATGGAGTGTGAAGCGGTTGTTGCGGCTTATCGTCACTTCAGCTACGTATCGACAATCCTCCCGTGTGACGCCCGAACTGCTGGAAAAAGACCCGGATAACAAACGGCTGGCGCGCGGACCGCGCTTCCGCATGGAGGGAGAAATGATGCGCGACGCCGCTTTGGCGGCCAGCGGCCTGCTGTCGCGGAAAATCGGCGGCCCGAGCGTCTTTCCTCATCAGCCCGAAGGCATCTGGGACATCCCCTACAACCTCGATCAGTGGCGCATGAGCGCCGGCGAAGACCGTTATCGCAGAGGTCTCTACACTTTCTGGCGCCGCACATCGCCGTATCCCTCTCTAATGACGTTCGATGCCACCAGCCGCGAGTTTTGCACGGTGCGCCGCATTCGAACCAACACGCCGCTGCAAGCACTGACTCTCCTCAACGATCCGGCTTTCTTTGAAATGAGCCGTGGATTGGCCCGGCGAATCGTGGAGGAGGGGGGTGACAGCGTCGAGTCGCGCATCCGGTATGGCTTTCGCGTCTGCGTGGCCCGGCAGCCTCGGCCCGAAGAACTAGGCGAGTTGACCCGTCAGTTCAACCGCCAGCAGGGCCGTTTCGAGAAAGACGGCGCTGCGGCACGGAGTGTTGTGGCAGAGAGTCCGTGGGCAAAACGGCGCGAGGCGGAAGCCGCGGCCTGGACCGTGGTGGCTAATGTCCTGTTGAACCTGGATGAGACGATCACGAAAGAATAGCGCACTCTTTTGTCCGGAGTGAGAAATAGCTGAAAGGCAATGGGTTAGTTTATGGGGGGAATCTTTGGTAGCCACGACAAACGCACTAGCGGTGAAGAGATGTGCGATCGCTCATTTTTCGAAGAGGTGCGATGGATATGAACAGACCTATGAACAAACAAGGAACTAAAGAGCGGTTCCTCCATGAAATCACGCGTCGTCACTTTTTCCGAGAGACTGGTTTCGGCATTGGGTCTCTGGCTCTAGCATCCCTGATGAATGATCGACTGGCCTTTCCGCAGAGCAAAGGCCCTGCTACGCCCTCCTCACCCCTGTCGCCGAAACCGCCGCACTTCACGCCCAAGGCGAAAAGCATTATTTGCCTGTTCATGGCAGGCGCACCCTCTCATCTGGACTTGCTCGACTACAAGCCGAAGCTGAACGAGCTGGATGGCAAGCCAATCCCGGAGTCTCTCATCAAGGGCGAGCGCTTCGCGTTCATCCGGGGGGTTCCCAACCTGCTGGGCAGCTTCGCCAAGTTCCAGAAGCATGGCCAGTCGGGGGCGGAAGTTTCCCACCTACTGCCGCACTTGACCGAAGTCGTCGATGAGATCGCCATCGTCAAATCGATGCGGGCTACGCAGTTCAACCATGCGCCAGCCCAGATATTCATGAACACCGGACATCAGATCATTGGCCGCCCGAGCATGGGCGCCTGGTTGACCTACGGGTTGGGCAGCGAGTCAAGCAATCTCCCCGGCTTTGTGGTGCTTCTGTCGGGCAAAAGCCAGCCGGATGGCGGAAAGTCGTGCTGGGGGAGCGGCTTTCTGCCTACGGTGTATCAGGGGGTGGAGTTCCGTTCCAAGGGAGACCCCGTCCTGTTCCTCTCGAACCCGGCCGGCGTGAGCGCCGAGGCTCGGCGTGATTCCCTGGATGCCATTAAGTCGCTCAACCGAATCCATCAGCAGGACATGCTGGACCCAGAGATCGCCACGCGCGTGGCCGCTTACGAAATGGCCTACAGCATGCAGACCAGCGTTCCGGAGCTGACGAACCTGTCGCGTGAACCGGCGCACATCCACGCGATGTACGGCACCGAGCCCGGAAAGGTCTCCTTCGCCAACAACTGCCTGCTGGCGCGCCGCCTTGTGGAGCGAGGAGCGCGGTTTGTGCAGCTCTACCATCGAGGCTGGGACCATCACGGAGCGGAGAACGATGATGACCTGTTGAATGCCCTGCCCCGCCTGTGCCGCGAAACCGACCGCGCCACCGCCGCCCTGATCAAGGACCTAAAGCAGCACGGCCTGCTGGACTCGACGCTGGTTGTCTGGGGCGGAGAGTTTGGGCGCACCCCGATGAGTGAAGTTCGGGCGGGCAACCGCTCCAAGTTTGTCGGGCGCGACCATCATCCCCGCGCCTTCACGATGTGGCTGGCAGGCGGAGGCATCAAGCCAGGAGTCACGCTGGGCAGGACGGACGACTTCGGCTACGACATCGTCCAAGACCCTGTGCAAGTGCACGATTTGCACGCCACCGTCCTTCACCTCATGGGCATCGACCACACGCGGCTGACTTACAAGTTCCAGGGCCGTGAGTTCCGGTTGACAGACGTGGAAGGGACCGTGATCCAGAAATTGCTGGCCTGACCGGCCAAGCGCGCGAGGAGATTCATGTCTGACACTGTTCTCATCACTGGAGGGTCCGGGTTCATCGGCAGTTACCTTGCCCTGCAGCTCATCAACCGGGGCGACCGCGTGGTCAACCTGGATCTGCGGCCCCACGCTGGGCCGATGGCCTGGCTGATCGCGCCTTGCCTGAGCCAGATCGCCTTTGAAGAGGGACAGGTGGAGAACTGGCCCCAGCTCCTGGCGGTATTGCAAAGGCACAAGGTCAACAAGATTGCCCATCTGGCTTCGCCCATCGACACCGACTATGTGAGCCGCCACCCCAAGCTGGCTTACGACGTGATCATCACCGGAGTAGTCAACGTGTTGGAAGCGGCGCGACTGCTGGGTGTGGAGCGGCTGATCTATTTCAGCTCTATCGGCGTGTTGCCAACGCGCCAATATGAACCGATCGATTGCAATCATCCAACCTTGATGGCCGGAGAGGGGCCTGGTACCGGGGCTTACGGGGCCGGCAAGATTGCAGGCGAGGCCCTCTGCTGGGCGTACCGCCAGTCTTATGGAGTGGATTTTGTGGCGCTGCGACCGTCCGCGGCCTATGGATTTACCACACGAAATCTGATCTACCTGAACCAGATGGTGGAGGGAGCTTTGCGCGGGGAAGCCGTGCACTTCACTCACGGAGGGTCGCTACCGCGAGATTACACGCACGTGGAGGATATTGCGGGGATTGCCGCTGCTGCCCTGCAGGTTCCCGCAAGCAACTTAAAGCACCGGGTCTTCTATGCCGCCTCCGGCCAACCGTTGCTCACTGCCGGACGGATCGCAGAGATCGTGCGGGAAATGCTGCCTGGGGCCGACGTCTCAATTCAGCCCGAGCTGGACTCCGGAGATAGTATCGAGGTGAATTTTCGCGGCCTTCTGGATGTGAGTCCCGTGAGCGAACAGCTCGGTTACCAAATCCGGTTCACTAACATCCGCGCAGGCATTGCCGATCTGGTGGAGCGCTACAGCGCCTACCTTGCAAGCCAGGGAAAAACGGTGGCCGTCGGCATGCGCCGGTGAAGGATACCGGCAGTGACGCACAAGCAGAACATCTCAAGTCACAAATGAAAACAAAGGTGCCGGGGCAATGATCATCGGCGTTCCAAAGGAAATGAAGGACAGTGAATACCGGGTCGGGCTTGTGCCTGCAGGCGTTCGGTCCCTTGTCAGATCGGACCATGTAGTCTGCATCGAGAGCGGTGCTGGAGAGGGCAGCGGGATTAGCGACGACGATTATGTCCAGGCCGGAGCTGAAATTTGCGAGGATTTTCGCGAAGTGTGGTCGCGCGCTGAAATGATCATCAAGGTGAAGGAGCCCATCGGGGAGGAGTACTGCCTGATCCAAGAGAACCAGATTCTTTTCACTTTCCTTCATTTAGCTCCTCTGCCACAGCTTGCCGAGGTCCTGCTACGCAAGAAAATTACCGCGATTGCCTACGAGACCATCCAAGAAAGCGACGGCAGCCTGCCGCTGCTGACGCCCATGAGCGAGGTGGCCGGTCGGATGGCCGTTCGGATGGCCGTTCAAATTGGAGCCCATTACCTAGAGAAGAACCAAGGCGGGCGGGCTGTGCTGTTAGGCGGCGTCCCCGGTGTCTCTCCGGCTCAGGTGATCATTCTGGGAGGGGGGCATTGTGGGTGTCAATGCGGCACGGATTGCGCTGGGGATGGGCGCGCGGGTCACCATCCTCGACACTTCTCTACCCAGGCTTCGCCGTTTGGACGACCTATTTCACGGGAGGGTTGCAACGCTAGCCTCCAACAGCCACACGATTGCCGGCGCCGTCCGCCGTGCAGACTTGCTGATCGGCGCCGTTCTGGTTCCGGGTGCCTCAGCGCCGAAGCTGGTCACGAGGGAGATGATCTCCACGATGAAGCCAGGAGCTGTCGTCATCGATGTTTCGGTGGATCAGGGGGGCTGCGTCGAGACCTCGCATCCCACGACGCACAGCGCTCCGACATTTCTGGTGGAAGGCGTCTTGCACTACTGCGTGGCCAACATGCCGGGCGCCGTCCCTCGAACCTCCACCTTCGCCCTGACAAACGCCACGCTACCTTATGCCCTGAAACTGGGCCAGACTCCCCTGGAACCCGTGCTGAGGTCCGATGCTTCGCTGGCAGAAGGAGTCAACCTCTTTCGAGGTGCGGTGACTCACCGGGCCGTGGCGGAGTCTCTAGACTATTCCCACACGCCACTAGCAGCGTTAGTTCCATGATCCAGAAGTTAGGCACTCCAGGTTTGAGACGGAGGTACTATGGACGCTGATCTCGAAGGTATGTCGCGTGATCAACTCGTCGCTGAAGTCAAGAAACTGCGGCAGGGTATTCGCGAGCATCGTGACAGTACGGGCCAAGAGTTATGCTGGCACCATCCCGCGTTATGGTCGCTGCTGCCAGAGCAATCGGATCCACTTCCTGTCGTCCCCGATTGGCCGCAATTCCTCCGTGGCTGCATTCGGTATCGTCAGTCGCTCGACGAGCAGCCTCCCCAAGCTCCTAGAAGCCTGTCGGACCTAAGTTCGACAGTCTGCGGATGAACCCCCTAGATTGTAGCCGCGGACGCGAAGGGAAACAGCGCGTTTTGACATGACGTGCCCGTGCAGCTCATTGTTGTCGTTATCCATCATCCGATGCAGCGTTCAAGAAACGTATCTCAGGTCACTTGTCCTTTTGTCGAACCGCCTCAACTCGTGCAGGTGAGCGCGACCCAGGTGGAATACCAGGGTCAGCATCTAAGGTACTTCGGAGGGAGTGACTACTTTCGCTTCTCCTGGCACCCGCGCATCCGAAGGGCCGTGAGCCAATCACTGCGTGAGTTGGGGCTTAGCGTCGCTTCGTCGCGGATGGTGACGGGCAATCATCCGGTATATCTGCGGCTGGAAGGCGAGTTGGCGAAGTTCTTTCGATTCCCCTCAGCAGTCCTGGTCTCCTGCGGCTACAGCGGGCCGCTGGTCGCCGCTCAGGCTCTGGAAGGCTTGGTGACCCATGTTCTCGTCGATGAGAGAGCACATGGCTGTCTCAAGGACGCCGCAGCGATCCTGGGTGTGCAGCCGCTGTCTTTTCAGCATGACGATCCTGACGCTCTGGGAGCTGCGATCCGGCGTTGCGGGCGGCAATCGCGGGTGGCGGTCTTCACCGACGGCCTTTCCGCGCATCAAGGCACCATTGCCCCGCTCCGGGAATACCTTGAGCACCTGCCAGAGAACGGTTTGTTGCTGGTGGATGATGCCCACGGCACGGGTACCCTGGGACGGCGTGGCAAAGGGTCGGTCGAGCACCTGGGCCTGCGTGACTCTCGGATCATCCTTACCACGACGCTCAGCAAGGCGCTCGGCTGTTTCGGGGGCGCTGTGCTAAGCCCGCGCTGGTTCCGCGAACGCGTCCTTCGTCAGAGCCAGATCTACGGCAGCAGCACGGCGCTGCCGCTCCCGCTGGCGGCGGCTAGCCTCGTGGCCCTGGAGATGATCCAGCAGGATGGCGCGGCCCTGCGTGCCCGGCTCTGCGAGAACACTAGGATCGTCAAGGAAGCTTTCCGGAACTCGCATCCCGATTGGCTGCACCGCCCAGGGCCGATGTTCGCGGTGGCGCCAGCAACCGTGGCCGCCCAGGAGAGTCTCCGTCGCATGCTCTTGGGGGCGGGAATCTATCCAGCTCTGATCCGGTACGCCAGCGGCCCGGCCGACCGCTTCTTCCGCTTTGCGATCTCGACGGCGCACACACGCGCTCAATTGGCCGCCCTACGAGACTTGCTCCTGAAGTTCCTGCAGGCTGAGTAAGAGACGAGGTGACTACAAATCCGCCAAAGATACAAAGGAACCGAAAAGCAGACCACAGAGGCGGGGGGAGACGAAGAGAGTGAATCTTGGAAACGGAGAGTCGGCACAAGGGCCGGATCTGAATGACAAGGGAATCGCCCCCTGGCGCCAGTTTTGGGCCAGGCTTTAGTTCCTGCGTTCCGTCAAAGTCCCGCTGCTAAGAGCCGCTGAAGCATTTGCTATTGTCGATTGGCTATCGGCTATTCGCTATTGGTGCAATGCGGTCCTTTCTTTCAAATAGCCAATGGAAAATGGTCAATAAGCAATAGCAAATCGGTCTTGACGGGGCCGTGACTTTAGATCGGAGCCCCATCGACAGACTATAGCGAGGATAATAAGAATGAATATTCGATCTGCCATGAGTAAAACCTGTCTCAGTCCCACGCTCTACCGGCATAGGTTCGCCGGCTGGGTCTGGGTGGTCGTTCTGGCTGTGGGGTTGCCCGTGGGCGGCCGCGCCGCCGATCCCTCCCCTGCGAGTACTGGCCTCCGCGTCAGCGATGACGGAAGGCATCTCGTCCGGAAGCAGGACCGACGGCCGTTCTTCCTCCTTGCTGACACGGTTTGGAACATCATTCACTTGCTCAACCGTGAAGACATGGTGTTCTACCTCGATCATCGGGCGGCAAACAAGTTCAACGGGGTCTTTTTCTCGGCGATTTCGGAGAGTGGCGGTAGCGGCCCCAATGCTTACGGCGACAAGCCTTTCATTGACGACGATTTCCTTTCCCCGGCAATCACGCCTGGCAATGATCCCAAGGATCCCGAGCAGTATGACTTTTGGGACCACCTGGACTTTTTTATTCACGAATGTGCCAAGCGTGGAATTTATGCCGCCATGAACCCGATCTACGCGAGTTGGTATGTGCGGGACGGGCATGTGACTCATGCCAACGCAGAGCGATTTGGGAGCTTCTGGGGCCAGCGCTACGGTCGAGACCCCAACATTATCTGGGTACTGGGGGGCGACATTGCTCCAGACTTTAAGCCGCAGCACCTCGAAATTCACCGCGGAATGGCGCGCGGAATCGCCGCTGGCGCCACTGGCAAGGAGGACTATTCGACGCTCTTGATGACCTATCATCCACCCGGGCAAAGCAAGCCGTCCTGGGAGAGAACGTCTTCGAAATGGTATCACGACGAGCCATGGCTGGACTTCAACATGCTGCAGACAGGACAGGCGGATTACAGTGCTTACGAATTGGTGAGGGCCGACTACCAGCGCACGCCTGTGAAACCAGTGTTCGACGGGGAGTCCTGGTATGAGGCGCATCCCCACAAGATTCGACCGGGAAACCGGATGGCATCCGACTTCGATGTGCGCAAGCGTGCCTATTGGTCAGCCTTTGCCGGAGCTTGCGGTCATACCTACGGGGAAGGTAGCGTAATGCTGCTGTGGCGGGCCGGCGACCAGGCTTTTCACGACACCGAAGTCATTCCTTGGAAACAGGCCCTCGACCGTCCAGGCGGACTCCAATTGAAGTACTTGCGCCGCCTGATCGAGTCCCGCCCGATGCTCGACCGCGTGCCAGACCAGTCATTGCTGGCATATGACGCGATGGAATTCTACGACCGCATCCAGGCTACACGGGGAAAGGACTATGCGATGATTTACAGCACTTCAGGCAGCCGCATTGAGGCACACCTCGGCCGCATCACTGGAAAAGAGGTGCGCGCCTGGTGGTTTGACCCACGCACCGGCGAGGCAAAGGACATCGGCGTCCACCCGAATCGGGGTGAGGCCAGCTTCCAGCCGCCATCCCTAGGCATAGGTCAGGACTGGGTGCTGGTGCTCGACGATGCCTCGAAGAATTACCCACCCCCGGGAAAGTCGAAAAAGCCGGGCTCATGAAAGACGGCTCGACCGCACAGAGTGGAAGCTGTTGATCAAGAGATCCAACGGCCTCTGAACATCGAGGGTTCATCCTTTCCAACAAAGGCGTCCAGAACTTTACTCCGCCGACTTGAACGAAATCTCGAAGGCATATGTAACGAAGCCAAGGAGGGGTGTATGGTACCAGAGTCAGGTCTTCGGTGCTTTCTAAGCCACAAATGCAACGACGAAGCGCACGATCTGGCAGTCCCCCTGGAAACCGCGCTGCGCCCGTCCAAAGTGACCTCTGATGACCTTGCCGGAGTGGCGTGCCGAACCCTGGTGATGTTGGGCGACGACGACGAGGTGACCTTCGAGCGCGCCGTCTCCCTCTACCGAGCGCTGCCCAACGCCGAGCTGGCGGTAATCCCCGGCACCTCGCACGGCCTGTTGGTCGAGAGGCCAGGATTCTGCAATACGATTATCCTGGACTTCCTCTGCAACGAGCCGGTGCCGACCTTCGCTCCGATCCGGCGCGCGGGCATAAACTGGGGAGTGCGATAGACGAGTGAAGGAGCGGCTGAATGATCATTGTCTCAGGACGAATCTACGTCTCCCCTGGGCGACGCGATGCCTTCCTCTCGTCGGCTCGCAGTTCGGTGTTAGAGGCACGGCGCGCGCCGGGTTGCCGGGACTTCGTCGTCGCAGCAGACCCGATCGAGGCTGACCGCATCAACGTCTACGAGGAGTGGAACTCCGAAACCGAGCTTGCGGCATTTCGAGGTGCCGGCCCCGGACCGGAACTCACCGCAGCCATAGTGCACGCAGACGTATCCCGCCATCACGTGGCTTCTTCGGGTACCGCCTGAAATGGCTTCTGCTGCTTCTATGCGCGGGAGTGCCGCCCAACAAGACGCGCCAGTGGCGTTAGGCGCTAAGAGTGCGAACTTACTTTCCTACGGAGGACCATATGGATTCAGTTTTGAATAGCATGGCAGTTACAGCGATTTTTTTCGCCATTGCGGTCGTCGTGGGGCGCCGACTTGAACATTCGCCAAAACCTTATGGTGTCGCCATATTGTCCACTCATATCGTTCTGTTTTTGTTAGTTGCGGGCGGCATAATGGCATCAATCTACAAAATAGATGCAGCAACAGAAGGGAAATTACTCTCAACAATCTCTTTGTATGTCGTAGCAATGACGCTGCTCGGAAATCTAACAATCGGGACGATCATGGCTGTCGCTAAGCAAAAGAATAAGAAGTTGATATTTGCCCACAAACTATCAACGTCGCTTATGGCCATTTCAATTTTTGCAGGCATTGCTTTCATGGTCATAAAACTCTAAAGAACGGACAATACACAATGCTTTGCGTAAACCAATACACCAAGCAGCACGCCCGAAACTGCTGCCTGCGTTTCTCCGAGCATGTGGAGGTCGCTAAACTCAAGCGTTAGGCCGCACCCGACTCAATCGAGATGCCAATGTTCACTCTCAAGCCGATTGGCTATGTCCGCTCTCCCCTTGTGGATCGCGAGGATGCCCCAAAACAGGGAAACGAAGGCTCGCCGGAGGCCTGGCTTGTATTTCAGCCGGAATTCCAAGAAGGGCTGCGCGACTTGCGGCCTGAAGATGAAATTCTGGTTCTGACTTGGTTGGATCGCGGCAATCGAGAGACTCTAAGCGTGCATCCCCGAGATAACCTGAGCGCCCCGCTACGGGGTGTATTCAGTACCCGGTCGCAGGATCGGCCAAACCCGGTCGGGATCCATCGGGTAAAGATCGCTCAGATTTCCAGCCCTACCCGGCTCAGGGTCCTCGACCTTGAGGCCTTTGACGCGACGCCAATCATCGACGTCAAGCCAGTTCTGGATCGGGTAAAGGAGCGTTGAGTGTATGGCCAGCAATCGGCCTAGAAATTTGTTCAAGCGGAAGCCGCTTCGCGGCGCGGCTTAATTCAGGCGTGTGTGCCGAGCATGTCTAACAGCTAGAGGGTGAAAGTCCCTTTCACAACCTGATGGAGGTGAAGTGATAGCGAAGCGCAAGGGCGACTCCGCGAGGAGGCGTCTGAAAGAAGCGTGGAA
>Ga0187892_10005568_pt1 | contig 19680 bp, 15 predicted proteins | sample MA1701073metaG_FD_139345 | JGI IMG/M metagenome (GOLD analysis project Ga0187892, IMG submission 139345) | Bio-ooze microbial communities from a basaltic lava cave in the Kipuka Kanohina Cave System on the Island of Hawaii, USA - MA170107-3 metaG ...
CGGGCATCGACTCGGACGAGGGCGGCCTCGAGGCGATCGAGGTGCGGATCGACGCTCTCGAGCGGCTCTTCCGGCGGCACGGCCCCACGGAGGGCGAGTGCCTCGAGCGCCGCGCGGGAATCGAGCGCGAGCTCACGCTCCTCGAGTCGGCGGCGGCCGCCACGCGCGACGACCTCCTCCTCCGCGCCCGCTCCCTCGAAGAGGCGCTCGCGGCGGAGGCGTCGCGGCTCTCCGCGGGGCGCGCGGCCGAGGCGAAGAAGCTCGGCCGCGAGGTCGAGAAGGAGCTCGAAGACCTGGGATTCAAGGGCGCGCGGTTCTCGGTCGCGGTCGAGCCCGCGGGCCGCATGACGCCGTTCGGCTCGGACCGGGTCGAGTTCCGCTTCGGCGCGAATCCGGGCGAGCCGGAGAGGCCGCTCGCGGACTCGGCCTCGGGAGGGGAGCTGTCGCGAGTCATGCTCGCGCTCAAGTCGTGCCTCGCCGCGCGCGAGCGCGTGCCTCTCGTCGCGTTCGACGAGATCGACAGCAACGTCGGCGGGCGGCTGGGCGACGTCCTCGGCCGGAAGCTCGAGCGCCTCGCGCGCGGACGCCAGGTCCTGGTCGCGACGCACCTTCCGCAGGTCGCTGCGTTCGCCGACTGCCACGTCCGCGTCCGGAAGGAGGTCAAGGGCGGGAAGACCTTCGCGCGCTTCGAGACGCTCGACGAGGAGGCGCGCGTCATCGAGATCGCCGAGATGATCCGAGGGGTGAAGAAGACGGACGTGACGCTCGCCGAGGCGAGCGAGATGATCGCCGGGGCGCGCGGGCGGGGCGTTCCGCGGTGAGGATCCCCCTGTACCCCATGGCGCTCCGACCGCTCTACGTCGAGCGGGTCTGGGGCGGAGGCGCGGTCTTCCGGGCGCTCGGCCGGAAGCGCCCCGAGGGAGCGTCTCCGATCGGCGAGTCCTGGGAGATCTCGGCCTATCCGGGCGCCGAGTCGGTCGTGAAGAACGGCCCGCTCCGCTCGCTCTCGCTCGGCCGGGTGGTCGCGCTCGACCCGAGCGCCGTGCTCGGCCGCGCGGTCGCGCGCGCGAGCGGCGGGGCCATGCCGCTCCTCGTGAAGTACGTGGCGGCCGAGGACGATCTTTCGATCCAGGTGCATCCCGACGACGCGGCGGCCGCCCGCCTCGAGGGGGAGCCGCGCGGGAAGACGGAGGCCTGGCACGTCGTGGCGGCGCGGAAGGGCGCGGCGATCTGGGTCGGGCTCAAGACGGGCGCGGTGCGGAACCGCCGGCACCTCGCCGATCTCGCCCGGACGGGCCGGATCGCGCGCGTGCTGAAGAAGTTCCGCGTGGCCCCGGGCGAGACGTACTTCCTTCCGGCGGGCACGGTCCACGCGATCGGGCGCGGCGTCGTCGTGCTCGAGGTGCAGCAGTCGAGCGATCGGACGTACCGCCTTTTCGACTGGAATCGCACGGGACTCGACGGGCGGCCGCGTCCCCTCCACGTCGACAAGGCCGCCCGCGTCGCCGACCTCTCCGGGCGCCGCGGCGGGGGGCTCGTGGAACGGCGCCGCCTCGAAGCGGGACGCGAACTCCTCGTCTCCTGTCCCGAGTTCACCGTCGAGAAGTGGTGCGTGCCCGCTCGGCGCGCGATCCTGCGGACGCTCGAGGGCCGCTTCCTCGTCCTCGCCGTGCTCCGGGGAGAGGCGCGAATCCGGGCCGGAGCACGGTCCGTGAGGGCCGAGCGCGGCGAATCGATCCTCGTTCCGGCCGGCTGCGGCGCCGTCGCCGTCGACGGCCCCGCGCGCGGTTCGCGCGCCGCGGCGATCGTCGCCGTCACGCCGTAGCTGGAAAAGAGGGCGCCCGGCTCCGACAATGGGCGTCCCTCGCGCATCCCGGGAACCCGGGGGCGCGAGGCCTCCCTCTTCCCGACCGATGCTCGAACGCCTCCAGAAGATCATCGCCCGCGCGGGGGTCACCTCGCGGCGGAAGGCCGAGGACCTCATCGTCTCGGGCCGCGTCACCGTCGACGGGACGGTGGTCCGCGAGCTCGGGGCGAAGGCCGATCAGGAGTCGATGGAGGTCCGCGTCGACGGCGTCCTCCTGCGCTCGGAGAAGAAGGTCTACGTCGCCCTCAACAAGCCTCCGGGCGTCATCTGCTCGAACCTCGACGAGCTGGCCCGCGTCACGGCCGTCGACCTCGTCGGCGCCCGCCAGCGTCTCTTCTGCGTGGGGCGGCTCGACGAGCACAGCGAAGGGCTCCTTCTCCTCACGAACGACGGCGAGTTCGCGCAGCGGCTCGCGCACCCCCGCCACGGCGTGCGAAAGACCTACCTCGCCCGCGTCGAGGGCGACCTCAGCGAGCCCGATCTCGAGAAGATCCGGAAGGGCATCTGGCTCGCGGAAGGGAGGACGCGCGAGGCCGAGGTCGCCCTCAAGAAGCGGGCGCACGGCGCGAGTCTCGCCCTCATCACCCTCCGCGAGGGGAAGAACCGCGAGGTCCGGCGCATCTTCGCGCGGCTCGGACACAAGGTGTTCACGCTGCGGCGCGTCCGGATCGGGCCGATCGCACTGGGCGCCATGCGGCCCGGCGAATGGAGGCGCCTCACGGCGTCCGAGGTGCGGGCTCTGGTCGACGAGTCGAGCGGGGGCGGGCCGAAGGCGCGGCGCGGGCCGCGCGCGCACCGGGCTCCCGCACGCGCCGGCGCGCGCGTCCGGGGCCGACGGTAGTGGAGCCGAGCGAGATCCTCGGGCGCTCGATCGAGCGAATCGTCCTCGGCGAGCGGCTGTCCGAGGAGGAGAGCCGCGCGGCGTTCGGCGAGGTGATGGACGGCAGGGCGACCGAGGCGCAGATCGCGTCCTTCCTCACGGCGCTCCGCGTCCGCGGCGAAACGGCGGCGGAAGTGGCCGGCATCGCTCGCGCCTTGAGGGAGCGTGTCCCGCCCTCCGGGCCGGCTCCGGAGGACCTCCTCGACACGTGCGGCACGGGCGGCGACCGGCTCGGCATCTTCAACGTCTCGACCGCGGTCGCGTTCGTCGCCGCGGGAGCCGGCGCGCGGGTCGCGAAGCACGGCAACCGGAGCTTCACGAGCAAGAGCGGCAGCGCCGACGCGCTCCGAGCGCTCGGCGTCGACGTCGACCTCGCGCCCGAGCGCGTCCCGCGCGTCCTCGAGAAGGCCGGCATCGCGTTCTTCTTCGCTCCGCTCTTCCACACGGCGCTCCGCCACGCGGCCTCCGTGCGGAGGGACCTCGGATTCCGGACGGTCATGAATCTCGTCGGGCCGCTCGCGAACCCGGCCGGCGCCCGGCGCCAGCTCGTCGGCGTCTACTCTCCGTCGCTCGTGCCTCTCGTCGCCGAGACTCTCGCGCAGCTCGGCGCGCTCCGCGCGCTCGTCGTCTCGGGCGAGGAGGGGCTCGACGAGATCTCGATCGCGGGGACGACTCTCGTCGCGGACGTCGAGTCGTCGCGCGTCGCGGGCGTGCGGCGGGTCGCGCCCGAGGATCTCGGCCTTCCACGCTCCTCCCTCGAGACGCTCCGCGTCGGCTCGCCCGAGGAGAGCGCGCGCCGGATCCTCGCGGTGCTCGGAGGCGAGGGCGGCCCGTCACGGGACATCGTGGTCGCGAACGCGGCCGCCGCGATCGTCGCGGCCGGCCTCGCGCCGACCCTGCGGGACGGGGCTCGGGCGGCGGTCAGCTCGATCGACTCCGGCGCGGCGCGGCGGTCGCTCGACCGCCTGGCCTCCGCGACGGCGGCCGGTGGCGCGGGGTGACGAGCGCTCGCGGGATCTCTTAAATAAAGGAATAGCCGGTCGGCCCGGCGCCGGCGCTCGAACGGGCCCCGATCCGGCGTCCGCGGGCTTGCGGTCCCGTGAGAGCGGGCTTACGATCACGGCTGGAGCGCCGTCCTCGGGCCCGCCTTCCTTCTCGCGTCCGTCGCCCGCCGTCCTCCCCCATCGTCCCGAGGTGGAAGGACTATCTGGAACGATGCTCCGCTCGGAGGATCACCGTTCATGAAGAAGAAGCATCAGGAACCGAAGCCGTCGGCGGAAACCCGCTCCGCGCGGGTGGAGGGGCTCCGGCGCCGGGCGTTTCTCGGCCGCCTCGGCCTCGGGGCGGCCGGCGTCCTCGGCGTCGCGGGCGCGGCGAACGCGGAGGTCGGGCCGCTCATCGGGCTCGAGCGGAAGCAAATGGCGCGGCGCATCCGGAAGGGCTGCGCGAAGATCGCCGCCAACCGGCCGCACCCGGTCCATCCGGACAACGGCGAGGAATCGGATTACCCGTACGTCGCGAACTACTCGAAGGGCCTGCCGCACGACGATCTGGGCGAGGTCGATCCGGCCGCCTACGAGGCGCTCGTTCGCGCGCTGTCGACGGGCCGCGAGGAGGACTTCGAGGCGATCCCGCTCGCCGGGACCCGGAAGCTCACGAATCCGCAGGCCGGCCTCGGATTCGATCTCGAGGGCCCGGACGGCCACAGCCTCTCGATCCCGCCCGCGCCCCGCATCGACTCGCCCGAGAACTCGGGCGAGATGGTGGAGCTCTACTGGCAGGCCCTGACGCGCGACGTTCACTTCTCGGATTACGAGTCGGACGCGCTTGCGCTCGCGGCCGCCGACGACCTCTCGCGGCTCTCCGACTTCCGGGGACCGAAGGACGACGGCGGGCGGGTGACGCCGCGGACGCTCTTCCGCGGCACGGCGCGCGGCGAGACCGACGGCCCGTACATCTCGCAGTTCCTCTACCGTGACATTCCCTACGGCACGCTCACGATCTCGCAGCGGCAGAGAACGGCCGTCGCCGGCCTTGACTACATGACCGCCTACCGGAACTGGCTCAAGATCCAGCGCGGGGCGACTCCCTCGCGCTCGGACCAGTTCGAGGCGCTGCCGCTCTACATCCGGAACGGGCGCGACCTCGCCACCTACGTCCATTTCGACGCGCTCTACGAGGCGTACCTCAACGCTGCGCTCATCCTCCTCGGCCTCGGAGCCCCGGCCGATCCGGGGAACCCGTACGGCCGATACCGGAAGACGGCCCCGTTCGGGACGTTCGGCGGCCCGCACATCCTCTCGCTCGTAACGGAGGTCGCGACGCGGGCGCTCAAGGCCGTCTGGTTCCAGAAGTGGTACGTCCACCGCCGCCTCCGGCCCGAGGCGTTCGGCGGCCGAGTCCACAACCATCTGACCGGCGCGCGCAGCTACCCGATCGACTCCGAGGTCCTGAACTCGGACGCCGTGAGCCGGGTCCGCTCGCGGCACGGCAGCTTCCTCCTCCCGATGGCGTTCCCCGAGGGCTCGCCGACGCATCCGGCGTACGGCGCGGGCCACGCGACCGTGGCCGGAGCGTGCACGACGATTCTCAAGGCGTGGTTCGACGAGGACCACGTGCTCGAGGCTCCGGTCGCGGCGAGCGCCGACGGGACCGATCTCGTGGCCTACACGGGTCCCGGCGCCGAGAGGCTGACGCTCGGCGGCGAGCTCAACAAGCTCGCGTCGAACGTGGCCATCGGCCGGAACGCGGCGGGAGTCCACTGGCGGACGGACGCATCCGCGTCGCTCCGCCTCGGCGAGGAGATCGCCATCGGAGTCCTCGAGGAGCAGCGGGTCACGCTCGCCGAACCGCACTCGTTCACGCTGACCCGCTTCGACGGGACCCGCGTCACGGTTTGAAACGGCGCGGGCCGCGCCGGCTCCGTTCGGAGGCCGGCGCGGCCCGGTTCTCTTCTTCTTCCGCGCGCGGCGCGAGCGCCGCGCGCGACTCACGGCCTCTCAGTACATGCCGGCGCCGCCGCCCGGCATCGCGGGGGCCGCCGGCTTCTCCTCGGGGATCTCCGAGATCACGCACTCGGTCGAGAGGAGGAGCGTCGCGATGCTCGCGGCGTTCTGGAGAGCAGTGCGCACGACCTTGGTCGGGTCGATGATGCCCTGCTTCACCATGTCGACGTACTCCTCGTTGAGCGCGTCGTAGCCCTCGTTCGGGTTCGACGCCTCGCGAACGCGCTGGAGGACGATCGCGCCGTCGACGCCCGAGTTGGCGGCGATCTGGCGGATCGGCGCCTCGATCGCGCGACGGACGATCCCGACGCCGACCATCTCGTCGCCGTCGAGCTTCAACTTCGCGAGCGCCTTCTCGGCCCGGACGAGGGCGACGCCGCCGCCGGGGAGGATCCCCTCCTCGACCGCGGCGCGCGTGGCGTGGAGAGCGTCCTCGACGCGCGCCTTCTTCTCCTTCATCTCGGCTTCCGTCGCGGCGCCGACATTGATCTGCGCGACGCCTCCGGAGAGCTTCGCCAGGCGCTCCTCGAGCTTCTCTCGGTCGTAGTCGCTCGTCGTCGTTTCGATCTCGTTCTTGATCTGGGCGATGCGGCCCTGAATCGACTTCGTCTGGCCCGCGCCCTCGATGAGCGTCGTGTTCTCCTTGTCGATCACGACCTTCTTCGCGCGACCGAGATCCTCGAGCTTCACGTTCTCGAGCTGAATCCCGAGATCCTCGAAGAGGGCGCGTCCGCCCGTCAGGACCGCGATGTCGTCGAGCATCGACTTCCTACGGTCGCCGAAGCCGGGCGCCTTCACGGCGGCGACCTGCAGCGTGCCGCGGAGCTTGTTCACGACGAGCGTCGCGAGAGCCTCGCCCTCGACCTCTTCCGCGATGATGAGGAGAGGACGGCCCGCCTTCGCCACCTTCTCGAGGACGGGGACGAGATCCTTCACCGACGAGATCTTCTTCTCGTGGATGAGGATATGCGGATTCTCGAGCACGCACTCCATGCTCTCGGGATTCGTCACGAAATAGGGCGAGAGATAGCCTTTGTCGAACTGCATGCCCTCGACCCACTCGACCGTGGTCTCGAGCGAGCGGCCTTCCTCGACCGTGATCACGCCGTCCTTGCCGACCTTCTCCATCGCCTCGGCGATCATCTTCCCGATCTCGGGATCGTTGTTGGAGGCGACGGAGCCGACCTGCGCGATCTCCTTCTTGTCCTTGATCTTCTTGCTGAGCGACTGAAGCTCCTTCACGGCGGCCTCGACGGCGGCATTGATGCCGCGGCGGAGGAGGAGCGGGTTCGCGCCCGCGGTCACGTTGCGGAGACCTTCCTCGAAGATCGCCTCGGCGAGGACCGTCGCGGTCGTCGTGCCGTCGCCCGCGATGGTCGAGGTCTTCGTCGTGACCTCCTTCACCATCTGCGCGCCGATGTTCTCGTACTTGTCCTCGAGCTCGATCTCCTTCGCGACGGTCACGCCGTCCTTGGTGACCGTGGGCGAGCCGAACGACTTCTCGAGGATCACGTTCCGGCCCCGCGGGCCGAGCGTCACCTTGACCGCGCGGGCGAGGGTGCGGACGCCGGCGCGGATGCGCTCGCGCGCGTCCTGGTTGAACGCCATTCTCTTCGCAGCCATCGACTTCTTTCCTCCGTCGTCCGTTTCGTTCGGCCGCGGCCCGATCGCCCGGGCCGCCGTCCCTTCCTCGTCAATCGTCCGATGTACGCTCGTCGCCGCGCACGGAGCGCGTGACGACGCCTCCCGCCGCGAGCCGGGGCGGGCCGGCGGACCGCCGCTCGACTAGCCCTCGACCACCGCGAGGACGTCCTCCTCGGACATGATGAGGTATTCCTCGCCGTCGAGCTTGACCTCGGTTCCCGCGTAGGAGTTGAAGATGACGCGGTCACCGACCTTCACCTGGAAGGCGGCCCGCTTCCCGTTGTCGAGGAGGGCGCCCTGCCCGAGGCTGATGACGCGTCCCTCCTTGGGCTTCTCCTTCGCGGTGTCCGGCAGCACGATCCCGCCGCGCGTTTTCTCCTCGGCCTCGAGGCGCTTCACGACGAGCTTGTCGTTGAGCGGCTTGATGTTCACGGCCTTCGAACTCTCCTTCACCACGCTCGGCATCGAATGGCTCCTTGCGCTTTTCTACCCAGACGAACGGCCGCCGCGAGGGCGCTCCCTCACGACGACGGCATGTAATGGTCCACCAGCGCCTGCAGCACGGTCGACCGGAGCTGCTCGAAGTCGATCGGCTTCGCGAGGAGGCGGAAGGCCCCCTCGTCCAGCGCTTTCGCGACGAGATTCTGCTCCGAGTCCGCGGTCATGAAAAGGACCGGCAGCGCCCGCTGCATCCGCCTCAGCATGCGAAACGTGTCGAGCCCGCTCATCCCCGGCATGTTCATGTCGAGGATGGTGACGTGGACGAACGCCCGGCTCACGACCGCGAGTGCGTCCGAACCGCTCGACACCGGAATGACCCGGTGGCCCGCCCGCTCGAGCGCCTCCGCGACGCTCTCGCGGCAACCGGCGTCGTCGTCCGCGACGAGCACCGAGAACGGTCCGAGATCGTGCGGGACACGGATCAGGTGTCGCGAGACCGGCGTGTTCATGCTTGTCTCTTCCGAGCGTCCGGACGGACCGGCCGGAAGGACCTCGCGAACACGTTCATTCACCGGCCCGTGCGGCCGCCAAGGGCACTCGACGGACGTGCCGATGCGGCGAGCGGGATCGCAACGCTCATGCCACCGGCCGGGCTCGAGGAGTGAATCCAGAAGTGTCGACAGAGCAAAGATTTGAGCCGATATCGAGGCGCGCTCGGAGCCTCGCCGGGGCTGTCAGATTGGCAGGGCGGCGCGCGTCGCGTCGAGCCTCCCTGTCAATTTGGCGCTGGGACGCCCGCCGGAGGAAATGGACCGTCATCGCCCGGCGGAGCGAAGAATAGGAGAGAGGTCGGGGTCGGGCCGCATCCGGCTGCCGCTCGATTCGATGACCGAACCGACGAGAACGTCGTTGACGAAGTAGACGCTTCTCCACTCGTCGGCCGCGAGGCCCTGGGCGCCGGCGGGGTAGACCCACTTTTCCGACCGGAACGGGTTCGGTCCTCCCTCGGCCGTGCCGACGAAGCAGTCCCGGACGACGCGGTCGGGGGTCCCGAGGGCGGCGCGGCAGAAGTCCGGGTCGGGTGGGGCGGCCCGCTCCGGGACGGCCGAGGCCCCGTCCCGCCGAGGCGCGGCGTCGGCCGCGCCGGGCCGCGCGGGGGCTGCCGCCAGGCGATCGAGAATCTCCTTCTGACCCGCGAGGAGCCGCTCGATCCCCGCGACGATCTCGACGATGCGCGAGTCCGTGTCGGGCGCGAAGAGGATTTCGGCGATGTCCTTCCGGTCGATCGACTCGACCGAGGGGCCGGGTTTCTCGATCTTGATGCGCGACTCGAGCTCCTGGAGGAGCCGTCCCGAGACCCGGCGTCCGTCTTTCAGGATCACCTCGACCTCCTCTCCGATCGGGGCCGCGGCCGCCGCTCGCGGAGCGGCCCCGGGCGCGAGGGCGAGCGAGAGGGCGAGGGCGAGGGCGAAGGAAAGTCGGCGGATGTTCGATCGATCGCGAAGCATGAGGCGGACCTCCGGGGCGGCGGGGCCCGGCCCGCGCGCGGTCGATTATCGGCTTGAGGGGCGGGCTCGCTCAACTCCGCTATACTCTGTCGGATCCGGCGCTTTCCGGAGAAGCGGAGGAAGAAGAAGAGGTCCGAGTGAACGAACCGCGCTCCGGCGCCAGCGGCCGGGAAACGCGCCGGGAGTGCCCGCGGGCGAGACTCCGCCCGAAGGATGGCGATCGTTCCAAGAGCCGATGGCTTCTTCTCGCCGCGGTCGCGCTCGTCCCGTTGTCGGCCTCCTCCTGCGGACGGGGCTCCGGGCCCGCTCCCTTGAGCGAGCTCGAGGAACTTCTCGAGGTCTACGATTACGATCCGGACGCGCCGCTGCCGTTCGCGTTCGAGCCCGCCGTCGAGGCCGGCGGCGGTCGCGCGATCCGGTTCCGCTTCCGCACCTGGGAGCGCGAGAGCGTGCCGGGCCTCCTTGTCTTGCCCGCGGGCGGCTCCGGGCCGCATCCTCTCGTCGTCTACTTCCACCGCAGCGGCGAGGACGAGAGCGCGGCGCTTGAGTGGGCCGCCGCTCTCGAGGAGATCGGCGCTGCTTGCCTTTCGATCCGCCAGCCGGCGAGCCGCGCGGCGGGAGGGAGCGCCGCCCGCGCCGAGAAGCGGCGCGAGTCGTTCCGGAACCGGAGGCTCGCCGTGCTCGAGGCGCGCTCGGCGCTCGACGCCGTCGCCGCGGAGTCTTTCATCGACCCGAACCGCGTCGCCGCGGTCGGAGCCGGCACGGGGGGCGGGCCGTCCGTCGTCTTCGCCGCCGTCGAGCCCCGCGTCCGTGCCGTCGTCGCGATCTCGTCCGGCGCGTCCGATCTCAACCGCACCATTCCCGAGCGGGCCGTCGACCAGTACGCGGAGGAAGCGCGGCGGACGATCGCCGCGATCGATCCCCTTGTCTTCGCGCCGCGGATCCCCCCGAGGCCCATCCTCGCCGTCCGAGGTGCGCTCGACCCCGAGGTGAGCGAGGCGTCGGCGCGCGCCTTCCTCGAGGCGGCGGGAGAGCCGCGTCGCCTCGCGACCGTCGAGGGCGCCGCGCACGTCATTCCGCTCGCGGACGCGGCGGCCGTCGTCTCGGAGTTCCTTTTGCCCGTCTTCGCGCGCCCGCGCTGACGGGGCCGGGCCGTCCCAGCCCGTCGCTTGAAAAGGCCTCCCGTGCGGGGCTACCCTGATGGCCCTCGCCCCCGAAGCCGCAGAACAGACCGACAGGCACACATGCCCCGCTTCACGCAGATCCGAGGCGAGCCAGTCACGCTGAAGGGATCGCTCGACAAGCCCGAGCTTTCGCTCGGCCGCGACGCGGGCTGCGACATCGTGCTCGCGGACGCCGCTGCGTCCCGGCGGCACGCGAAGCTCCTCCGGCGCGACGGCGTCGTCTGGATCGAGGACCTCGGCTCGCGGAACTACACGCTCGTCAACCAGACCCCGGTCGATTCCCGCCCTCTGTCGTCGGGCGACCGGATCCTGATCGGCGAGACGGAGTTCCTGTTCGAAGGCGAGACCGGCGAGACCGGCGCTCTCGAGTTCGAGGCGAGGCCGGCCGAGGAGCCCGACTTCTGCGCCCAGACGATCGAGTTCTCGCTCGACGTCGAGAAGGACCTTCCGCCGGTCCACCGCGATCGCGAGCGGCTCGCGCTCCTCTACCAGCTCGGCTCCGACCTGAACGCGGGGCTCCAGGACTATTCGGGCCTCTTGACGCGCCTCTTGCAGTCGCTCTTTCGCACGCTTCCCGCGGAGCGGGCGTTCGTCGCGCTGCGGGACGTCGAGAGCGGCGAGCTCGCGTTCGAGATCGTCCGCGACAGGCGCGGCAACGTCCTCTCCGAGATCAGCGTCTCGAAGACGATCCTCTACACCGTGGTTCACCAGAAGAGGGCGATCCTGACCCGCGACGCGCTCTCCGATCCGCGCTTCCAGGCGGCGCGGAGCGTCGCGGAGGGAACGACGCTCTCGGCGCTCTGCGTGCCGCTCGTCTTCCGCGGAGAGGTGCTGGGGGTGTTCTACGCGGATGACCGCGGCTCGCCCGGCCGCTTCGGCGACGCCGACCTCGAGTTCCTCGCCGCGCTCGGGCACCTCGCGGCGATCGCGATCGGGAATGCGCGGCTCTACCGCAGCGTGTGGGCCGAGAACGAGCGCCTCCGGTCGGAGTTGACGATCGAGGACCAGATCGTCGGGGTCAGCCCGCCGATGCTCGCGCTGGGCGAGCTCATCCGCAAGGTGGCGCCGTGCGACGTCTCGGTGTTGATCAACGGCGACCACGGGACCGGGAAGGAGCTCGTGGCCCGCGCGCTCCACCGGCGCTCGCTCCGGAAGGACGGGCCGTTCGTCGCGGTGAACTGCGCCGCGATTCCCGACACGCTCTTCGAGAGCGAGCTCTTCGGCTACGCGCCGAGCTCGGGCATCGCCGGCGCCGACCCGAAGGGCAAGCCGGGCAAGCTCGAGCTGGCCTCCGGCGGGACTCTCTTCCTCGACGAGGTGGGCGACATGCCTCTCGTCGCGCAGGTCAAGATCCTCCGCACTCTCCAGGAGAGGACGATCGAGCGACTCTCGGGCACGAAGAGCGTCGATGTCGACGTGCGCATCATCTCGGCGACGAACAAGGACCTCGGCGTCGAGATGAAGGCGAAGCGGTTCCGAGAGGATCTCTTCTACCGCCTCCGCGGGATCGAAATGTCGATCCCGCCGCTCCGCGAGCGGCCGGGCGACATCGAGCTCCTCCTCGACCATTTCCTCAACCGCTTCGCGGCGCGCTACGGCAAGCCCGTTCGCGAGTTCTCGCCGCAGGCGCGAGCTCTCCTCGTGGGGTTCAAGTGGCCCGGCAACGTGCGCGAGCTCGAGAACGAGGTCGAGCGCCTCGTCGTCCTCTCCGAGGGCTCGACGATCCATCCGGAGGACCTGCCCTACTCCGTCCGGCGCGGGATGCCGGGAATCCCGCTCGCGCTCCCGCCGCTCAAGGAGGTCGAGCGGAACCACATCGTGAAGGCGCTCCGGCACACCGGCTGGAACATCACGCGCGCGGCCGAGATCCTCGGCATCTCGCGGAAGACCGTGCACGAGAAGATCAAGCAGTACGGGCTCGAGAGGGAGGGCGACCTCGCGGCGGCGGCGGAGGAATCGGGCCCGGGGCCGGGCTGAGCGGCGCCGAAGTCGAGCCGGCGCACAGTCTTGTGGCGCCTTGGAGATCCGCGTTCAACGGATAGAATGGGAGAGAGCGCGGCGGTCCCGCCCGCGTTCTGATTCTCCCTCTCGCCCGAGACGAGGTCGACGCCAGTGAAGCGCCGTTTTTTCCGGACGATTCCCTTCGCCGCGGCCATCGTCGCGCTCGCCCTCGGCGCGCCGCCAGCCGTTTCGCAGCCCGGCCTTCACGCGTCGCACGGCGCGGAGGAGCCGTTCTGCGGGAGCGGCGACGAGCTCGCGGCCGTTCTCGACGCGATCGCCCGGGCGCGCGGCCCTGAGTGGGCCTCAAGCGCGCTCCGTCCCGAGTCGACGCCGCCCTTCGGGGACGTCTTCGTGATCGAGGACGACGGCTCACTCACGTTCTTCGGGATCACCGACAGTCCGCGCATCATCCGGCGCTTCTACCAGACGTACCGCGACGACTTCGACCTCATCGCCATCTACAACGATTTCGACGCCATTCCCGAGTTCGGCTTCGCCTACAACGACCCCGTCGTCAACCGGTCGCTCGGCATCGGGTTTCCGGTCATGGACATGGCGGACACGAAGCGGTTCCCGACGGCGCGCCTCCTCTCGTACCAGAACCTGAACTCGCTCGTCCGATACCCGGACGACCCGAGCGCCCCGATCCCCGGCCTCTTCAACGGACTTCTCGACTCGGTCGAGGTCCTCGCCCACGAGGTCGGCCACCAATGGATGGCGAAGCTCGCGCTCTCGAACGGCGACCTCCTCGGGCGGAACCAGGTCCACTGGTCGTTCGTCCTCGACACGGCGGCGTCCGTCATGGAGGGGAACCGTTTCCGCGACAACGGCGACCGCACGTACACGACGGTCGACGCGCTCCGGACCTACTCGCCTCTCGACCACTACCTCATGGGGCTCCGCCGGCGCGACGAGCTGCCGGCGCAGTTCGTTCTCGAGAATTGGACGGGCCCGCGCGAGGTGCCGGACGACGCGGTCTTCCCGCTCCTCGGCGTGACGATCACCGGCGACCGGCGCGACTTCGGCATCGCCGACGTCGAGGCCGCGAACGGGGTGCGAGTCCCCGCGGCCGGCGCCGCCCCGTTCGTCTTCCGCCTCGCCGTGATTCTCCTCGTCGATCAGGGAACGTACCCGCCGCCGGCGGCGACGATAGCGAAGCTCGATCGCATCCGTCTCGGCTACGAGGCGTTTTTCCGCCGCGAGACCGAGGGACGTGGCTATCTCGTCACGGCGCTCTGCCCGCCGGAGGCCGAGACGCGCCACGTCTTCCCGTCGCCCGCGGGCGAGGGGAGCCTCGCCGGGTCCGCGACGTCGGCGGGCGTCGACGTCGACCTCGACGGCGCGGGGGACTACGCGATCGGGTCCCCCGGCGCGAACGGCGGTCGCGGCACGGCCGTCGTCCACTCGGGACTGACGGGCGCGCGGCTCGTCCGCGCCGACGGCGAGTCCGATGGCGAGCGGCTCGGCTCCGCGGTGGCGCTCCTCCGCGACGCAGACGGACGTCCGGGCGGTGAGGCGGTCCTCGGATCGCCCGGTCACGAGGGCGGCCGGGGCCGGGTGCGGGTCGTCTCCGTCTCGGACGGACGCGTCGTGGCCGACCGTCCGGGCGCGAACGAGGGCGAGGAATTCGGCGCCGCAGTCGCGCCGCTTCGCGACGTCGACGGCGACGGCGGAGCGGACTTCGCGGCCGGGGCTCCCGGCGCGAACGAGGGCGCGGGGCTCGTGCGCATCGTCTCCGGCCGGACCGGCGCCACGATCCGCGAGATCCGGGGCGCGACCCCGGGCGAGCGGTTCGGCGAGGCGATCGCGACCGTGCCGGACTTCGACTCGGACGGCGTGCCCGATCTCCTCGTCGGCTCGCCGTCCTATTCGCCGGAGGGCGCGATCGCGAGCGCAGGCGCGGCGACGCTCGTGTCGACCGCGACCGGCGCCGCGATCCGGCGCTTCGAGGGCGACGAAGCGGGCGCGCGCCTCGGCGCCGCGGTCGCGAGCGTGCCCGACGCGACCGGCGACGGCGTTCCGGAATTCCTCCTCGGAGCGCCCCTCGCGGGGGCCGGCCGGGGAGCCGTTCTCCTCCTCTCGGGCGCGGGCGACGCGCCGGTCCTCGTCCTCTCAGGCTCCGGACCCAAGGACCGCTTCGGGTCGTCCGTCGCCGGCCTTGCCGACGTGAGCGGCGACGGCAGAGGCGACGTCGTGGTCGGCGCGCCGGGCGCGAGCCCCGGGGCCCGGCCCGGGGCCGGAGTCGTCCTCGCGTTCTCCGGTGCGGACGGCGCGCTCCTCTCGGTGTGGGCTGGGGCGTCGGCGCGCGACGCGCTCGGCGCGGCCGTCTCGTCCGACGGGGGGGCGTCGGTCGTCGCCGGCGCGCCGCGCGAAGCGGGCTTCGGGGCCGCGCGCGTGGTCGCGTACGAGAGTTTCCATCTCTTCTCGCTCGGCTGTCCGAAGGGAGGGCGCGATCTCACGCTCGAGGTGTGGGGCGACCCCTCCGAGCAATACGCGATCGTCGCGTCGTCCCGGGTCGGCCCCGGCCTCACGCCGGTCCCTTATCCGGCCGGCCCGGGGAGCGCGTCGGCGCTCGACGTCGGCCTGGAGCGGCGGCGCCTGACGCGCGCCGTCCCGGGCTTCCTCGGGCGGCTCTCCGCCGGCGGTCGCGCCGCGTTGACCGTACGCATCCCGGCGCGGCCGGAGCTCGTCGGACGGACGGTCGGCTTCCAGGCGGCCTCGATCCGATCGAAATCCCTCGGCGCCCCGCGGATCCGCCGGCTCTCGCGGCCGGTCGTCCTCACGATCCGCTGACGCCGGCGCGGAGAAGGTCGAGAGCGAGCGGGATCACGTCGTCGGGCGCGAGCGTCTCCATGCAATCGGGCCGCGGGCAATAGCGGAGGCGGCACGGGCTGCACGCGACGTCCGTGCGGCGGGCGACGAGGGTCCTCTCGCCGAGCGGGCGGTAGATCTCGGGATCCTTCGGACCGAAGAGCGCGATGACGGGCCGGCCGAGCGCGGCCGCGACGTGGAGAGGGCCCGTGTCCGCGGCGACGACGAGGTCCGCGCGCGAGAGGATCGCCGCGAGCGCGCGGAGCGAGCGGGTCTCGGGGGAGACCGCCGCGCTCCCCTTCGGCGCCGCGGCAGCGACGGCGTCGGCGAGCGGGCGCTCGCCCGGCCCGTGCGTCACGAGGACGCGCGCGCCGGCGCGCGCCGCGAGCGCCCCCGCGAGCGCGGCGAATCTCTCGGGCGGCCATCGCTTGAACGCCCCGAAGCCCGACGTCCCCGGGTGGAGGACGACGAGCGGCCCTTCGACTCCCGGTATCGCGGCGACGGCCGCCGCGGCGAACGCGTCCTCGTCCGGCCCGAAGCGGGGCGGGCAGGCGCGGACCGGGCCGGGCTCGATCCCGAGGCCGCGGAGGAGGGAGAGGTCCTTCTCGGGGCGCCATCGCAAGCCCGGGGGGATCGTCACGCGGCGATTGCTGAAGAACCGGTTCCCCTCCTTGCTCGCAGGAGGAGCGAAACCGACGCGGACCCGCGCGCCGGAGAGGCGCGTCAGGACGCCGCTCTTCAAGTTCCCCTGGAGGTCGAGCGCGGCGTCGAAGCGGCGAGTCCGGAGCGATCGGACGAGGCGGACCGCCTCGAGGAAGTCGAGCCGCGCGATGCGCTTCCGCCGGAAGACGACGATCTCGTCGACGTCGGGATGGCCCTCGAGGATGTCGGCGCATCGGTCCTCGACGAGAAACGTGAGGCGCGCTTCCGGCAGCGCCTCGCGGAGGCGCCTAAGCGCCGGGAGCGCGAAAAGCACGTCGCCGAGCGCGCTCAGGCGAACGACGAGGACGTTCTTCGGCGGCGAAGCGCTCTCGGGCATCGGTCCACTCGCGCGAGATTCTATCGGGGCCGAAGGTCCGGTGGTAAACCATCGGCGTGGACGGACAGCCGCCGGCCGGATACGTCGCGCGCGAAGATCGCGGCGTCCGCGCGATGCTCCGGTCGGGCTACGAGGGCGTCTTCGAGACGCTCGTCCCGCTCCTCGACGGCGCGGGCCCGAAGCCCGGCCCGACGACGCTCGAGGGGCGCGGCGCGGTCGCGGCCGTCGCCGTCCCCGGTCGAGCCGAGACGATGATCGTGCGGCGCTACCGCCACGGGGGAGCATTCCGGTTCCTCGGCGGGAGGATGCTCCTCTCGTCCGGCCGGCCGTTCGCGGAGCTCCGCGCGCTCGAGGCGGCCGCGAGGGGCGGCGTTCACGTTGCCCGCGCGGTCGCGGCGCTCTCGGCGGGGAGCATCGTCTCGGCGCGCGGCCTCCTCGCGACGATCGCCGAGGAGGGCGTCGTCGATCTCCTCGCGTGGCTCTTGCCCAGGCCCGGCCGCTCGCGGCGCCGCGCGGTCGCCCGCGCGCTCGCGGCCGAGGTGCGGCGGCTCCACGACGCGGGGATCGTGCACGCCGATCTGCACGTAAAGAACGTCCTCGTTCGCGAGGACGGGGGCGGCCGCGCGAGCGTCGTCCTCATCGACTTCGACCGCGCGCGGGTTCTCGGCGCGCCGCTCAAGGACTCGCTCCGTTTCCGGAATCTCTTCCGCCTCGACCGGTCGGTCGAGAAGACGGGGCTCTCGTCGCGCGGGCTCGTCTCGCGAGCGGACCGCCTGGCGGTCCTCCGCGCGTATCTCTCCGCTCCGCGGCTCCGCAGCGTCGAGAGCTTAAGGCCGCGGCTTTTCCGCGCGCGGCTCGGGCTCGCGCTCCACCGGCTCGCGTGGCGGATTTCGGGGGCGTCGGCGTAACGGACGCTCGAGAGAGACATGTTCGATCGCTGGGCGGAAGAGGGCCGAGGCGTCATGCGGTGCGCCGCCGAGGAAGCCCGACGCCTCGGTCACGAGTACATCGGCACGGAGCACCTCTTGCTCGGGATCTTGCGAATGCCGAGTTGCGAAGCGGCTCTACTTCTCGCCAAGACGTGCGAGGACATCGATCGCGTCCGACGGGAGATCGAGCAGCGAGTCGAGCCGGCGCGAGAAATCTTGACCCGAGATCAGCTGCCCTTCACGCCGCGCATGAAATGGACTCTCGACAAGGCGATGTCGGTCGCGACCGAGCATCGTCACGGCCGTATCGGCACGGACCACCTCATTCTCGCGCTCGCCTCCGCTCGCGAGGGCATCGCCGCTGAGTCCCTCCGAGCGGTGGGCGTGGACCATGAGCGATTGCGCCAAGCCTGGGCAAAGCGTTCGACCTCGAGCGAAACCGGGATTCCGATGGGGCGACCGCACCTCTCCGTCTGCGTCATCACGATGAACGAGGAGGCGAATCTCAAGCGCTGCCTCGCATCGCTCGCGCCGCTCAAGGCCGGCGAAATCGTCGTCCTCGACTCGGGGAGCACCGACAAGACGCGCGAGATCGCCGAGAAGGCGGGCGCGAGGGTCTTCATCGAGCCGTTCCCCGGGCACATCGAGCAGAAAAACCGCGCGATCGACCTCTCGGCGGGGGAATGGATCCTCTCGCTCGACGCGGACGAGGCGCTCTCGCCCGAGCTCGCGGCCGAGATCGCTGAGAAGCTAAGGACTCCGGACGCGACGGTCGCCGCGTACTCGATGCCGCGGCGGAACCGCTACCTCGGCCGGTGGATCCGCCACGGCGGATGGCATCCCGACCGGAAGGTCCGCCTCTTCCGGCGCGACGCCGGACGGTGGGGCGGTGTCAACCCGCACGACAAGGTCGTCGTCGACGGGCGCGTCGAGAAGCTCTCGAACGACATCTTGCACGACTCCTACAAGAGCCTCTCGCACCACGCGAAGACGATCGATACGTTCACGACGACCATGGCCGCCGAGCGAGCGAAACGGGGGAAGCGCTTCAGCCTCTTCCGCCTCGTCTTCGAGCCGCCCGCGCGTTTCCTCCGCATGTACGTCCTTCAGCTCGGCTTCCTCGACGGGCTTCCCGGCTTCATCGCGGCGCGGAACGCTGCGTACTACGTCTTCCTCCGGCACGCGAAGCAGTACGAGAGCGAGCGGGTGAAGCCCGAGTGAAGGTCCTCCACATCGTCTCGAACTGGAAATGGACAGGACCGGCGGAGCCGGCGGTCAACCTCGCGGCCGAGACGCAGCGCCGCGGCCACGAGGTGACGCTTCTCGCGGGGAGGCCGCACGGGGAGGAGGCGCCGCTCAGGCTCGAGGCGGCGAAGCGCGGCGTGCCGCCGGACGAAAGCCTCTCGCTCGGAAAGCACCGGAGCCTCTTCAGAGACCTCCGCGACCGGCGCCTCCTCGCGCGGCGGCTTCGAGAGGAGCGATTCGACGTCGCGCACGCGCACCTCGGGAACGATCACCGGCTGCTCGCGGCGGCGCGGCGCATGGCGCGGGTCGATCTGCCGATCGTGCGCACCTGGTACGACGGGGAGCCGCCCGCCGCGCGCTCCGAGCGGCGTCTCCTCGCGCGCGACGCGGAGGCGATCGTGACCCCGAGCGCCGCCGTGGCGAAGGCCCTGCCGGACCTTCTCGGCGTGCCCGAGAACCGCGTCGTCCGCATCGAGACGGCGGTCGACGTCGCGCGGTTCACTCCGCGCGGCGAGGGCGGCGATCTCCGCGAGCGGCTCTCGTTTCCCCCGAACGCGGTCGTCGCCGGCGTCGTCGCGCGCATGCAGCGGCGCCGGCGCTTCGAGATCCTCCTCGCCGCGTTCGCGCGGGCGGCGAGGGAAGAGCCCACGCTGCACTACCTCCTCGTCGGCCGGGGCACGCGCCGGAAGTCCGTCGCCGAGGAGCCGGTGCGACGGCTCGGCCTCTCCGAGAGGACGCGACTCCCGGGCTATCTCTCGGGCGAGGATTACGCGGCCGCGCTCCGGACGCTCGACGCGCTCGTCTACCTCGTGCCCGGAAGCGACGGCTCGTGCCGCACGGTCCGCGAGGCGCTCTCCGCGGGCGTGCCCGCGATCGTGTCGCGGCGCGGGATGCTCCCCGAGATCGTGACCGATGAAGAGGACGGCCTCGTCGTGAACGAGACGGAGGAGGCGATCGCCTGCGCTCTCGTTCGCCTCGCGCGCGAGCCGGACCTCAGGACGCGGCTCTCGCGCGCGGCGCGCGAGCGCGCGAAGAGGAGCCTCACGCTCGCGGCGCAGGCCGAGGCGACGCTCTCGCTCTACGACCGGGTCGCGGGCGCCGGGACAGCGCGAGCACGCTGATATAA
>Ga0187892_10005569_pt1 | contig 19677 bp, 10 predicted proteins | sample MA1701073metaG_FD_139345 | JGI IMG/M metagenome (GOLD analysis project Ga0187892, IMG submission 139345) | Bio-ooze microbial communities from a basaltic lava cave in the Kipuka Kanohina Cave System on the Island of Hawaii, USA - MA170107-3 metaG ...
CTGCGGCGTGGGCTGCGGCGTGCGGATCACCGCGCAGGGCGATCGCATCGTCGGCGTGCGGGGCGACCCCGAGCATCCCGCGAATCGCGGCGCGCTGTGCAGCAAGGGCCTCGCGCTCGCGGAGACCGTGCACCTGCCGGACCGCGCGCTCCACCCGGAGCTGCGCCTGCGCAAGGACGAGCCGCGCGCGCGGGCGAGCTGGAGCGCGGCGCTCGGCTACGTCACGAACGCGATCCGCGCGGCCCGCGGGCCCGACGCGCTCGGCTTCTACCTCTCGGGCCAGCTCACGACCGAGGACTACTACGCCTTCAACAAGCTCGCGAAGGGCTTCCTCGGCACGAACCACGTCGACTCGAACTCGCGGCTCTGCATGTCGAGCGCGGTAGCGGGCTACCAGCGCGCGTTCGGCGTGGACGGGCCGCCGACCTGCTACGACGACATCGAGCATGCGGACCTGTTCCTGGTCGTGGGCGCCAACATGGCCTGGTGTCACCCCGTGCTGTTCCGGCGTCTCGAGCAGGCGCGCGCGCGGCGCGGCCGGCTGGTCGTGCTCGACCCGCGCCGCACCGCCACCGCCGCCGCGGCGGACCTGCACGTGGCCCTGCGGCCCGGCAGCGACGCCGTCTTCCTGACGGCGCTGCTCGCGGAGCTGGCGCGCCGTGGCGCGCTCGCGAGCGACTGGCTCGCCGGGCACACCGAGAACTTCGAGGCGCTCGAAGCGGTGCTGCCGGACTTCGACGTCGCGCGCGCCGTGCGCGAGTGCGGCGTCTCGCGCGACGTGTTCCTGCGCTGCGCCGAGCTCTGGCAGGGCGCGGGCGCCGCGCTCTCGCTGTTCGCGATGGGCGTGAACCAGAGCGCGCACGGCACGGACACGGTGAACGCGCTCACGAATCTGCACCTCGCCACCGGCCAGCTCGGCCGGCCGGGCGCGGGGCCGTTCTCGCTGACCGGCCAGCCGAACGCGATGGGAGGGCGCGAGGTGGGCGCGATGGCCACGCTCCTCGGCGGGCATCGCGACCTCGCGAGCGAGGCGGATCGGCGCGAGATGGCGCGGCTCTGGGGCTCGCCGCCGCTCGCGTCGGAGCCGGGGCGCAGCGCGGTCGAGTTGTTCGCGCATGCGGCGGACGGCGGGCTCGACGTGCTCTGGATCGTGGCCACGAACCCGGCGGTCACGCTGCCCGATGCCGCGCTCGTTCGGCGCGCGCTCGAGCGCACGCCGCTCGTGGTCGTGCAGGACGTGGTATCGAGCACCGCCACCGCGCGCTGCGCCGACGTCCTGCTGCCGGCCGCGGGCTGGGGCGAGAAGGCGGGCACGATGACGAACAGCGAGCGCAGCGTGGCGGCGCTCGAAGCCGCCGTCGCGCCGCCCGGCGAAGCGCTGCCGGACTGGCGCATCGCCGCGCTGGCCGCGGAACGCCTCGGCTTCGGCGCGGCCTTCGCCTGGCCGTCGGCGCGGGAGGTCTGGGACGAGCACGTCGCCACCACCGCGGGTCGCGACTGCGACATGCGGGGCATCCGCGCCGAGCGTCTGGCCGAGGCGCCGCTGCGCTGGCCGTGCCCCGACGCGGCGCATCCCGGCACGCCGCGGCTCTACACGGACGGACGCTTCCCGACGCAGAGCGGCCGCGCGCGCTTCGTGGTGCCGCGCGGGCTCGCGGTGGCCGAGCCGACCAGCGCCGAGGCACCGCTCGCGCTCACCACCGCGCGCGTGCGCGACCAGTGGCACACGATGACGCGCACCGGGCCGGTGGCGCGGCTGCGCGCGCACAGCCCCGAGCCGTGGCTCGAGCTGTCGCCGGGCGACGCCGGCCGCCACGGCGTCGAGAGCGGCGACCGCGTGCGCGTGGTCTCCGCGCGAGGCGCCTTCACGATGAGCGCGCGCGTGACGGACGCGCTGCCCGAGGGCCTGCTCTGCGCGCCGATGCACTGGAGCGACGCGCAGCCGAACGCCGCGCTCGCGGGTGCGCTCGACCCGCACTCGAAGCAGCCCGAGCTGAAGCACGTCCCCGTCCGGATCGAACGCGAGGCCCCCGGCGGCGCGCGCGAGCGCGCGGTCCAGTGCGAGCGCGGCCTCTGCGCCTGCCGTGCGGTGTCGCAAGCGGCGGTCGAGGAGGCGATCGCGTCCGGCGCGGGCTCGCTGGCCGCGGTCGAGCGAGCCACGGGGGCGGGCGCGGTCTGCGGGACCTGCCGGCCCGAGATCTCGGCGCTGCTGCCGGGCGGCGAGCGCGAGACGCTGCTCGTGGTCGGCCACGGCATGGTCGGGCAGCGCTTCGTCGAGAGCCTGCTCGAGCAGGGCGGCGCCGAGCGCTACCGCGTGATCGTGCTGGGCGAGGAGCCGCGCCCGGCCTACGACCGCGTGCACCTGTCCGAGCTGTTCGCCGGCAAGACGCCCGCCGATCTCGCACTCGCGTCGGCGTCGGCGCTGGCGGAGCAGGGCGTCGAGCTGCGCGTGGGCGCGCGCGCCGCCGCTCTCGACCCCGAGGCGCGCGTCGCGACCCTGGCGTCCGGGGAGCGCATCGGCTTCGACCGGCTCGTGCTCGCGACCGGCTCCGCGCCCTTCGTGCCCCCGCTCCCCGGCGCCGACCGCCCCGGCGTCTTCGTCTACCGCACGATCGAGGACGTGGAGGCGATCCGCGCGCACGCGCGGACTGCGCGCACGGGCGTCGTGATCGGCGGCGGGCTGCTCGGGCTCGAGGCCGCGAAGGCGCTGCGCGACCTCGGGCTCGACACGCACGTGGTGGAGGCCGCGCCGCGCCTGATGCCGCGCCAGCTCGACGAGGCGGGCGCGGCGCTGCTGCGCCGCCGCATCGAGGCGCTCGGTGTGCACGTGCACCTCGGCCGCCCTCCGGTCGAGATCGGCGAGCCTGCCGCGGACGCGGACGACCCGGCCTTCTGCGACGCCGGCGCGAAGGCAAGGGGCCTGCTGCTCCGCTTCGGCGACGGCGGGGCGCTCCGTGCGGACCTGGTCGTGATCTCGGCCGGCATCCGGCCGCGCGACGAGCTCGCCGCGGCGGCGGGCCTCGCGCTCGGCGCGCGGGGCGGCGTGGTGGTGGACGACGAGCTCGCGACCAGCCACCCGGCGCTGTTCGCGATCGGCGAGGTCGCGCTCCACCGCGGCAGCGTCTACGGCCTCGTCGCGCCAGGCTACGCGATGGCGGAGGCGCTCGCCTGGAACCTGACGCGCGCACGGGAGGGCGAGCCGAAGCGGCGCTTCGAGGGCGCCGACCTCTCGACGCGCCTCAAGCTGCTCGGCGTCGACGTCGCGAGCCTCGGCGATCCCTTCGCCGCGGCGCCGCCCGCGCGCGAGGTGGTGCTCCACGACCCGCTGCGAGACGGCTACACGCGGCTCGTGCTCGCGGAGGACGGCGTGCGCCTGCTCGGCGGCGTGCTGGTGGGCGACACCTCGCAGTTCGCGCGGCTGGCCCAGCTCGTGCAGCAGCGCGCGCCGGTGCCGGCGTCGCTCGAAGCGCTGCTCTACGGAGAGCGGGCCGCGGCCGCGGACGGCGCGGGCGCGGGCGACGAGGGCGTGTGCTCCTGCAACAACGTCTCGCGCGGCGCGCTCTGTCGCGCCATCCGCGAGGGCGGCGCCGGCGACCTCGCGGCGCTGAAGAAGGCCACGCGCGCCGGCACCGGCTGCGGCGGCTGCCTGCCGAGCGTGGCGCAGATCCTCGCGGCGGAGCTCGCCGCCGCCGGGCGCGCCGTCGCGAACCAGCTCTGCGAGCACTTCGCGTACACGCGGCAGGAGCTCTACCAGATCGTGCAGGTGACGGGCGCGCGCAGCTTCGCGGCGCTGCTCGCGAGCCACGGGCGCGGCGCGGGCTGCGAGGTGTGCAAGCCCACGGTCGCCTCGATCCTCGCGAGCCTGTGGAGCGAGCCGATCCTCGACCACGACACCATCCAGGACACGAACGACCGCTTCCTCGCGAACGTCCAGCGCGGCGGCACGTACTCCGTCGTGCCGCGCGTGCCGGGCGGCGAGATCACGCCCGAGAAGCTGATCGCCCTCGGGCAGGTGGCCGCGCGCTACGGGCTCTACTGCAAGATCACCGGCGGCCAGCGCGTGGACCTGCTCGGAGCGCGCGTCGAGCAGCTGCCCGACATCTGGACGGAGCTGGTGGCGGCGGGCTTCGAGAGCGGGCACGCCTACGGCAAGGCCATGCGCACCGTCAAGAGCTGCGTCGGCACCACCTGGTGCCGCTACGGCGTGCAGGACTCGACGGGGCTCGCGATCCGCATCGAAGAGCGGTACAAGGGGATCCGCGCACCCCACAAGCTGAAGGCCGCCGTGTCCGGCTGCATCCGCGAGTGCGCCGAGGCGCAGAGCAAGGACTTCGGCGTGATCGCGACCGAGCGGGGCTGGAACCTCTACGTGTGCGGCAACGGCGGCTCGAAGCCGCGGCACGCCGAGCTGCTCGCGGCGGACGTGGACGAGGCGACGCTGGTCCGCCTGATCGACCGCTTCCTGCTCTTCTACATCCGCACCGCCGACCGCCTCACGCGCACCGCGCGCTGGCTCGAGGCGCTGCCGGGCGGCATCGCGTACCTGCGCCGCGTGGTGGTGGACGACGAGCTCGGCCTCGCGCAGGAGCTGGAGCGGCAGGCGCAGGAGCTGGTGGACCGCTACGAGTGCGAGTGGGCCCGCGTCGTGCGCGACCCGGAGCTGCAGAAGCGCTTCCGCCACTTCGCGGATTCGCCCGCGCCCGACGACACGCTGCGCTTCGTCGAGGAGCGCGGGCAGCGGCGGCCGGCCGACTGGCCGACCGGGTCCGCAGAGCCCGCCGCCTCGCTCGGGGGCCTCGAGCGGAGCTGGGTCCCGCTCGCCTCGGTGGACGAGGTGCCGCGCGACGGCGGCATCGCCGTGCGTTACGGCGACGTGCAGCTCGCGCTCTTCCACGTGGCGGCGACGGGCGCCTGGTACGCCGCGCAGAACCGCTGCCCGCACAAGGGCGACATGGTGCTCGGCCGCGGCCTCGTCGGGGACCAGGCCGGCTGCGCGAAGGTCGCCTGCCCGCAGCACAAGAAGACCTTCGACCTCGCGACCGGCGCGGGGCTGTCGGATCCCGAGTACCGCATCGCGACGTTCCCGGCGCGGGTGGAGGAGGGCAAGGTGCTGGTGGAGTTGCCGCCGCCCGGCGCGCTGGCGCGGGCGCTGGGAGGGACATGCTGAACCGTCGCTGCTCGTTCCTGATCGCCGGGTCGCTGCTCGTCTTCCTCGCCTCCGCCGCGGGTGCGCAGACGCCGCCGCCGCCGCCCGACGGCCTTCACACCACCCCTTCGCTCTACTGGCAGGAAGGCCCGCAGCGCGTCGATCTCGGCCTCTACGTGCGCTCCCGCGTCGAATGGTGGGATGCCTACGCGACGGAGACCGACAGCTTCGTGGGCACGCGCGCGCGGGTGCGCCTCTCGTACGGCTGGGCCGGCAAGCTGCTGCTGGTCGGGGAGGTGCAGGCGCAGCGCCTCGACTCGATGGAGGAGACGGGCACCGGCGCGATCGCGACCTACCGCGCCGCCAACAACAATCAATACGAGGCGGACGGCGTGGATATGCGCCTGCTCTTCGCGGAGCTGCGCCCCGTCGAGGGGGCCTGGCTGCGTCTCGGGCGCCAGGAGGTGAAGCTCGGCAGCGAGGTGCTCTACCCCGAGCCGGACTGGCGCTACCTGAAGGCCGCGCGCGTCGGCGAGCGCCTCGTCGGCACGGTGGGCTGGAGCCACGTCGAGCGGAGCTACGACGGCGCGAGCGGCAGCTGGGACCTCGGCGGGCACACGCTCTACGGCTTCCTCGCAGGCCCGACGACGGGCGTCTTCACGGCCGACGACGCGTACGACATCCAGCACGACATCGCGGTGGGAGGGCTGTCGTGGACCGTCGAGCGCGGCGCCTGGCTCCCGAACACCGAGCTCTCGCTGTTCGCGCTCGACTACGAGGACGACCGCAACCCGAGCCGCGGCGGGTTGCCCGGCGGCGACGGCGTGCACGTGACGGCGGTCGGCGCGCACTCGGTCGGGGTGTACCCGCTCGGCCCCGGCAAGGCCGACCTGCTGCTCTGGGCGGCCGGGCAGGGCGGCCGCTACGACGGCGTGAACCACCAGGCCTGGGCCGCGCTGGCGGAGGCCGGCTACCAGTGGCCCGACTGCTTCGCGAAGCCGTGGCTGCGCGCGGGCGTGAACGTGGCGTCGGGCGACAGCAACCCGGCCGACGACGACCACACCACGTTCTTCAACGTGCTGCCCACGAACCACCTCTACTACGGCTTCGCCGACCAGCTCGCCTTCCAGAACCTGCTGAACCCCTTCGTGCAGCTGAGGCTCGCGCCGCACCCGATGCTCGGGGTCAACCTGTTCGTGCACTGGTTCCGGCTGATGGACGAGGACGACTCGCGCTACTCGGGCACCGGCGCCGCCACCCGCAACGCCTTCGGCTTCGCCGCCCAGGACCCGGGCGGCGAGCGCGACGTCGGCACCGAGTACGACGTCGTCCTCACCTTCACGCCCCACCGCACGGTCACGTTCGAGACGGGCTTCTCCTGGCTCGACGGCGGCGACGTCTTCCGCGGCCGGCCGGACCGCGACGTGGGCTTCGGCTACGTCTCGCTGGAGCTGCGCTACTAGCGGGAAACGGGGCGCAGCGGCCCTGGCAGCGCCGTCGCGCGCCGCTACTCTCCGCCCGGTCATTCCGACCGCTCCCTTTTAACTCCGTCCTGCGAGGCGGAGAAAGGCGGCAGGTGGCGAGCGATCAGCCTGCGAAGAACCGGCCCGAGCCCAGCGCGCCCCCCGCGCCTCCGTCCGCCGGTGTCGTGCTCGACGACGTCGCCATCCAGCGCGCGCTGATGCGCATCGCCCACGAGATCGTCGAGCGCAACGAAGAGCTCGCCCGGCTCTATCTCGTGGGAATTCCGAACGGCGGCGTGCCGCTGGCGCGCCAGATTGCGCAGAACCTGCGCGAGATCGCGGGCGTGGACGTGACGGTCGGCGTGCTCGACACCACGCTCTACCGCGACGACCGCCTCACGCGAGGCATCCGCCCGCGCCTGCGCCGCACCGAGATGCCCTCCGCGGTGGACGACCGGCTCGTGATCCTGGTGGACGACGTCGCGAGCACCGGTCGCACCATCCGCGCCGCGATGGACGCGCTGATGGACTTCGGCCGCCCGCGCGCCGTGCAGGTGGTGGCGCTCGTGGACCGCGGCCACCGCGAGCTCCCCATCAAGATCGACTACGTGGGCAAGAACATCCCGACGCAGCGGACGGACCACGTCGAGCTCCGCGAGCGGGCGGGCGGCGAAGGCATGGAGGTGGTGCTGATGCAGGGCAGGGGGGCGCCTTCATGATGGGACGCGGCTTGCTGGCGATCGAGGACCTCGAGCGCGAGGACATCGAGCTGATCCTCGACACCGCCTTCCACATGAAGGAGGTGGGCCAGCGCGAGGTGAAGAAGGTCCCGACCCTGCGTGGTCGCACCATCATCAACCTGTTCTTCGAGTCGTCCACGCGCACGCGCACCAGCTTCGAGATCGCGGGCAAGCGGCTCTCGGCCGACGTGGTGAACTTCAGCCCCTCGTCGTCGAGCCTCACGAAGAAGGAGAGCATCCTCGACACCGCGAAGACGCTCGACGCGATGGATCCGGACGCGGTCGTGGTCCGCCACAGCGTGGCGGGCGTGCCGAAGCAGATCGCGGACGAGCTGGCCGCGCCCGTGATCAACGCCGGCGACGGCGCGCACGAGCATCCGACGCAGGCGCTGCTCGACCTGATGACCGTGGTGGAGGAGAAGGGCCGCATCGACGGCCTCACCGTCACGATCATCGGCGACATCGCGCACTCGCGTGTGGCGCGCTCGAACATCTACGCCTTCACCAAGATGGGCGCCGAGGTGCGGGTGGCGGGGCCGCCCACCATGATGCCGGCGCAGGTCGAGACGCTCGGGGTCAAGTCCTTCCGCTCGCTGCGCGAGGCGCTCGACGGCGCGGACGTGGTGATGGCGCTGCGCATCCAGCTCGAGCGCCTGGCCGGCGCGCTGTTCCCGAGCGTGCGCGAGTACTCGGCCACCTTCGGGCTCGACCGAGCGAAGCTCCGCTACGCCAAGGACGACGCGATCGTGATGCACCCGGGTCCGGTGAACCGGGGCGTCGAGCTCTCGCACGACCTCGCCAACCGCAGGCCCGGCGTGATCCTCGACCAGGTGCGCAACGGCGTGGCCCTGCGCATGGCGGTCCTGTACCTCCTCGCCGGCCGGAAGCGCGGAGCGGAAGGGGAGGTGGACTAGATGGCGGGGCGGGTGTGGCTGCGGGGCGGGCGCGTGCTCGACGCCGCGAGCGGCCGCGATGGGCGCGCCGACGTGCTGATCGAGGACGGCCGCATCGCCGCCATCGAGGACGCCCTCGAGGCCGTCGGCGACGCGGAGATGGTGAACGCCGAGGGCCTCTGGGTCGCGCCCGGCTTCGTGGACCTGCACGCACACCTGCGCGAGCCAGGCCAGGAGTACAAGGAGGACATCGCCTCGGGCGGGCGCGCCGCCGCGGCGGGCGGCTTCACCGCCGTGTGCTGCATGGCCAACACGAACCCGGTGAACGACGACCCCTCCGTCACCGACTACATCCTCGACCGCGCGCGCAAGGATTCCCCCGTGCGCGTGCTGCCCGTGGCGGCGGCCACGAAGGGCCTCGCCGGCGAGGTGATGACGGAGATGGCCGCGCTCGTCGCGGCCGGCGCCGTCGCCTTCAGCGACGACGGCAAGACGATCATGGACAGCGGCATGCAGCGCCGCGTGCTCGAGTACTCGCGCCTCGTCGAGAAGCCGGTGATGGTGCACGCCGAAGACCGCACGCTCGTGCGCGACGGCGTGGTGAACGAGGGCGCCGTCTCGACCAAGCTCGGGCTGCCGGGCAATCCCGCCGTGGCCGAGATCGTGCACGTGGCGCGCGACCTGCTGCTCGCGGAGCTGACGGGTGCGCACCTGCACGTGGCGCACGTCTCGACCGCGGGCGCGGTGGCGCACGTGCGCGAGGCCCGCGCGCGCGGCATCCACGTCACCGCCGAGGTCTCGCCGCACCACCTGACGCTCACCGACGAGGCGACGCTCGGCTACGACCCGAACACGAAGATGGCGCCGCCGCTGCGCGGGAAGGACGACGTCGCCGCGTGCGTCGAGGGCCTCGCGGACGGCACGCTCGACGCGATCGCCACGGACCACGCGCCGCACGCCGTGCACGAGAAGGAGGTCGAGTTCACCGCCGCGCCGCCGGGCGTGCTCGGCTTCGAGACGGCCTTCGCCGTGGTGCTCGAGCTGGTGCGGCGCGGCGCGCTGACGCCGCTGCAGCTCATAGCCGCGCTGGCCTGGCGGCCGGCGCGCGTGCTCGGCCTGCCGATGGGCCGCCTCGAGCGCGGCGCCGTCGCCGACGTGGTGCTGCTCGATCCGGCCCGCCCCTGGGTGTACGACCCGGCGCAGGGCTTCTCGAAGAGCCGCAACTCGCCGTGGGCCGGCCGCGAGCTCGAAGGCCGCGTGCTCGCCACCTGGGTCGGCGGACGGCTCGTCTACCAGCAGGGCCGCGGAGTGCTCGCGCCGTGAGCAAGCCCGCCGCCCTCCCGCCGCCCGCGTGCCTCGTGCTCGCAGACGGCACCGCCTACCGCGGCCGCGCCTTCGGCGCCGTGGCCGTGTCGTCCGGCGAGGTCTGCTTCAACACCAGCATGACGGGCTACCAGGAGATCCTCACCGACCCGTCGTACGCCGGGCAGATCGTGGCGATGACCTACACGCAGATCGGGAACGTGGGCGCGAACCCGGAGGACGACGAGTCGGGGCGGCCGTACCTGTCGGGCTTCGTGGTGAAGGAGATGTTCGACGCGCCCTCGAACTGGCGCGCGAAGGAGACGCTGCCCGCGTTCCTGGCGCGCCACGGCGTGCCGGCGATCGCCGGGCTCGACACGCGTGCGCTCGTGCGCCGGATCCGCGACCTCGGCTTCCAGACCGGCGTGCTCTCGACGGACCCCGCGCAGCAGGACCGCGACGCGCTGGTCCAGCGCGCGCGCCGCGCGCCGACGCTCGACGGCGTGGATCTCGTGGCCGGTGTGACGTGCCCGGCGCCGTACGAGTGGAAGGAAGGCGGCTGGAAGGGAGTGGACGGCCAGCCGCCGGTGGCGAAGCGACCGAGCCCGCCGCTGCGCGTGGTCGCTTACGACTTCGGCGTGAAGCGGAACATCCTGCGCCTGCTCGTCGATCACGGCTTCGACGTGACGGTGGTGCCGGCGCGGACCTCGGCCGAGCAGGTGCGGGCGCTCCGGCCCGACGCGGTGTTCCTGTCCAACGGCCCCGGCGACCCGGCGGCGGTCGAGGGCGTGCGCGAGCCCGTGAAGGCGCTCGCGAAGCAGTACCCGCTGTTCGGCATCTGCCTCGGCCACCAGATCCTCGGCCTCGCGCTCGGCGGCACGACGAAGAAGCTCAAGTTCGGCCATCACGGCGGCAACCAGCCGGGCAAGGACCTCGCGACGGGCAAGGTCGCGATCTGCGCCGAGAACCACGGCTACGCGGTCGAGGCCGAGTCGCTGCGTGCCGCCGGCGAGCCCGTCACCGTCACGCACGTCAACCTGAACGACGACACCGTCGAGGGCCTCGCGCACGAGCGGCTGCCGCTGTTCTCGGTGCAGTACCACCCCGAGGCGTCGCCGGGCCCGCACGACGTCCGTTACTTCTTCGAGCGCTTCCGCGAGATGACCCTTCGCCACAAGGCCGGCGAACGCATCAGCGGCGCCGCCATCGCAAAGGGGCTCTAGATGCCCCGCCGGTCGGATCTCCACACCATTCTCGTGATCGGCTCCGGGCCGATCGTGATCGGGCAGGCCTGCGAGTTCGACTACTCGGGGACGCAGGCGTGCAAGGCGCTGCGGGAAGAGGGCTACCGGGTCGTGCTCGTGAACTCGAACCCGGCCACGATCATGACCGACCCCGAGACGGCCGACCGCACCTACGTCGAGCCGATGACGGTGGACACTCTCGAGAAGATCATCCTCGCGGAGGCGCCCGACGCGCTGCTGCCCACGATCGGCGGGCAGACCGCGCTGAACCTGGCCGTCGATCTCGCCGAGGCCGGCATCCTGGAACGGAACGGCGTGCAGCTCATCGGCGCGAACCTGGCGGCGATCAAGAAGGCCGAGGATCGCCAGGAGTTCCGCGCGGCCATGCAGAAGATCGGGCTCGCGGTGCCGGAGTCGGGCTACGCGCGCTCGCTGGCCGACGCGCGCGAGATCGTGAAGCGCACCGGCTTCCCCGCCATCATCCGGCCGAGCTTCACCCTCGGCGGCACCGGCGGCTCGATCGCGTGGAAGCCCGAAGAGTACGATGCCCTCGTCGAGTGGGCGCTCCAGTGCTCTCCGAAGCACACCTGCCTGATCGAGCAGAGCGTGCTCGGCTGGAAGGAGTACGAGCTCGAGGTGATGCGCGACACGGCCGACAACGTCGTGATCATCTGCTCGATCGAGAACTTCGACGCGATGGGCGTGCACACCGGCGACTCGATCACGGTGGCGCCCGCGCAGACGCTCACCGACCGCGAGTACCAGGTGATGCGCGACGCCGCCGTCGCCATCATCCGCGAGATCGGCGTGGACACGGGCGGCTCGAACATCCAGTTCGGCGTGCACCCCGACACGGGCGCGCTCGTGGTGATCGAGATGAACCCGCGCGTGTCGCGCAGCTCGGCGCTCGCCAGCAAGGCCACCGGCTTCCCGATCGCGAAGATCGCGGCCAAGCTCGCGGTCGGATACACGCTCGACGAGATCAAGAACGACATCACGCGCGAGACGCCGGCCAGCTTCGAGCCCACCATCGACTACGTCGTCACCAAGATCCCCCGCTTCACCTTCGAGAAGTTCCCGGGCGCCGACGACCTGCTCACCACGCAGATGAAATCCGTAGGCGAGGCCATGGCGATCGGCCGAACCTTCAAGGAGAGCTTCCAGAAGGCGCTGCGCTCGCTCGAGATCGGGGTGATGGGGCTCGAGGCCCCGGAGCTGCCGGACGGGAGCGAGGGCGAGGCGGCGCTCTGGCGCATGATCGACCAGCCCCGGCCCGGCCGGCCGTGGGCGATCGCGGAGGCCTTCCGCCGCGGCGCGAGCGTCGAGGAGATCCACCGCCGCTCCGCCATCGACCCGTGGTTCCTGCGCAACCTCCAGGAGCTGGTCGAGATGGAGACCGCGCTGGCGGCGGCGAAGCCCGATGCGCGCGCCGCCTGGCTGCGCCCGGCGAAGCAGGCCGGCTTCGCGGACGCGCGGCTCGCCGCGCTGTGGCAGGTCAGCGAGGGCGAGGTGCGCGAGCTGCGCCGGCAGCACGGCGTTCGGCCGGTGTACAAGCGCGTGGACACCTGCGGCGCAGAGTTCGAGGCGCACACGCCCTACCTCTACTCGACCTACGAGGACGAGTGCGAGGCGCGGCCCACGCAGCGCCAGAAGATCATGATCCTCGGCGGCGGTCCCAACCGCATCGGCCAGGGCATCGAGTTCGACTATTGCTGCGTGCATGCGGCCTTCGCACTGCGCGACGCCGGCTTCGAGACGATCATGGTGAACTGCAACCCCGAGACCGTCTCGACCGACTACGACACCAGCGACCGCCTCTACTTCGAGCCGCTCACGCTCGAGGACGTGCTCGAGATCGTCGAGCGCGAGAAGCCGCTCGGCGTCATCGTGCAGTTCGGCGGGCAGACGCCGTTGCGGCTCGCGGTGGCGCTCGAGAAGAACGGCGTGCCGATCCTCGGCACGACGCCCGACGCCATCGACCGCGCCGAGGACCGCGAGCGCTTCGACCAGCTCCTCGAGGCGCTCGGGCTCAAGCGCCCGCCCTCGGGCATCGCGCGCAGCCTCCCCGAAGCGCAGGCCGTGGCCGAGCGCATCGGCTACCCGGTGCTGGTGCGCCCCTCCTACGTCCTCGGCGGCCGCGCCATGCAGATCGTCCACGACGCCGAGAGCCTGGTGAGCTACATGCGCTCCGCCGTGAAGGCGTCGCCCGAGCACCCCGTGCTCGTCGACCGCTTCCTCAGCGACGCCACCGAGGTGGACGTGGACGCGATCTCCGACGGCAAGCGCGTCGTGATCGGCGGCGTGATGGAGCACATCGAGGAGGCCGGCATCCACTCGGGCGACAGCGCCTGCTCGCTGCCGCCGTACTCGCTCGGCCGCGACGTGGTGGACGAGATCGTCGAATCCACGCGCCGGCTCGCGCTCGAGCTCGGCGTGGTGGGCCTCATGAACGTGCAGTACGCGGTGAAGGGCAAGGACGTGTACGTGCTCGAGGTGAACCCGCGTGCGTCGCGCACCGTGCCCTTCGTGGCGAAGGCGATCGGCCGTCCGCTCGCGAAGCTCGCGGCGCTCGTGATGGGTGGCAAGACGCTCGAAGAGCTCGGCTTCACGCGCGAGATCTGGCCGCGTCACTTCTCGGTCAAGGAGGCGGTCTTCCCGTTCCTCAAGTTCCCCGGCGTGGACACCGTGCTCGGGCCCGAGATGAAGAGCACCGGCGAGGTGATGGGCATCGACTCCGACTTCGGCCGCGCGTACGCGAAGGCGCAGATCGAGGCCGGCAACCCGATCCCCGCGACGGGGCGCCTGTTCGTCTCTGCGCGCGGCGAGGACCAGGGCCGCATCGCGGCGCCGCTGCGCGAGTTCGCCGACGCCGGCTTCACGATCCTCGCCACCGCCGGCACCGCGAAGGCGCTCGAGGCCGCGGGCATCGCGGTCGAGACCGTGGCCAAGGTGGGGGAGGGCTCGCGGGACGTCGTCGCGCTCATCGAGGCCGGCGAGGTGGACCTGGTGATGAACACCGTCGAGGCCGACCCGCGCGCGGTCAAGGACTCCTTCGCGATCCGCCGGGCCGCGCTCCAGCGCGGCCTCCCGTACTTCACCACGTTCGCGGCGGTGCGCGCCGCGGCCGGCGCGGTGAAGGCGTTGCGCCAGGGCACAATCGGCGTCCGCGCGTTGCAAGAGGTGCACAGGGCGGCCTAGCGTGGGCCGGGAGTACTCGGGCTGATCCGACGCGGCCTGCCGGAGCTCCACTGCAGAATCCCCGCCTACGCACCGCGACCCTCGTTGCGTACGGGCTACCGAGCTTCGCGTTCGCGTATCTGCTCTTCTTCGTCCAGTTCTACTTTCTCAAGTTCGCAACCGACGTCCTGCTGCTCGCGCCTGCGCTGGTGAGCGTGCTGTTCGGGGCGGCCAAGCTCTGGGACGGCATCAACGGCCCGCTGGTCGGGAGCTGGAGCGACCGCGTCCGCTCGCGCTTCGGGCGCCGGCGTCCCTTTCTCGTGGGAGCTCTGCCGCCGCTCGCGCTCGGCTTCGCGATGCTGTGGATGGTGCCGAGCACGCTCACGGGCGGGCTTCTGATCGCGTGGCTCGCCATTGCCCTCTTCGTGTTCTTCACCGCCTACGACCTCTACACGCTTCCGCACCTCGCGCTCGGAGCCGAGCTGTCCACGGACTCGCACGAGCGCACCCGGCTCTTCGCGCTGCGCCAGATGAGCTTCACGGTCGGCATCCTGCTCGCGTTCGGCGGCATCCAGCTCGCGATGAACGCGGAGGATCCGCGACTCGCCGCGCTCGAGCTCGCGCTCCCGGCGGCGTTCATCACCGCGGCAGTGCTTGCCGTGCCGCCGTTCGCGGTCCGCGAGGCCGAGCGCGGCAATAAGAGCGGCGGGCGCGGCCTCGTGTCGGCCTTCCGCGACGTGCTCGCGACGGACGCTGCGCGGCGCCTGCTCGCCGTCGAGCTCATCGAGTCGGTCGGCGTCGGTGCCGTCGGCACGATGGCGCCGTATGTCGCGGAGTATCTGCTGCGCCGGCCCGACGTGGTCGGGCTGCTGCCCGCTGCATACGTGATCTCGGGCGTGATCACGATCCCGATCTGGGTGCGCATCTCGCGGAGCTTCGGCGCGCGCCAGACGTGGATGGCGGCGATGCTGCTCGCCGGAGCGGCGTTCGCGGGCATCCTCTTCGTGGGCGCCGGAGATCTCGCGCTGCTCCTGGCCCTGCTCGTCGTGGCGGGCGCCGCGATGGGCTGCGGAGGCGTGCTCAGCAAGGCGCTCCTCGCCGACGTGATCGATCTCGACGAGCGCCGCACGGGCGAGCGCAAGGAGGGCGTCTACTCCGCGGCCAGCACGCTCGTCCTCAAGGTCGGTGCAGCGTTCGCGATCGCCGCCAGCGGCCCGGTGATGACCGTCGCGGGCTTCGTACCGAACGTCGAGCAGAGCGAGGACAGCCTGCTCGGGATCCGGATCCTGTTCGCCGGGCTGCCGTGCGCCGGCTTCCTGGTGGGCGCCTGGGTGTTCCGCGGCTTCTCGCTCACCGAAGCCGCTCCCGGGCCGAGGTGATGTGCTGGTCGCGACCGCCCGCTACGCCCCGCGCGTCGTGCCGGGCGGAGGCTTCCAGTCCGCCGCCGCGAGATCGACGCCCGCCTGCGAGAACTCCCACAAGTGGCCCTCGAGGTCGCGCGTCCGGTAGATGCGACCTCCCCAGAAGCCGTCCATCGGCTCCGTGGTGATCTCGGCGCCCGCGGCCTTCGCGTGGGCGAAGTGCGCGTCGACGTCCGGCACGTAGAGCTTCAGGGTGTGGCAGACGCCGCCGAGCTTCTGCGGGCTCTCGGTCCCGTGCCCCGGGCTGGCGAGTCCGACCAGCGCGTCGCCCAGCTCGAGCCACGCGCGCATGCCACCGCGCCACGCGAGGCGCGCATCCGTGCGCTCGCGGAAGCCGTAGGCGCGGCACAGCCAGTCGATCGCGCGCGCCACGTCGTCGTAGGCGAGATCGGGGACCAGGCTCGGGGTCTTCCACGTGGACGGCATGGGTCTCCTCCTCGACAGGGCGGTGCGGCCGGGGGTCGGTTTGCCAAGCGCGCATTCCGTGGTGATCGTGCCCGGGTCGAGCGCGATCGTACCACGCGCGGGAGCGCGTCTGTCGGCAACACCCTTCCAGGAAGCCCTCGAGGCGATCGCGAAGCCGCTCGAGTTCGCGGCGCGGGACGGCTTCGCGCGCATCGAGCGCCTGCCCGAGCTCGAGCGGAACGTTGCCGACGCCGCAGCGCGTGCGCTCGCGCTGTTCGTCCCGCTCGACGTGAAGCAGCGGATCGCGCGCATCGAGGCCGCGTTCGGGAAGCCGCTCCCGGGCCCGCAGAAGCGCGCCGCCGTGGAGCGTGCGCTCGCGGAGCTGGCCCCGCTGCGCGATCCGGCCTTCGCCGACGCCGCGATCGCGCGCGGGCTCGGCGAGATCCCCGGCGTCGGCCCGCGCCGCGCGCAGCTGCTCGCGCAGCGCGGGCTGCGCAGCATCGCCGACCTGCTGTTCCACCTGCCGAGCCGCTACGACGACCGGCGCGAGCAGCTCCGCATCGCCGACCTCGAGGTCGGGCGCCGCGCCACTTTCAGCGGCGAGATCAAGGTGTCCGACTTCGGGCCGCGCAAGGGCCGCCAGCGCACCTTCTCCGCCGTCCTCGGCGACGAGAGCGGCGTCGTCACGCTCAAGTGGTTCCGCGGCGGCGAGGCGGTGGCGGCGCACGTGAAGAAGGGCGTGCGCCTGCGCGCCACCGGCGAAGTGCGGCGCTACCGCTTCTCGAAGGAGGTGATCCACCCGGAGATCGACCTGCTGCGCGAAGGCGACGACGCGGGCGCGGCAGAGGGCATCGTGCCCGACTACCCGGCGTGGGAGGGCATCCCGCCGCGCACGTTCCGGCGCTGGGTCGCGTTCGCCGTCGAGCACTACTCCGACCTCGTGCCGAGCACGCTGCCCGAGCTCCTCGCGCGGCAGCGCGAGCTGCCGCTCACGCCGGAGGCGCTGCGCCGCATCCACCGGCCCCACCCCGAGGCGGACCCGGAGCGGCTGCGCCGCCGGCAGACCGGCGCGCACGAGCGCCTCGTGCTCGAGGAGCTCTACCTGCTCGAAGTCGGGCTCGCGCTGCGCCACGCGGAGCGCGCTCGGGAGCCCGGCATCGCGCTCGACCCGGGCCGGCCCGGCGTGGCCGCGGCGCTGGCCGCGCTGCCGTTCCGCCTGACGCCCGCCCAGGAGCGCGCGTGGGACGAGATCGCGCGCGACCTGGCCGAGCCGCATCCGATGAACCGCCTGCTGCAGGGTGACGTCGGCAGCGGGAAGACGGTGGTGGCTGCGCTCGCGGCGGTCGCGGCGGCCGAGAGCGGGCAGCAGGCCGCGCTGATGGCCCCGACCGAGCTGCTCGCCGAGCAGCACGCGCGCACGCTCCGGACGCTGCTCGCGGGGGCGCCGCACCTCCGCACCGCGCTGCTGACGGCCTCGGTGCCGCGCGCGGAGGCCGACGGGATCCGCGCGCGGCTCGCGGCGGGCGAGCTCGACCTCGTGGTCGGCACCCACGCGCTGTTCCAGTCGGAGGTGCGCTTCGCGCGCCTCGCGCTGGCGGTGATCGACGAGCAGCATCGCTTCGGCGTGCTCCAGCGGCAGGCTCTGGCCGGGCGCGGCCCGGGCGGCCTCCACCCGCACGTGCTCGTGATGACGGCGACGCCGATCCCCCGCAGCCTCGCGCTCACGCTGTACGGCGACCTCGACCTGTCCGTGATCGACGCGCTCCCGCCGGGCCGAGTGCCCGCGCGCACCGCGCTGCTGCGCGAAGGGCAGGGCAAGCGTGTGGTCGAGCAGCTGCGCGAGACGCTCGCGCGCGGCGAGCAGGTCTACGTGGTGTATCCGCTCGTCGAGGAGTCGGAGAAGGTGGACCTGCGCGCGGCCACGGAGCAGGCCGAGCGCATCCGCGCCGCCTTCCCCGACGTGCGCGTGGACCTCGTGCACGGCCGGCTCGACGCCGCCGAGCGCGGGGCGGCGATGGCGCGCTTCGCGGCGGGCGAGACGAAGATCCTCGTCTCGACCACGGTGATCGAGGTGGGTGTGGACGTCGCGAACGCCACGCTGATGGTGGTGGAGCACGCGGAGCGCTTCGGCCTCGCCCAGCTCCACCAGCTGCGCGGGCGGGTGGGCCGCGGCGCGCGCCCCGGCACCTGCCTGCTCGTCGCGCGCGGCAGCAGCGAGGACAGCGAGGCGCGCCTCGCAAGCTTGTTGGGAAGCACCGACGGCTTCGCCATCGCCGACGCGGACCTGCGCATCCGCGGCCCCGGCGAGTTCCTCGGCACCCGCCAGCACGGCCGGCTGCCGGACCTGCGTTTCGCCGACCTCGTGCGCGACGCCAAGCTCGTGGCGTTGGCGCGCGAGGCGGCACGCGATACGGTGCGCCGGAATCCCGGGCTCGCCCGCACGCCGGATCTCGCTCGCGCCGTGAAGACGCGCTGGGGCGAGCGGCTCGCGCTGGTGGGCGTCGGCTAGAGGAGCTCTCGATGCGGCGCTGGACTCTCGGCCTGGCGACTCTCGCGCTCGCGCTACGCGCGGCATCCGCGGCGGCCGCGTGCACCACGGGCACCGAGCTGGTGCAGAGCTTCCCGACGGCGGGCGGCGCCGTCTCCGAGTGGAGCCTGTGCTGGGAGGTCGTCCGCATGCCCGACGACGTCGGCGACCTTTCGGCCTCGGAGACGCTCGTGATCTCGGGGGCCTCGTTCCGGCCCGGCGTCAGTGCCGACCCGGTCGAGGTGCTCGGCGAGCTGCGCATGTCCGAGATCTTCGTGCCCTACGACGCCGGCGAGCCGCGCTTCCACGACCTCACCGAGAACACCTTCGACCTCGTCGCGCTCACGGCGACCGAGTGCACGGGCACGCGGCTCGGCGGGAACAAGGTGTGCCGCGAGACGGTGGACCGCGAGCTGGCCTGGCGGGATCCCGACCCCGGGCTCGCCCGGCGCGGCGAGAAGCTGCTGGTCTGGAGCGTGCTCAACGCCAGCAACTACGACTACGTGATGTCGTACGGCTTCTTCGACGACGGCACGATCGAGGTGCGCGCCGCGGCGACCGGAGAGAAGATCGGCGGGCCGGACGACACCGAGGGCCACACGCACGTCTTCGCGTGGCGCATCGACCTCGACGTGGCGGGCCCGGGAGGCGACTCCGTCTCCGTTTCCACGCAGAGCTTCAGCGGCAAGGCGGTGCGCGAGAAGCACGAGCACGTGACGGCGGAGCAGGGCATCCCCTGGTCGGCCGCGGGCTTCACGCACGTCGAGGTCGAGGACGGCGCCAGCGTCAACGGCCGGGGCCGCGCGCGCGCGTACACCCTGGCCCCGATGCGCGAGGGCCTGCCGAAGTTCAAGGAGAGCTGGACGCGCTACCCGCTCGCGGTCACGCGCTCGCACGGGCCTGGCGCGGAGCTCCGCTCCTTCGACCTGCCGACGTATCTGGACAAGGAGGACGTCGCGGGCCAGGACGTCGTGGTCTGGTACGCCGACGCGCACCACCACGAACAGGACATGCGCGACGAGGACCGCGACGCGGTGCCCACGCTCTGGCTCGGCTTCCGCCTCGAGCCGCAGAACCTGTGGGACGGGACGCCCTTCCACCCCGATTCTGCGCCCTAGCAGGCTGCGGAAGGACGACCGTCCGGGGCCTGATCCGAGCGGGTTCGGCTGCTGAGGGAGGGGGCCGGCCCGTCTGCGTGGCAGCCCGCTAGCCCGGCAGCTCAGCGGGGTTCACCAGCCCGTGCCGCCGCCAGCCGACGCGCAGCAGCCACGTGCGTGGGCGGGCGACCTCGCGAGGCGTCTCGTTCTCCGGAAGGCGGCTGGCGACCTGCAGTCGCCAGCCGTCGAACCAGCGCGCCGA
>Ga0187892_10005570_pt1 | contig 19671 bp, 18 predicted proteins | sample MA1701073metaG_FD_139345 | JGI IMG/M metagenome (GOLD analysis project Ga0187892, IMG submission 139345) | Bio-ooze microbial communities from a basaltic lava cave in the Kipuka Kanohina Cave System on the Island of Hawaii, USA - MA170107-3 metaG ...
CCTGGCAGTAGTAGTAGGGCGCCTGGCACTGGTCCGCCGACCATCCCATCGCCACCTCGGCCAGCGCTGCGTCGGTCTCGGGCGTGGTCAGCCGCGCCAGCGGCGCAGCCTGGTCGAACGACAGGAGGCCGTCCTCAAGCGCCTGCGCCAGCGCGGGCCGCGACTCCAAGGCCGCTCCCCCCCCCCGGGCCCCACTCGGCGCCGGTGCGGTGGGCAACCCCGAGCCGGCAGGCGACCCACGCCCCCATCGACGTGGCCCCGACGGCCTTCCACGCCCTCCGCCGGTCGTACTCCGCCAGCAGCCCCCACCGCCAGCAGCCCCCACCGCCAGCAGCCCCACCCGCCAGCAGCCGACGCTGTGCCAGGCACACCAAGCCGTGCAGCCGGTCCATCGCCTCGACTAGCTCCTCGTCGGTGCACGCGGAGAACATATGTTCGACTGCGGCAGGTCAGTTCTGCGCCCGCTACAGGCGCTCCTCGATCTCCCGGCCCAGGAGCTGGCTGAGGCCCCGCTGGATGTCCCGCAGATGATGGGCCCCCTCGTGGACGGCGTTGCGGACGATGTCGATGGCCTCCCGCTCGCCGTGGTCGTAGGTTCCCTTGCGGTTCCAGCCGGTGGAGGGGGTGTACTCGATGGCCATCGACATGTCGGCGCAGGCGGACTCCAGCTCCCCGATGGCCTCGAGCACCGACCAGTCGTTGTAGGACTGCTCCTCGGCCTGCTCGTCGGGGTCCCAGGCGAAGAGGTGGGGGTTGTCCTCGTTGACGACCTGGCGGAGGGTGGGCGCCAGCAGGTCGATGGTCTGGGCGACGTGGGCGGTGTACTCGAGGGCCGACCACACGTCGGGGGCGGGGCGGCGGCGGACGATGTCCTCCAGGTCCTCCCCGGGCCCGAACGACCGGGTTAGCACCGCCCGGTAGCGGCGGGGGAACGACCGCACCGCGCCGGCTGCGTCGCGGGGCGAGACGGTCTCGTAGTCGAGCCCGCACTCCGGGCAGGTCCAGCTGACGGTCACGCCTGGCCGGCCTGGCCGGCCTGGCCGGCCTCCCGCACCGCCTCCCGCACCGCCCGCAGGCCCCGGCCGATGTCGAGGAGGTGGTGGTTCCCCTCGTGGACCGCCCGCCGGGCGGTGAAGAGCACCGTTCGCGGCTGCCCTCGGCGCAGGTGGACGCGGTCCCAGCCGTCGGCGGGCGCCGACTCGAACGTGGCGGCGAGCCGCTCGGCGTTGGCCGCCAACGCGTCGGCCACCTCGACGGGGTCCTGCTCGTTGTACCGCCCCTGCTCGGCGGCCTCGTCGGGACCCAGCGCGGGCACGTCGACCCCGTCCTCGGCCAGCGACGCCTTGACCCGCTCGTCGTACCAGTCGAACACGTCCCGCACGTGGCACGCGTACTCGAGCGCCGACCACACCTCCGGCGCGGGCCGCTGGCGGACCACCCGGTCGCCGTCCTCGCCGGGCAGGAAGCGCGTCAGCGGCGCCCGGTACCGCTTCCCGAAGCGGCGGATCGCCTCGATGGCGTCGGCCGGCGTCACTCCCTCGTCCGAGAACCCGCACTCCTGGCAGGCGTTGGTCTCCGTCATTCCGTCTTCTTGATCCTGTCGACGAGGTGAGCGGGCAGGAGGTCGTAGTGGCTGTGCGCGGCCGAGAACCGGCCCCGGCCGCCGGTGATCGACCGGAGGTCGATGGAGTACCGCAGGACCTCCGACGTGGGAACCAGCGCGGTGACCATCTGCTCGCCGTTGCCCACCGCCTCCGTGCCCTGCACCCGGCCCCGGCGGGAGTTGAGGTCGCCCATGATGTCGCCCTGGAACTGGGAGGGGACGGTGACCTCCAGCAGCGAGACGGGCTCGAGCATGACCGGCTGGGCCTTGGCCATGGCGTCCTTGAGGGCGAGCGACCCGGCCATCTTGAAGGAGAGCTCGGACGAGTCGACGGCGTGGAACTTGCCGTCGAACAGCGTCACCCGGAGGTCGACGATGGGGTAGCCGAACACCCCGCCCGAGGACATCGTCTCGATGACGCCCTTTTCCACCGCGGGGATGAACTGGCGGGGGATGGCGCCGCCCACGATCTTGTCCACGAACTCGAAGCCGCCGCCCCGGTCCAGCGGCTCCACCTTCAGGAAGGCGACGCCGAACTGCCCGTGGCCGCCGGTCTGCTTCTTGTGCTTGCCCTCGGCCTCGGCGGCGCCCGTGATCGTCTCCCGGTAGGGCACCCGGACCTCCTCGGTCTCCACCTCCACGCCGAACTTGCGGGCCAGCTTGTCGGTGACGAGGGCCAGGTGCGTCTCGCCCATGCCCGACAGCAGGGTCTGGTGGGTCTCGTCGTCCCGGCGGACGTGCAGCGCCGCGTCCTCCTCCTGGAGGCGGTGCAGGCCGGTCATCAGCTTGTCCTCGTCGCCCTTGGACTTGGGCTTGATGGCGACGGACAGCACCGGCGTGGGCGGCTCGATCGGGGGGATGAGAACGGGCGTGCCCTTGGGGGAGAGGGTGTCGCCGGTGGAGGTGTCGCTGAGCTTGGCCACCGCGCCGATGTCGCCCGCGGGCACCTCGGGCACCTGGTCCTGCTCCTTGCCCCGCATGGTGAACAGGGCGTGGAGGCGCTCGTCGCTGTGGGTGCGGGGGTTGGTGAGCTGGACGTCGGGCCGGATGGTGCCCGACAGGGCCTTGAAGAACGACACCTTGCCCACGTACGGGTCGGCGATGGTGCGGTAGACGAGGGCCAGGGGCTGGCCGGCGGGGTCCATCTTCACTTCCTGGGTCGAGCCCGCGGCCACCACGACCACCGGCGGCCGGTCGAGGGGCGACGGGCCCAACTCGGTGAGCAACGCGGCCAGCCGGTCGACGGCGATCATCTTGGTGGCCGAGCCCGCCGCCACCGGGAACACCGACCCGTCGACCACGCCCTTGGCCAGCGCCTGGCGCAGCTCCTTGGGCTCGATGGGCTCGTCGGCGAGGTAACGCTCCATGAGGGCGTCGTCCGCCTCGACGATGCTCTCCACCAGCTTCTCCCTGATCTCGGCGGCCTGGGCCTGGACCTCGGCGGGGACCGGGCCCTGGGCGCCCTTCCCGCTCGAGCCGTCGTACAGGTACGCGGTGTCGGCCAGCAGGTCGGCCACCCCCCGGAAGCCCGCCTCCTCGCCCACGGGCAGCTCGAGCGGGGCCACACCGGCGCCGTAGCGGTCCCGCAGCTCGTCGATCGTGCGCTGGAAGCTGGCCCGCTCCCGGTCAAGCTTGTTGATGAAGAACATCCGGGGCAGGCCGGCGTCGGCGGCGATCTTCCAGGCGATGTCGGTGCCCACCTCCGGCCCCTCCACCGCGCTCACCACCAGTACGGCGAGGTCGGCCACCCGCAGGGCGGCGTGGACGTCGGTCACGAAGTCGGCGTACCCGGGGGTGTCCAGCAGGTTGATCTTGTGGCCGTCGTACTCGAAGGGGGCGAGCGCCAGCGACAACGAGATGCCGCGCCGGACCTCCTCGGGGTCGAAGTCGGTGGTGGTGTTGCCGTCCTCCACCCGGCCGTGGCGGCTGATGGCGCCGGCGCAGAAGAGCAGCGACTCGGCCAGACTGGTCTTCCCGGCGCCACCGTGCCCGACGAGGGCGACGTTGCGGATCTTGGCCGGCGGGAAGCTCTTCACTGGGCGTACCTCGCTGCGAAACTCGGCGATTTGACAGGATGGAGACACGGAGCCTACCGGCCCCTCCTGGTACTTTGGAGGGGACGTTCTTTTGCACGAGGAGTCCCTTTGTTTGACAAGCGATGCCGCACGGGAGTGGAGCGAGGCCTCCGCCCCGTGGGATCGGGACTGGGCAAGGCCGGCATAACGGCCAACCAACTGACCGCCCTGGGCGTCCTCATCTCGGCGGGCGCGGCTCTGGCCGTGGCCGCCGGCCACCCGCTGGCCGGCGCCTTGCTGCTGGGTGTATCCGCCATCCCCGACCTTCTCGACGGCGCCGTGGCCAAGGCCAGCGGCACGTCCTCGCCGCGTGGCGCGTTCTTCGACTCGGTCAGCGACCGGGTCTCGGACTCGATGGTGCTGGGCGGGGTGGCGTGGTACCTGGCGTCGGCCGGCGGCGGCCACGCCGCGCTGCTGCCCTTCGCGGCGCTGGCCGCGTCCAACCTCGTCTCCTACGAGCGGGCGCGGGCCGAGTCGCTCGGCTTCGCGGCCCGGGGCGGGCTGATGGAGCGGGCCGAGCGCATGATCCTCCTGGGGCTGGGCATGGCGTTCACGGCGCTGCTGGTCCCCGCCCTGTGGCTGATGCTGGCGCTGACGCTCGTCACCGCCGTGCACCGGTTCGTCATGGTGTGGCGGCAGGCGTCGGCGCCGAAGCGGGCTGCCGTCGACCGGCTCCGGAACCGGTGGCGAGGGTGGCGGCCGAGCGAGGGGTTCCCGAGCCGCCCCCGCCAGGTGGAGGCCATGGGCGGGCGGTGGCGGGAGCGCACCCCGCCGCGCCGGCGTAGAGGCTGAGGCCCGCCGAGAGAGTCTCGTACGCGGCCTACCGGGCCGCGGCCGCGGTCGCGGCGCGGTTGCCGGAAGGCGCCGCGGTCCGGGCCGGCGGCGCGTTGGCGCGGGTCGCCGTGCCCCTCCTGGGCCGGCGGCGCGCCATGGTCGCCCGCCACGCGGCCCGGGCCCGCGGGCGGCGGCTGGCGCCCGAGGAGGAACGGCGGGCGGTGCGGGCCGCGGTGGCGTCCTACGCCCGCTACTGGGTGGAGTCCCTGCGCCTCCCAGCGATGGACCCTTCCGCGGTGGACGGGCGCTTCTCGATCGAGGGGCTCGAGCACATCCGCGCCGCCCGGGCGGCCGGGACGGGCGCGCTGCTCGCCCTGCCCCACGTCGGCGGCTGGGAGGTGGGGGGCTCGTGGTTCGTGCGCCAAGGGTTCCCGCTGGCCGTGGTGGTCGAGCCGGTCAAGCCGCCCGAGCTGTTCGAGTGGTTCGCGGGGCTGCGGCGGACGTTCGGCTTTACCGTCATCCCGCTGGGCAAGGGGGCGGGCGGCGAGGTGCTGAAGGCGTTGCGGGCGAACCAGGTCGTGGCCCTGGTCACCGATCGGGACATCGCCGGCGGGGGAGCGGAGGTCGAGTTCTTCGGCGAGCGGACGACGTTGCCCGCCGGCCCGGCCGTGTTCGCCCTGCGCACCGGCGCACCGCTCCTTCCGACCGCCGTCTACTTCGACGGCGCCGGCCACCACGCCGTCGTGCGGCCGCCGCTGCCGGCGGCGAGGGCCGGGCGGCTCGGCGAGGACTCGGCCCGGCTTACCCAGGCGCTGGCCCACGAGCTGGAAGACCTGATCCGCGCCGCCCCCGACCAGTGGCACCTGTTCCAGCCCAACTGGCCCTCGGACCTCACCGGGTGAGCTGGCTGAGCCCCTCCGGGGGCTCGGGCCGGCCGGCGCGTCAGGCCGCGCTCGCCGCCCCGAACCAGGCCGTCAGCGCGCGGGGCAGCTCGGGGTCGACGAGTTCACCCGCCCAGGCGACGTGCCCGTCGGGGCGGACCAGCGCCGCCGGGGGCGCGGCGACCTCGCCGAGGACCGGGAGCTCCCACACGCCGTCGTAGGCGGCGTCGACCCACTGGACCCGGTCGGCCCAGGGAGCGATGTCGAACGCGCCGGGCGCCCCGAGGTTGAGGAGCACCGGGCGCCCGCCGTGCAGCATCGTGAACACGCGCGCCGGGCCGGCCGCGGTCTGCACCTCGAGGTCGGGCATGCGCCGACCGAGCAGCGGGTGACCCTCGCCGAGGTCGTAGTGGACGTCGAGCGCGCACAGCATGGCGGCGATGCGCCGGCGCGGCTCGTCCATGCCCAGCAGGTCGGTCATGGTGTCGCGCAGGGCCTGATGGCGGTCGTCGGGGCGGCCGAGTGCGACCTGTGCCATCGTGTTGTGCAGCACCCGGGCGCCGACCGGGTGGCGCTCGGCGTGGTAGGTGTCCAGCAGGCTCTCGGGCGAGGTCCCCCTGACCACCTGGGCCAGCTTCCATCCCAGGTTCACCGCGTCCTGCACCCCGGTGTTCAGGCCCTGCCCGCCGACGGGCGGATGGATGTGGGCGGCGTCGCCGGCCAATAGGACACGCCCGCGGCGGTAGGAGGCGGCCTGCCGGGTCACGTCGGTGAACCGCGAGATCCAGCCGGCGCGGCGCAGCCCGAAGGCCGTGCCGTAGACGGCCACGAGCGCGTCGCGCAGCTCGTCCAGGGTTGGGTCACCGGCGTGGTCCACCTGCCGTTCGGTGAGGACGACCCGGATGGGCTCCCCGTCCGCCCGCCGACCGATGGCGTGGGCGCCGACGCCGTCGCGCCGGATGCCGAACTCCGGCTCTTCGTCCATCTCGACCTCGGCGATCATCCAACTGGTCGAGGCGCTCCAACCGGGGAAGTCGATGCCGGCCGCCTTGCGGACCACGCTCCGCCCCCCGTCGCAGCCGACGAGGTACTGGGCCCGCAGCGGCCCGTCGCCGGACACCTCGACGTCAACGCCCGTGCCGTCCTGGGTGAAACCGACGACTTCGCGGCGGCGCAGGATGGGGACGCCGAGCTCGTCGAGCACCCACCTCGCCAGGACGCGCTCGATGTCGCTCTGCCACAGGCCGAGGGTGTAGTTGTGGCGGGTGGGGAAGTCGCTGATGTCCAGGGAGATCAAGGCGAACCCGTGGGCCGGGTACCTCTGCCCCGCCGACACGAACCGTTCGGCGACGCCTCGCTGGTCGAGGACCTCGAGGGTGCGGGGGAGCAGTCCGCCGGCGCGCGACCCGTCCAGTTCCTGGGTGGCGCGGCGTTCGACGATGACGGCGTCGACCCCCGCCAGCGCCAGCTCCGCCGCCAGCATCAGCCCGGTGGGGCCGCCTCCTGCGATAACCACGGCATGTTCGGGCGCCACGCGCATGCACGCTCCTTGGTCAGGGGCGGGCCGTGATCGGCTCACCGGTCGGGTCATGGTCAGCACAACCAAGCCCCTTGCGGCAAGCCCCCTCCCGCGCGCTACGGTGATACTGGCGGAGGCTCGTCCTCGTTCGGCGTTGGCGGTGGTGTGGCCTCGTTCGGCCCGGGCTCGTTCGGCCCGGAGGACCGGCGCTCGACCTCGGCCCACAACGACCGCCCGATCGGGTGCTCGGCCTCCTCGGCCAGGTGGGCGACCAGCCCGGCGGTGCGACCGATGAGCACGAAGCCCCGCACGCTGGCCGGCGGCACGCCGAGGTCGGCCAGGGCGGCGCCGGCGGCGCCGGCGCCGTTGATGGGCAGGCCCAACCCGGACACCTCGGCCACGACCTGGAGCAGGCGCAGGTGCGGGCCGATCAGGCCCAGCTCCCCGGCGAGCTGGTAGAGGCGGGGGACGCGGGGGTCCTGCACCTTGTGGGTCGGGTGGCCCAGGCCAGGGATACGCGCACCGGACGACCGGCGCGCCGCCACCGCGGCGCGCGCCGCCTCTTCCAACGACTCGTGCCCCGCGGCCAGGGCGCCGGCGAGGAACTCGGCGGCGTCGCCCGCGGGGCCGAGCAGGACGCGGCCCGCGCCCAGGAGCCCGGCGGCCACGGCGCCCTGGACCGACTCGGGCGCGCCGGTGTAGGTCAGGCGCGCGCTCAGGGCGCTCGGGGTGAGGCCGTGGTCGGCCAGAGAGACGAGCACGGCGTCAAGCAGCCGCACCTGCTCGGGCGTGGCCTCCCGCCGGGTGATGAGCAGGTAGGCCAACTCGGTCAGCGTCATGCGGCCCATCAGGGCGGGCAGGTCCCGGCCCGCCACCGTGATGGAGTCGGCGGTCGACGAGCCGATCCACGTCCGGGCCCAGTCAGGCGTCTCCAACGTCGACCTCCTCGGGGGTGCGCTCGGTGGGGAGCAGGTGCTTGGCCAGCCGGCCCGTCGCCGTGTGGGGCAGCTCGGGCACGATCTCGAAGTAGCGCGGGACCTTGAAGCGGGCCAGCCGCTCGCCCGCGAACCGGTGAAGGTCCCCGAGGTCCAGGCCCGGCGCGGCCACCACGTACGCCTTGACCTCCTCCTCGGTGAGGTCGGAGGGCACGCCGATGACGGCGGCCTCGACCACCCCCGGGTGGGCTTCGAGGGCGGCCTCCACCTCCAGTGGCGACAAGTTCTCGCCCCGCCGGCGGATGACCTGCTTCGTGCGGCCGAGGAACGTGTAGGTCCCGTCGTCGTTCTCGTTGACCAGGTCGCCGGTGCGCAGCCAGCCCCCGTCCACCAGGGCCTCCGCCGTCTCCTCCGGCATCTCGTAGTAGCCCCGCATGACCGCGGGGTTGCGGAGCTGGAGCTCGCCGTCGACGACTCGGGCCTCGTTCACCCGCCCCAGGGTCGGGTGCTGGCGGGGCGCTCCCAGCGTGCCGTACGGCCGCGTGCCGTGCTCCCAGATCAGCCCGTACGGCGTCTCGGACAGGGCGTACCCGCAGACGACCTCCAGCCCGAAGCGCGCTTCGATCTCGCGCTGGCGCTCCTCCGTCGGCGAGGGGCCCGTGTAGCAGAGCCGGACCGGGTTGTCGGCGTCGTCGTCCCGAGGCGGCTGGCGCATGAGGATCTCGACCATGGCCCCGATGGCGTTGAACTCGGTGGCGCGGTAGCGGCGAGCGGCGTCCCAGAACCCGCGGGCCGAGAAGGCCGGCAGCAGCACCACGCCGGCCCGGGCCGCCACCGACCCCAGGATCGAGTACGCCGGGGCGTTGATGTGGAACAGCGGCAGCGCCGTCAGCAGCCGGTCGTCGGCGGTGAGGCGCAGCCACCACGGGAAGCCCTCGCCCGCCATCACGTAGGCCCGGTGGGTCTGCATGACCAGCTTGGACCGGCCCGTCGTGCCCGACGTGGGGATCATCACCGCCACGTCCTCCTCGACCAGGTTCGCCGGTCCCCGCCCGTCGGCCGCTGCTTCGAACAGCACGGCCAGGTTGCCGTCGGTGACGGCCAGCGCGGGCTTGACCTGGCGGGCGAAGCCGTCGAACTCCTCGGCCGTGCCCTTCGGGTTGATCGGGACCTGGGTCGCCCCCACCTCCATGAGGGCGAACCAGAGGAGCAGGTAGTCGGCGGTGTTGCGGGCGGTGACGAGGACCCGGTCGCCGGGGCCGACGCCGGCGGCGCGCAGGCCGGCGGCGCCCCGCTCGATGCGGGCCTGGGCGTCGGCGTACGTGTAGGCGTCGCCGCCGGCCAGGAGCCAGGTCTTATCGGGGACGTCCTCGACCGCGCCCCGGAAGAGCCGGGAGATGGTCCGCGCCGCGGGCGGGGTCAACCCCCGAGCTTGTAGAGGTCCTTGGTGACCTCGTTGACCAGCACGGTGCGGGGCGTCCACGCCAGCGTGCCGGTGGCGCGCAACTCCTGCACCGCCGGCACCGGGTCGGGGTCGGCGAAGAACTGCTCGTCATCGTAGTCGACGGGGCGGGCGGTGGGGTCGGCCGTCCACCACGACGCCTCGAGGGCGATCCCGTTGGGGTCGCTGAAGTAGACCGACCGCAGCGTGCCGTGGTCGACCACGTCGGTGACCTCGCAGTTGTGCTCCTTCAGCCGGTCCCGGAGGCGCAGCAAGGCGTCCTCGTCGGCCAAGCCCAGCGAGAGGTGGTCGAACTGCGACGCCTGCGGGAACGGCACCCCGGCGGGCTTGGCGTAGGTCTCGACCGGCTCGCCCGAGTACTCGAAGAACGCCACCGTGTTGCCGTGGTCGAACTCGAAGAAGTAGTGGCGGAACGACGGCGTGGCGATGGTGATGACCAGCCGCGCCCCCAGCACGCCGTGGTAGAAGCGGACGGTCTTGTCCATGTCGGTGGTGATCAGGGCGAGGTGGTGCACGCCTCGCCAGTAGGGACGGTCCTGCGTCGCGCTCATGGCGCCCATCGTAAGGCTCCGCTCAGGGCGTCGCGCCGCGCGGGGCCACCCCGGCGGCCGCGAGCATGAACCCGGCCAGGAAGAGCAGTGCGCCCGCGAGCATCAGAAACCGCAGCACAAAGCCATGGCGAGCGACGGCCTGGCGCCAGCGCCATTTGGCTCGGGCTGGATCGCACGCCGCCCTCCGCCGCAGCGGTCGCCAGCATTCGGTGAGGGCGCCGCCGAGCATGGTCCGTTGCTCGGCGCTTTCGCTTATCTTGACGATCGACGCCGACTTCTCGAGTTCGGCAAGGGCACGCTGCCCAACGCTCACCAGCTCTGCGTTCCGCACCTCGAGCTGGAAGAGCAGTATGGTCACGAAGAGGCCGACGCCGCACAACAGCGCGGCGAACCAACGCCGTTCATCCTGGATGGCATCGCCGTACCCGACGAGCAGGACAGTAACGACGACGATGTAGAAGTTGAACGTCTGGAGTCGCTGCGTCGCGTGGTGCGAGAACCAGCCGAGTGCGTAGCTCAGCTGTGCATCAGGCGTGATGGGCGGCGGAGGCGTCGTCACGCGGCGCTGACAATGGCCAAGGACGCCGAGGCGCCCCAGAATTGGGGCCTCGTGCCGGAAGCAACCATCTGGGAGCACATCTCGGCCCACGTGCCCAAGAACGCGCCCGGGATCCAGCCGGCGGGCCTGGCCCTGCCCGACGGCCAGGACGGCGTCGACGCCGCCAGCCGGCCCGGTTCGGCCGACGGCGTGCGCATCGTGAACCGGCGCGTCGCCCAGGACGGCAAGGCGGCGGAGGAGGTCGGCGGGCTGATGGCCGCGGCGATAAGCACGCGCAAGCCCAGGGCCTACGACCGCCTGTACGAGCGCTTGTGCGTCTCCGACCCGGTCACCTACGTCGACAAGCTCCTCGAGCTGATCCCGTCCTTCCGCACCCCGCCCGAGCGCATCTACGACCTCGGCCGCCGGCTGGTCACCGGCAGCCGCCACCGGGCGCCGGTGAAGGTGGGGATCGCGCTGTTCGGGTTCTTCGAGTCCGGCTACCACGTGGACGTCGTGCTCACCCTGGCCCGCCACGAGGAGTTCACCTACTACGTGGCCAAGGCGTTGGGCGAGGGCCTGGAGGACCCTGAGCCCGCGCTGTGGCAGGTCGCCCGCAGCGTCTCGGGGTGGGGGCGTGTCCACGCCGTGTGCGAGCTGGCCCGGAAGGCCCGCCGTCCCGACGTCCTCAATTGGCTGCTCACGCGGGGCTTCCGCAACGACCTCGGCAACGAGTACCTGGCCCTGCCGGCGGCGGTCGGGGGCAAGCTGATGCGGGCCATGAGCGGTCATGTCGTCGAGGACGATCTCCTCGACGGGGCCGTCGACATCGTCCGCGGGCTCCTGCGGGGCGGCCCCCTCGGCGGGATGGACGACTACGAGGACGGCGCCCGCGTGACCGCCCAGGTGGTGAGCCACCTGCGCACACGAGCCGCGACCCTCCGGGACGTCATGGCCCTGCACGAGGTCGACTGGTTTGTACGGTCGGGCGGCAACTGGGAGGCCCGGGCGGCCCGGGGATGGACGCCCGAGGTGCGCGGGATGCTGAGCGGGGTCAGCGCCGAGGTGCTGGCCTGGCCGGTGTGGGCCAGCGCGGTGCACGACGACCTCAAGTCGGACGACGACGAGATCTTCCTCGACGCCGCCGAGGCGGCCGGCTTCCTGGGCGTGGACGCCATGGCCGCCCTGCTGCGCCGGCTCCAGGCCCGCCCCTTCGACCAGGATGCGTGGTACCTGGTCATGCGCAGCCTCGACGACAGCCGCGCCGACGTGGTCATCGCCGCCGCGGTGGACCGGCTGCCGCTGGCCGAGATCTCGGCCGGGCCCATGGCCTCCATGGGCGGCGCCCTCGACCCCGCCGCCTACACGGCCGTGGACGTGGTGCTGGCCGGGCTCGCCCGCTTCCCCGGCAAGGGCTGGCCCATCGTCAAGGCGGGGATCGACAGCGGCAACATCCGCAACCGCAACTTCGCCCTCCGCGCCCTCGACCGGTGGGGGCGAGCCGCGTGGCCGGCCGACGCCGAGGCGGCGCTGCGCGAGCAGGCGGCCAAGGAGCCCGAGCTGGAGGTCAAGAAGCGGATCGAGCGCTTGCTCGCCGGCCAGCCGCTCGAGCAGGCCACCCGCTGACATCGCGTTCTGCGTCGAATTTCGACGGAAAACGCGATGTCCGGTTTAGAGGTCGGCGGCGCGGGCCCGGAGCGAGCGCTCGATCCCGTCCTTGCCCTCGAGGAGGATGCGGGCGAGGGGGCCGGGGAGCGACCCGTCGGCGAGGGCCTCGTCGGTGGCCGCTGCCACCTCGGGCTCGATCAGCCGGCCGGGGTAGAGCCCCCCGGCCAGGGTGAGCGCCTGCTCCCGGTGGCGGTCGGACCACCAGCCCCTGATTGCGGCGAAGTAGCGGTCGACGTAGGGCCGGACGAGCGCATCCTGGCCGAAGGGGGCGAAGCCGCCGGCGATGGCCCGCATGGTGGCGAGGGGTGGGGCGGGCCGCTCGCCGTCGAGCCGCCGCCACGCCTCGGCCTTGGCCTCGGGGGAGGGGCGGGCCGCCCGCCAGGTGGCGGCCCGGCGGTGGCCGATGTCGGTGGGGTCCCGTTCCAGCTCGGCGTCGATGACCGCGCCGCCGTCGTCGGCCCCGTGGGTGGCCAGCACGCTCACCAGGTGCCACCGCAGGTCGGTGTCCACCGTCAGGCCGTCGACCGCGGACGTGCCGTCCAGCAGGCCGCGCCCGGTGGCGAGGTCGGCGGCCGCGTCCATGGCGTCGAACCACGCACGCGCCCAGATCAGCTGGCGGTCGCTCCCCGGCTCGGACCGGTCCAGCTCCTGGCGGGCCCACGCCGCCACCCGGGCCCGGGTCGGCGCCCGCTTGGCCGGGTCGCCGTAGTAGTCGACCGCCGTCCCCACCTGGCCGACGAGCCGCTGGAGCGTGCTGTCGTCCTCCTCGGCGGGGGCGTGGCGCAGGACCAGCTCGACGAACCGCTGGGTGGGCAGCTCGGCGTCGCGCACCATGTCCCAGCACGCCGACCAGCACAGCGTGCGGGCCAGGGGGTCGGCGACCCGCGAGATCTCGTCCGCCATCGTCCGCAGGGACCGCTCGTCCAGGCGGACCTTGGCGTAGGTGAGGTCGTCGTCGTTGAGCAGGAGCAGGGCGGGCTGGGGCAGGCCGACCAGCTCCTTGACCTCGGTGCGGGCGCCGACCACGTCCAGCTCGACCCGGTCGACGCGCGCCAGGCCGGCGGCGGTAACGCCGTACAGGCCGACGGCGACCCGGTGGGAGCGCAGCGTGGGCTGCGCGGGCGCCGCCTCCTGGAGGATGGCGAAGGACGCGTAGTTGCCGTCCGCGTCGACTTCGAACGCCGGCCGCAGCGTGTTGACGCCGGCCGTCTCCAGCCACTCCTTGGACCAGGCGTCCAGGTCCCGGCCGCTGGACCGCTCGAGGGCGGCGAGGAAGTCGGCCAGGGCGGCGTTGTCCCACTGGTAGCGCTCGAAGTACTGCCGCACCCCGGCGGTGAACTCGTCGTGGCCGACCCAGGCGACGAGCTGCTTGAGCACCGAGGCGCCCTTGGCGTAGGTGATGCCGTCGAAGTGGAGGCGGACCGCCTCGGTGTCGACGATGTCGGCCGAGATGGGGTGGGTGGACGGCAACTGGTCCTGGGAGACGGCCGCCGCCTTCAGCCCCAGGGTGAACCGGATCCAGGCGTTGCGGAAGCGGGTGGCCTCGACCGAGGCGTGGCTCGCCATGTAGGTGGCGAAGCTCTCGTTCAGCCACAGGTCGTCCCACCACCGCATGGTGGTGAGATCCCCGAACCACATGTGCGCCATCTCGTGGAGCAGGGTGTTGGCCCGGCCCTCCCGGGCCAGCTCGGTCACCCGCGAGCGGAAGACCATGTACTCATTGAAGGTGACGCAGCCCGGGTTCTCCATGGCCCCGAAGTTGAACTCGGGCACGAACAACTGGTCGTACTTGTCGAACGGGTAGGGCTGGGCGAACTCGGCCTCGAAGAAGTCGAGCCCCTGCTTGGTCAGCTCGAACAGCTCCTCGGGGTCGAGGTGCTGGCGGAGCGACTTGCGGCAGTAGAGCCCCAGCTCGACGTCGTGGTGGCGGTCGGTGACGACCTCGTAGGGACCGGCGACGACGGCCACGAGGTAGGTCGAGATCCGGGGGGTGCGGTCGAACGTCCACACCCCGCCCTCCCGGCTGGTGGCCGGCATGTTGCTGATCACGGTCCAGTCCTCGGGCGCCTTCACCGTGAGCCGGAACTCGCCCTTGAGGTCGGGCTGGTCGAAGCAGGCGAAGACCCGGTGGGCGTCGAAGGGCTCGAACTGGGTGTGGAGGTAGGTCTGGTCGTCGGTGGGGTCGACCATCCGGTGGAGGCCCACGCCGGTGTGCTCGTAGAGGCAGTCGGCCACGATGCGCAGCTCGTTGGTGGGCCGGCTGCCCCGCAGGGGGATGCGGCGGCGCGCCTCGTCGTAGGTCGCCGCCGGGTCGAGGGACCGGCCGTTGTAGACGATGCCGTGGACCTGGGCGGCGGCCAGGTCGATGAAGGTGTTCAGCCCGGTGAGCGGCGTGAAGAAGCGGACGTCGACCTCGCTGCGGAACGTCTCCCCGCCGGTGGTGAGGTCGAGGACGACGTCGTAGGTGAGGTCGGAGACGGTGCGGGCCCGGTCCTGCGCTTCGGCCCGCGTGAGGTTGGCGTCGCTCATCGTTTCGTAGGTTACGGCCCCCCGCAGGTACGATCCTTCCGATCATGCGCGTCGGCCTCGTGTGCCCCTACAGCCTCTCGCTGCCGGGCGGCGTGCAGGAGCAGGTGCTGGGCCTGGCCCGCACCTTGCGGTCGATGGGCCACCCAACCAGGGTGCTGGGCCCCTGCGACGGCCCGCCGCCGGAAGTCGGCGTCCTGTCCCTGGGGAGCTGCCTCCCCACCCACGCCAACGGGTCGGTGGCGCCCATCGCCCCCGACCCCTCGTGCGCCCTGCGAACCCTCCGGGCGCTGCGGGAGGAGGGGTTCGACGTCCTCCACCTGCACGAGCCGTGCGCCCCCGGCCCGACCATGACCAGCCTGGTGCTGGCCTCCACGCCCACGGTGGGCACGTTCCACGCCGCCGGGGGGAGCGCGGCCTACCGGTGGCTGCGCCCCGTCACCCGGTGGCTGGCGTCGCACCTGACGGTGCGCTGCGCGGTGTCCGAGGACGCCCAGGCCATGGCCCAGCGGGCGCTGGGCGGGAGCTACCACCTGCTGTTCAACGGGATCGAGGTGGAGCGGTTCGCCAAGGCCACGCCGTGGCCGTCCGAGGGCCCGACGATCCTCTTCCCCTCCCGCCACGAGGCCCGCAAGGGCCTGGCGGTGCTGCTCGACGCCCTCGACCACCTCCCGGCCGACATCCGGCTGTGGGTGGCCAGCGACGGCCCCGAGACGGCCCGGCTGCGGCAACGCACCGCCGGCGACGCCCGGGTGGAGTGGCTGGGCCGCATCAGCGAGGCGGAGAAGGCGCGGCGGCTCCGGGGCGCCGACGTGGTCTGCGCCCCGTCGCTGCACGGGGAGTCCTTCGGGATCGTGCTGCTGGAGGCCATGGCCGCGTCCACGCCCATCGTGGCCAGCGATCTTCCCGGGTACCGGAACGTCGCGCGGGACGGGCAGGAGGCGGCGCTGGTCGCCCCCGGCGACCCGGCCGCGCTGGCGGCCGCCGTCCGCCGGGTGCTCGACGAGCCGGACCGGCGGGAGGCGCTCGTCGAGGCGGGCGACGCCCGGGCGGCCGAGTTCTCCATGGACCACCTCGCCGAGCGGTACCTCGATCTCTACGAAACGGCGGTCGCCGCTCGCCAAGCCAGGGCCGCCCCGTAGACTTCCGCCATGCTCTGGATTCTCCTGGCGATCGTCGTCCTGCTGGTCCTGTACCTGATCCTGTCCTACAACAAGCTGGTCAAGCTCAAGAACCGCATCGCCAACGCCTGGGCCCAGATCGACGTCCAGTTGCGGCGGCGGTACGACCTGATCCCCAACCTGGTGGAGACGGTTAAGGGCTACGCCAAGCACGAGAAGGGCACGTTCGAGGCGGTCACCCAGGCCCGCGCCAACGCCATCAACGCCCAGGGGGCGGTGGCGCAGGCCCAGGCCGAGAACCAGATCACCAACGCCCTGAAGTCGCTGTTCGCGGTGGCCGAGGCCTATCCCGACCTGAAGGCGAACCAGAACTTCCTCCAGCTGCAGGAGGAGCTGACCTCGACCGAAGGCCGCATCGCCTACGCCCGGCAGTTCTACAACGACGCCGTGCTCCAGATGAACACCAAGGTCCAGAGCTTCCCGAGCAACGTGATCGCCAACATGTTCGGCTTCCGGGAGCAGGAGTACTTCGAGGCCGACGACACGTCCCGCGGCCCGGTCTCCGTCCAGTTCTGAGCGGCTAGCCTCAGCGGTCCTGTTCGACCAGGTCACCTCCAACAAGCGGCGCTCCGCCGTCCTCATCGCGGCCTTCGTCCTGCTCGTCGCCCTCGTCGCCGCGGCGGTCAACTACCTGCTCGGCTTCGGCGTGGCGGGGCTGGTCATCGCCCTGGTGGTGGCCGGGGGCAGCGCCTTCGCCGGGTACTGGAAGTCCGACTCGATCGCCCTGGCCATGAGCCACGCCCGGCCCGCCGACCCCCAGCAGTACGCCCGCCTGCACAACCTGGTCGAAGGGCTGTGCATCGCCGCCGGGCTGCCCAAACCCCGGGTCTACGTCATCGACGACCCGGCGCCGAACGCCTTCGCCACCGGGCGCGACCCCCGGCACGCGGCGGTCGCGGTCACCACCGGGCTGATGGAGCGGCTGAACCGGGTCGAGCTGGAAGGGGTCCTGGCCCACGAGCTGAGCCACATCAAGAACTACGACATCCTGGTTTCGACGCTGGCCGTGACCATGGTCGGCGTCGTCGCCCTGCTGGCCGACTTCGCCCTGCGCTTCATGTGGTGGGGCGGCCCCCGCCACCGCGACGACCACCGCGGCGGCGGGGGCGGCGGCCCCGCGGCGATCTTCGCCCTCCTCGGCTTCGCCCTGCTGATCTTCGCCCCCCTGGCCGCCCGCCTGATGCAGTACGCCGTCTCGCGGCGGCGGGAGTCCCTGGCCGACGTGAGCGGCGTAGCCATGACCCGGTACCCGCCCGGGCTCATATCGGCGTTGGAAAAGCTCAAGCAGGACACGACCGTCGTGCACTCCTCGTCGCGGGCCACCGCCCACCTATGGATAGAGTCGCCCCTGGCTCGCACGCCCGAAGAGGGACGCCTCTCGCGCCTCAACCGCCTCTTCGACACGCACCCCCCACTCGAGGAGCGCATCCAGGCCTTGAAGGAGCTCTAGATGAGATTGCCGCGGCCCGCCTTGGCGGCCGTCGCCGTGCTGGCTCTGCTGGTGACCGCCTGTTCGTCGGGCGGGGAAGGGGCCGACGTAGGCCGCGGCGTGACCACCACCACCGCGCCCAGGTTCTTCCCGCTGACCGGCCTGATGGTCGACGACGCCGTGCGGGCGACGCGGCCGGCGGTGACGGTGAAGATCGAGAACTCGCCGGCTTCCCGGCCGCAGGCGGGCCTCGACAAGGCCGACGTGGTCTTCGAGGCGGTGGTGGAGGGGGGGCAGACCCGGTTCCTGTCCGTGTTCCACTCCAACGACGCCAGCAACGTCGGCCCGGTGCGATCGGTCCGGCCCGGAGACCCGGCCATCGTCCATCCGTTCGGCGGCATCGTGGGCTACTCGGGCGGCATCCCCCGGTTCGTCTCGGCCATGAAGGCGACCGGCCTCCGGAACTTCGACGAGGACAGCGCCGGCGACGCGTTCCGGCGCCGGCGGGACAAGTCGGCCCCCCACAACCTCTACACCTCGACCGCCGGCCTCTACACCGCCGCCGGCCCGGGCGGGAGCGCGCCGCCCAAGTTCGCCGACTTCCTCAAGGCGGGGGAGCCGTGGGCGCCGCCGGGCGCGGCGCCGGCCACCAGCGTCACCCTCCGCATCGGCTCGTCGACCACGGCCGGCTACACGTGGAACGCGGCCACGGGCGAGTGGATGCGCACCACCGACGGCCGGGTCCACTCGGCCGAGGGCGGCGGGCAGCTCTCGACCACGACCGTGATCGTGCAGTTCGTCACCTACCAACCCACCGGCGAGGTGGACACGACCGGGGCGGCGGTGTCCGAGGCCACGCTCGTCGGGTCGGGCGACGCCGTCATCTTCGCCAACGGGTCGCTGCTGCGGGGCCGGTGGAGCAAGACCGCCGCCAACGCCATGACCAAATTCACCGACGCGGCGGGCGCGCCGATCGCCCTGCCCGCCGGCCGCACCTGGGTCGAGCTGCCGCCGGTGGGCGCGGCCCTGACCACCGGGTGACCGGGCCGGCCGCCGGTACACTCGCGTCCGTGGACGAGGCCCGAACCACCGGAACCGACCGCGTCAAGCGGGGCCTGGCGGAGATGCTCAAGGGCGGGGTGATCATGGACGTGGTCACGCCCGACCAGGCCCGCGTCGCCGAGGACGCCGGCGCGGTGGCGGTCATGGCCCTGGAGCGGGTCCCGGCCGACATCCGGCGCGACGGCGGCGTGGCCCGCATGTCCGATCCCGCCATGATCGAAGCCATCAAGGCGGCGGTGACGATCCCGGTCATGGCCAAGGCCCGCATCGGCCACTTCGCCGAGGCCCAGGTGCTGGAGGCGCTGGGCGTCGACTACGTGGACGAGAGCGAGGTGCTGACCCCGGCCGACGAGGCCCACCACATCGACAAGTGGGCCTACACCGTGCCCTTCGTGTGCGGCGCCACCAACCTGGGCGAGGCGCTGCGGCGCATCTCCGAGGGGGCGGCCATGATCCGCTCCAAGGGCGAGGCGGGCACCGGCGACGTCAAGGAGGCGGTGCGCCACCTGCGGTCCATCCGGGGCGACATCCGGCGGCTCACCCAGGCCGACGGGGCGGAACGCTACGGCTGGGCCAAGGAGCTCCGGGCCCCGATCGGGCTGGTCAACGAGGTGGCCGAGGCGGGAGCGCTGCCCGTGCCCCTGTTCTGCGCGGGCGGCATCGCCACCCCGGCGGACGCCTCGCTGGTGATGCAGCTGGGCGCCGAGGCGGTCTTCGTCGGGTCCGGCATCTTCAAGAGCGAGGACCCTGCGGCGATGGCGAAGGCCGTCGTCGAGGCCACCGCCCACTTCAACGACCCCGACATCGTGGCCAAGGTCAGCCGGGGGCTGGGCGGCGCCATGCGGGGCGAGGAGTCGGGCTCGGTCGCCGTCCGGCTGGCGGACCGGGGCTGGTGAGCGGCATGACGCGGCGGCCTCCAGGTGAAGCTCGGCGTGCTGGCGTTGCAGGGGGCCGTCGGGCGCCACGCTGAGGCGTTGTCGGCTCTCGGGGCCGACTGGGTGGAGGTGCGTACGCCCGGCGATCTGGCCGGGATCGACGCCGTCGTCCTGCCCGGCGGGGAGTCCACCACCATGTCCCGCCTGCTGGAGACTTCGGGGCTGTTCGGCCCGCTGGCGGAGCGCTTGGGCGACGGGATGCCGGCGTTCGGCACCTGCGCGGGGATGATCCTGCTCGCGGCCGAGGTCCTCGACGGCCGTCCCGACCAGCGCTCCTTCGGCGTGGTCGACGTCTCGGTGCGGCGCAACGCCTACGGCCGCCAGGTGGACTCCTTCGAGGCGGACCTGTCCGTCGCCGGACTGGCCGGGGGGGATTTCCCGGCGGTGTTCATCCGCGCCCCCGTGGTCGAGCGGGTCGGTCCCGGCGTCGAGGTGCTGGCCGAGGTCGGCGGCCGGCCGGTGCTGTGCCGCCAGGGGCCGGCGCTGGTCGCCGCGTTCCATCCGGAGCTGTCGGGCGACCTGCGGCTCCATC
>Ga0187892_10005571_pt1 | contig 19667 bp, 13 predicted proteins | sample MA1701073metaG_FD_139345 | JGI IMG/M metagenome (GOLD analysis project Ga0187892, IMG submission 139345) | Bio-ooze microbial communities from a basaltic lava cave in the Kipuka Kanohina Cave System on the Island of Hawaii, USA - MA170107-3 metaG ...
CGTGGTCGACGTGCTGCACGGCGTGGCCGTGCCCGACCCCTATCGCTGGCTGGAGGACGGGGAGTCGGAGGAGGTCCTCACATGGGCGGCGGCCCAGAACGCCCGCACCCGGGCCGTACTCGACGCCCTGCCGGTGCGCGCCCGGCTGCGCGACACCTTCCTCGACCTGCTGAGCGTCGGGTCGGTCGCCGCGCCGGTCGTCGCCGCCGACCGGGTCTTCACCCTGGAGCGTTGGGGCGACCAGGACCAGGCCGTCGTGGTCATGCGCTCGGCGTCGTCGGCCGAGGAGCCGCCCCGCACCGTCGTCGACCCCCACGCCGAGGCCGCCGACCACGCGGCCGCCGTCGACTGGTTCTCACCCTCTCCTGACGGCCGTCTCCTCGCCTACGGCGTGTCCCAGGCGGGCTCCGAGCATGGCACGCTCCGGATCGTCGACCTCGACGATCCAGGGCGGGGCCACGCGGGCCGGGGCCGGCTCCTGGCCGAGTCGATGGGGCCCGTGCGCCACCCGTCGCCGGCCTGGCTGCCCGACGGGTCCGCCTTCGCCTACAGCCGCCTTCCTGACCCGGCCGCCGTCCCCGCCGGCGACGAGGGCTACCGGGAACGCCTGTACTGGCACGTGGTCGGCACCAACCAGGAAGACGACGAGGTCCTGCTCGGCGAGGAGCTCGACCGCACCGCCCTGCCCTACGCGTCCATCTCGCCCGACGGGCGGTGGCTCGCGATGCACGTCCATCTCATGCCCACCCGCACCGACGTGATCCTGCTGGACCTCATGACGGGCCGGCGCACGACGGTGATCGAGGGCGTCGAGGCAGGCACGGCCGCCACCGTCGTCGGAGGCTGGCTGTACGCCTCGACCACCCACCAGGCCGACCGCGGACGGATCGTGCGGGCGGCGGTGGCCCGGCCCCAGGCCGAGCACTGGGAGACGATCGTGGCCGAAGGGTCGGCGGTGATCAACGGCCTGGCGGTCGCGGGCGGCGCGCTGCTCGTCGCCACCACCGAGCACGCCGTCTCCCACCTGTGGCGGCACGACCTCGACGGCGGCAACGGCACCGAGATCGAACTCCCCGAGCTGGGCTCGCTGGGCGGCCTGACAACCGACGAGCTCACCGAGCGGGCCTTCCTGACGTTCGCGTCCTTCACCCGCCCGCCGGCGCTCTGGCGGTGGGCCCCCGGCGGCGAAGCGGGGCCCGGCCTCGAGCCGTGGAGCAGCCACCCGTCGCCCGTCGACCCGACCCGGTTCGGCGTCGAGCAGGTCTTTTACGAGTCGACCGACGGGGCGCGGGTCCCGATGTTCCTCGTCTCGCGGACGTCGACGGGGCCGGGCCTCGACACCGCGACCGTCCTCGCCGCCTACGGCGGGTTCGCCATCTCGTCCACCCCCGCCTTCTCGCCCGGCATCGTGACGTGGTGCGAGGCGGGCGGGGTGTTCGCCATGGCCGGCATCCGGGGCGGGGCCGAATACGGCGAGGCGTGGCACCGGGCGGGCATGCGGCACAACAAGCAGCAGTCGTTCGACGACTTCGCGGCGGCCGCCGACTGGCTCGTCGCCCAGGGGCGCACCAGCCGCGCCAAGCTGGCCATCCGGGGCGGTTCCAACGGGGGCCTGCTGGTCGGCGCCATGGCCACCCAGCGCCCCGATCTCTGCCAGGCCGTCGTCTGCGCGGTGCCGCTGCTCGACATGGTGCGCTACGACCAGTTCCTCATCGGGGCCCTCTGGGTGCCCGAGTACGGCGACCCTGGGGACCCGGAAGACTTCGCCGTGCTGCACGCCTACTCGCCCTACCACCACGTGGTCGAAGGCGGCGACTATCCGGCCGTCCTGATCACGACCGCGGAGTCGGACTCCCGGGTGGACCCGCTGCACGCCCGCAAGTTCGCCGCCTCCCTCCAGGCCGCCGGGGCCGCCGCCACCCTCCTGCGGGTCGAGTCCCGAGCCGGGCACGGCCAGGGCAAGCCCCGCTGGAAGCAGGCCGACGAACTGGCCGACACCTGGGCCTTCGTCTTCTGGCAGCTCGGCGTGGGCTGAGACCGGCCGGGTTCAGCCGGCCGGCAACACCGCCCGCCGGACCGCTCGTACGACGGTGCGGTCCTCCTCCCGTCGGACCGTCATCTCGTCGCTCAGGGCCTCGACCACATAGAGGCCGCGGCCCCGTTCAAGCTCGGTGTCGGGGACGTCGTCGTCGTAGTAGCGGGCGTCCAACTCGAACCCGTCGCCGTCGTCCTCCACCTCCACCACGATGGCATCGCCCTCGGCCCACGCCCGCAGGGCCAGCGCCGTCGGGGCACCACTGGCGAACCGGACGGCGTTCGACGCCAGTTCGGTGGCCACGAGCAACAGGTCGTGGCGCTCGGCCACCTCCACCGACAGCTGCTCCAGCCAGTCCGACAGCAGGTGACGCCCGAGGGGGATGGTGGCGGTCAGGGGCGAGAACCTGTACTCGAACGGTGCCAGGCGCCCGCCGGCGTCGGGTGGCGGCGGGGTGCGGCGGCGCAGGGCCAGCGCGAGGGAGTCGTCGCGCCGCTTGGCCCCCGACAGCGACCGCTCGACGAGGGCCCGGGCCACGTGGGCCGAGGGGTACCGGGCGATCTGGCGGGCGGCCCGTTGCAGGTTCTCCAGCCCGGCGAGCACATCTTTGGTCGACTCGATCAGGCCGTCGGTGTAGAGCACCAGCGTGTCGTGGCGTTCAAGCGTCAGCTCCACGACCTCGGTGCTGCCTGCGCCGGGCCACCCCACGGCGATGCCCGGAGCCGAAACCAGTTGCACGTCCCCGTCCGCCCGCACCAGCAGGGCCGGCGGCTGCCCGCCCCCCGCCAGCCACACCCGCCCGTCCGACGGCCGGTAGCGGGCCACGATCACGGTGGCCACAAGATCGGGGTTGTGCCGCGACAGCAGGTCGTCGGCCCGGGCGACCAGGCGGTCGATCCCGCACCCGTCGAGGGCCAGCAGCCGGAGGGTGTGGGTCACAGCGACCGCGTCCTTGGTGGCGGCCACTCCCTTGCCCATGATGTCGACCACGGCGAGGAACACGTCGCCGTCGGGCAGCACCACCCAGTCGTAGAGGTCGCCGCCCGAAGGGGCGCTCGGGTCCGACCACAGGTGGTGGACCCCCAGCTCGATGCCGTCGACCGACGGCATGGGCGGGCGCACCGCCTCCTGGAGCTTGTGGACGATCTCCTTCTGGACCTCCTGCTGCTCGTTGAGGGCGGTGATGCGCAGGGCGTTGTCGATGGCCACCCCGAGGTGGGTCGCCAGGACCTCCGCCGCCGCGCCGTCGTCGATGTCGAAGTGCTCCCCATCGGGGTGGATGGCGAGGAGGACGCCGTGGGCATGGCCGTCGGCGGACCGCACGGGCACCCCCAGCACGTCGCACGACAGCGGCAGGCCCGTCCGGTCGAGGAACATCCGCCACCGCCGGTCCTTGCGAAGCGCGTCGGCTCGGAGCTGGTCGCCCGGCCCCGGGCCGCCGATGAACCGGGCGAACACGGGCCGGCCATAGGTGTCGAGCTCGTAGCTCACGGCCCCTGACCCCGCGGTCAGCGAATCGTCCTGGCCCCCGAGGTCCACATAGGCGGCGACGGCGCCCTCGGTCACCGCCCGGAGGGCGTCGGTCGTCCAGGCCACCTTCTCCTCGACGGGCGACGAACCGTGCAACGCGACGGCCATGCGAGTGAGAAGTTCGACCGGGGACGGGCGGCGGGGGCCTGCGACAGGCACGCCTGCGGCAGCGGGTGCCTCTTGCATTTCAACGCCAAGGCTACCGAATGGCTCCCGCCGGGACTTCCCGGCCCCGCCTCTATCCTCGATCCCATGCGCTGGATCGGGGAAGCGGACACGACCTCGGGCGTCGCCGAACGGGCGTTCCAGGTCGACGTCGGCGGCCGCGAGGTGCCCGGGATCGCCTGGCTGCCAGCGGGCGAGGCCGCCGGCGTCGACGGGCCCCGCCCCCTGGTCCTGGTCGGCCACGGGGCCACCCTGCACAAGCGGGTGGACCACATCGTCTCCCTCGCCCACCTGCTGGTCCGCACGCACGGGTTCGCGGCGGCCGCCCTCGACGCCCCCGGCCACGGCGACCGGCGCCCCGACCGCACCGCCGACGAGGTGCAGCTGTTCGGGAACTTCCTCACCGAGTGGTCGAGGCCGGGCAGCACCGACGACGTGGTCGCGGAGTGGCAGGCCGCCATCTCGGCACTCCGGGAAGAACCCCGGATCGGGGACGGCCCCATCGGCTACTGGGGCCTCTCCATGGGGACGATCTACGGGATCCCGCTAGCCGCCGCCGAGCCCCGGGTGCAGGTCGCCGTGTTCGGCCTGATGGGCCTGCTGGGGCCGACGAAGGACCGCATTGAGGCCGACGCCCGCGCCCTCGCCTGCCCCCTCGCCTTCATCCTCCAGTGGCACGACCAGCTGGTGGGCCGGGACGACTCGTTCGCCCTGTTCGACGCCTTGGGCTCAGTGGACAAGCGGCTGCACGCCCATCCCGGCGAGCACGCCGCCGTCCCGCCCGAGGAGTTGCTGTTCTCGGTCGAGTTCCTGGCCCGCCACCTGGCACCCGCCCACCGGTAGGTCAAATGACTCAAGGCAGCGGGGCGCCGCGCCGATGACGTAGGCGGTGAAGACGCGAGCCCAGGCCCCCAAGGGCGCGCCGCCGGCCGATCCCGCGAGCGAGCCCGCGCGCCCGCGTGCCCGCCGGTTGTCGCCGCCCTCCCCCCGTCCCGCCCGACCGCCGGAGGCGCCGCTCCCGGCACCCCGGCCCCGATCGGCGGCGCTGAGTGTCGCCGACGCCGGCACCCTCATCGGCCGCGAGGCCGAGCTGGCCCGGCTCGAAGCCCTGTGGAGCCACGCCGCCGGTGGCCACACCAAGGTCGTGACGATCGCCGGCGAACCGGGCGTGGGCAAGACCCGCCTCGCGCTCGAACTGGCCGACGTGGTGAGGGCCGCCGGGGGCCGGGTGCTGGTCGGCACGTGCCGCCCCGACACGCCGCCGCCCTACGAGCCCTTCATCGAGGCCCTGGCTCCCGAACTGGAAGCCTGCTCCCCCGACTGGCTCGACGCCCACGTCGCCGGCCACGGCGCCGGGCTGGCCCGGCTTTTCCCGGACATCGCCAGCCGCCTGGCGCACGACGCCACCGACCCCGAGGTCAAGCCGCGCTCCCGGCTCATCGGCGCCCTCGCCGCCGCCGTGACCGGCCTCGGCGCCAAGGGCCAACCCGTGCTCCTCGTCCTCGACGACCTGCACTGGGCCTCGCCCACAACCGTGCTCACCCTCGACCACCTGGTGCGCCACAGCCCGCCTGCCCGCCTGCTGGTCGTCGGCACCTACGCCGACACCGCCGTCCACCCGAGCCACCCCCTGGCCCCGTTCCTCGACGACCCGTCAGGGCCACGCGTCGAGCGCATCGTCCTCGCCAACCTGCCGGGCCAGGCCATCGCCGCCCTCCTCGTCAACCGGGCTGCGGTGGCAGGCAGCGCCGCCGTCGCCCTCTCCCGGGCCCTGTGGACGGCCACCGAGGGCAACCCCCTCGTCGCCACCGAAGCGGTGCGCGACCTCATGGCCGGGGGCGCTCTGACCGGCGGGGAGGTCAAGGCCAGGACCGTCGACAGCGTCGGCGTCCCCAAGGACATGGCCACCGTGGTAGCGAACCGCCTCCGCCGGGAGCCGGCGACGGTCAAGGCGGCCATCGAGGGGGCGGCCGTCATCGGCAGGACGTTCACCGAGTCCGAGGTCACGCTCCTCTGCCGCGGCAGGGACGACGACGTCCACGATGCCCTCCGCAAAGCCGTCACCGCGGCGGTGATCGTCCCCGTCGAAGGGGAGCCGGGCCGCTACGCCTTCCTGCACGACGCCGTGCGCGAGGCGGTGCTCGACGGCCTCTCCGCCAACCGCCGCGTCCGCCTTCACCACACCCTCGTCGAGCAGCTCGAGGCGCCCGACCGCCAGCCGCAGGCCGCGCCCGACATCCTCGTCCATCACGTCGCGGCGGCGACGCCGGTCGGACGCTCGCCCGACGCCGTCCGCCACGCCCGCCAGGCCGGCGAAGCGACCATGGAACTGCTGGCCTACGAGGAGGCGGCCGTCTTCTTCGGCAAGGGCCTCGCCTTCCTGGGCGCGGGAGGCGACCCTGCCACCCGTGTCGACCTCCTCACCCTCCTCGGCGACGCCTACCACCGGGCCGGCGAGGAGTCCCGGGCGCGCCAGTCCTACCTCCAGGCTGCGACCGGAGCCCAGGCGCGGGCCGACGGCCCCCGCCTGGGCCGGGCCGCCCTCGGCCTGGGCGAGGTCATGGGCGTGTGGGGTGACGACGGCCTCCTCATACGCCTGCTCGACGAGGCGCTCGAGGCCAACCCCGGCGACGCGTCCCTCAAGGCCAAGCTCCTCGGCCGGCTGGCCCAGGCCCGGGGCAAGGTCGACACCCCCGACGAGCTGAAGGCGCAGAGCGACGAGGCGTGGGAGCTGGCCTGGGAGAGCCGCGACGCCGACACCATGGGCGCCGTCCTCCGGGCCCGCCACGAGGCCCTCGGCGCTCCCGACGACCTCGAGGACCGGGTGGAGATGGACGGCGAGCTGTTCGCCATGGCCAACAACGCCAAGGACCCCGAGCTCCTCCTCCTCGCCCACGGCTGGCGCCTCGTCGACCTCCTGGAGCAGGGCCACGTGGTCCACGCCGACCGCGACCGCAAGCTCCACGCCGGCCTTGCGCGCCAGGCGGGCAACACCGCCAACCGGCGCGACGCCGAGCTGTGGGCCGCCACCTGGGCCCTCCTCGAAGGACGCCCGACCCGCGCCACCACGCACATCGACAAGGCCCTGTCCCTCGGCCACCGGGCCCGCGACGCGTACGCGGCCAACGCCTACTGGCTCCAGCAGTTCGCCCTCGTCGACGACTGGGGCTCCGACGCCGACGTGGACGAACTGGTCGAGGTCTTCCAGGACCTCGTCGACTCCCACGACCGGGGCGCCCTGTGGCGCTCGTCGCTGGCCCTGCTGTACCTGCGGGCGGGGCGCACCGACGACGCCGCGGACGCGCTGGACGACCTCCTGCACGACGGGGTCGAGGGGATCCCCCTCGACCGGGACTGGCTGCCCTCGGTCACCGCTGCGGTGGAGGTGGCGGCCGGCCTCGGTGACGAGCGGGCCCCCGCCGTGGCCCGGGACCTCTCGCCCTACTCCCGCCGCCTGGTGGTGGTCGGCAACGGCGTGGCGTGCCGCGGTGCCGTGGCCCGCGTCATCGGCCTGGCCGCCGCCTCGGCCGGGAACTGGACAACGGCCGAGCGCCAGTTCCAGTCCGCCCTGTCGATCCACGAGCGGGTGAACGCCACCGCCCTGGTCGCCCGCACCCGCGGCGACTTCGGCAAGGCCCTGGCCCGCAAGCGGGGCGGACCCCTCCACGGGGGCCGGGTTCAGCAGACGCTGGCCCTGGCCATCGAGGAGGCGGAGGAACTGGGGATGTCCCGCCTGGCCTCCGGGTCCAAGGCCGCCCTGGCTAGCCTCGGGCAGGGAAAGGGAGCGGCGAAGGCGGCGCCGGTTCCGTAGACGGACGCTGATCTACTCGGCCGTGCCTACGGCCCGAAGCCATGACCAGCACCTTCGCGAGCTCCGGCGCTGGTCATGGCTGATCGATTCAGCACCAATCTAGGCTGGGCGCCATGCGTCGACTCAGCCACTACTGACACGCCGTACTTGTCCGTGGACTGCCCTGGGCCGCCCGCATCCCTCGGGGCGCCGTTGTGGCGGTCCTCCTCGCCACCTTCGTGGACGAGACGGTGTGGTTCCTGCCGTCGGGGACCCTTGAGTCGTTCCGTGCCGACCTCGGGCTGAGCTACGCCCAGGCAGGCACCGTGCTGGCGGTGGCCAGTCCCGGGGCCCTGGTGGGCACCGTCTTCGCCGCGGCCGCCGACCGGTACAGCCGGCGCGTCATCGCCGCCGGCGGTGCGTTCGCCTTCGCCCTGGGCATGGCCGCGTTCGCGCTGGGCGGGTCGTTCCTGGCGCTCGTCGCCGCGTCGGTGGTGATGGGCGCGGCGAGCACGGCCATGTGCGACGCCGCCGAGGTCGCCCTGGTCGACATGGTGGAGGAGGACGAGCTCCGTCCCGCCCTGGCCCGCGCCAACCTGCTGGGCGTCCTGGGCGACCTGGCCGGCCCCGCCCTCGTCGCCGCCACCGCGTTCCTGGGCTGGTCATGGCGCGTGCCGTTCTGGGTGGCGGCGGTGCTGCTGGTCGCCTTCGGCGCCGTGCTCGCCGCATCGCCGCTGCCGTCCCCCCGCCCCGAGGGCGGCGGCGAGGACGACGAACGGCGCGGCTCGTTGCTGACCATGTTCGACGTCGCCCGCGACCGCCGGGTCTGGATGCTGGGCGCCATCGGCCTGCTGTCGGGCCCGTTCGACGAGACGCTGCTGGGCTTCACCATCGCCCTGCTGGAGCGGGAACGGGCCGCGTCGGCGGGCGCCGCGACCCTCGTCGCACTGGTGGGCCTGAGCGGCGGGTTCCTGGCCTACACCCGCCTGGCCAGGCGGTACGCCGACACGTCCGAGCACCGCCTCCTGCTGGGATCGGTGGCGGTCATGGGCGCCGGGGCCGTCGGCATCGCCGTGCTTCCATCGGTGGCACTGGTGGCGGCGGCCGCCTTCGTCACCACGGTGGGCCTCAGCCTGGCCTGGCTGGCTGTCCAGCACCGGATGCTCGTCCTGCGGCCGGGCCAGGTGGGGACGACCAAGGCCGTCGTGGCGGCCATCGAGTTCCCCGACTTCCTGCTCCCCATCGCCATCGGCCTGGTTGCCGACGAGGCGGGCCTGGTCGCCGCCGTCGGCCTCTACGGCCTGCTGGGCGCCGGCCTCGTCGGCCTCGCCCTGGCCTCGGCCCGAGCCGACCGCCGGGTCCGGCCCGTCGACGCCTGACGCCGATGCCCGGGATTTTCCCGTCACGAACCCCTCACCGAGGGGGGTTTCATGACGGAAAAACGGGAGGTGTATTTCCGGCGCTGCCGTGAGGTTCGCAGCACTGGACGGAAGGGGGCGTTGACATGTCCAGGGCCTTAGTGACCAAGAACATCCGCAGCGGCGCGGCGGGCAACAGCGGAGCACTCCGCCAGGAGCTCACCGACGCCGGTGCGACGATTACCGCCGAGCTGCCACACGGCTTCGTCATCGATGTCGACGATGACCGGTTGGTGGCGCTGGGGCGGGAAGGGTTCCGCGTGTCGGAACTGCCACCACCCAACATCCTGCGCATCGGCGGCACCACCATCGACGTGGAGGCCGAGGCGGATGGCGGGCTGGAAGGCGCTCCGGCCGGTGCCGCCGGTGGCGCCGACGACCTGCGCGTTGCCGCCGACGAAGCGCCTTCGTGGACGCACCGGCTGGTGCAACTCATCGCGCCTCCGAGCCCGGAGTGGGTCGAGGACATTCAGGATCTGGGCGTGCAGGTGGTGGAGCCACTGGGCCCCTACGGCCTGTTCGTCCTGGCCGACGAGGATCAGGCCGCCGAACTGGCGCGCCGACCCTATGTGAGGTGGACGGGCCTGTTCCAGCCCGCGTACCGCCGGCATCCGGCCCTGGCCGATGCCGAGGGCCGGGTGGAGTATGTGGGCGTCACCGTCGTCCCCGCCGAGACCATCGACGAGGTTCGCAGCCGGCTGGTCGAGATGGGTGCGGACATCCGTGACGTGGAAGTCCCTGCGCCGACCACGGTGAACCAGCCAGCCAAGGTCGTCGTCGACATCGACGCGTCGCTGCTGGCCGACGTGGCCCGGATCCCCAACGTCCGGTGGATAGAGCCGCACGGGCCCGACGCCGCCGTCGATGAGCGCTCAACCCAGATCGTGGCGGAGAACCTCGACGGTGTCGCCGCGCCGAACAGCGCCCCGGTCCTGGGGTACCAGGGCGCACTCGCGGGCCTCGGCCTCAGTGGCGCCGGCGTCATCATCGGCATCTGCGACTCGGGCATCGACAGCCACAACAACGCCACGATGCACGGCGACCTGGCGGGCCGCCTGGCGTTCTTCGCCGACGCCACAGGTGGCGCCTCCACCACCGATACCAACGGGCACGGCACCCACGTCGCCGGGATCGCGGCCGGCAATGCCTTCCTCGGAAACGCCGATCCGCAGGGGTTCCTCCTCGGGCAGGGCGTCGCGCCCGGCGCGCAGATCGGGTCCGTCAACCAGATCGGCACGGGCGGCACGTTCAACGACACGCAGCGGGTGCAGCAGATGGCCCTCAACGGCGCCAGCGTCATGAACAACAGCTGGGGCCAGACGGGCGCCGGCCCCGGTGGCGGCGCCATCGGCATGGGGTACACGGCCCGCTCCCGCTCCTTCGACGAGCTCGTGCGCGACCCCGAGCCGGCCACGCCCGTCAATGAGCACCTGGCCATCGTGAGCGCGGCCGGCAACGACGGCACCGCTGGAGCCACATCGGTGAGCGCCCCTTGGGAGGCGAAGAACCCGATCATCGTGGGCAACAGCCGCAACTTCCGCCCCGGCGAGGGCAGTGCCGACGACGACATCCGCGGCATCTCGAACAGCTCCGGCCGAGGACCGGCGGTCGACGGACGGATCCTGCCGACCGTCGTCGCCCCTGGGACGGACATCATCTCGGCCCGCTCGACCGTCGACGCCAACGCGGCCATGGCCGGCGTGCAGCGCCCCCGGACGGCCTACACCGACACCGGCGGCACCGTCCACCAGGACTACACGCGGCTGAGCGGCACCTCCATGGCCGCGCCGCACGTCGCCGGGCTTTGCGCCTTGCTGATCGAGTGGTGGCGCGACCGCACCGGCGGCCGCCAACCGAGCCACGCCCTGCTCAAGGCCCTGCTCGTGAATGGGGCCGAGGACCTGGCCGGAGGGCCCGACGGTCTCGGCGGCGTCCTCGCCAACATCCCCAACGGCAACCAGGGCTGGGGTCGGGTGAGCCTGGAGAACGTCGTGCTCCAAGCGCCCGCATCCGACCGAGGGCCCAAAGTGTTCTCGGACCAGCGCCACGCGTTCACCGCCTCAGGCCAGGAGTTCACCATGCGGGTGGCAGTATCCGACGCCACTCGCCCGTTCCGCGTCACTCTCGCCTACAGCGACGCTCCGGGCGCCGCCGGCGCCAACCCCGCCCTGGTGAACAACCTCAACCTGGAGGTGGAGGAGATCGCCTCCGGCGACCTGTTCCGCGGCAACGTCTTCGCCAACGGGTTCTCGAACACAGGCGGCGTGTTCGATGCCGTCAACAACCTGGAGTGCGTCTACGTCCAGAACCCGGCTGGCGTCTACGAGGTTCGGGTCGTAGCCACGGCGGTCGTGGCCAACGCCCGACCGCCGTTCGACATGACGCCGTGGCAGGACTTCGCCCTGGTCATCGACAACGCTGAGCTGGCGGACGCCGACCCCGCCAAGGTGGCGCTCGTGCTCGACCGGTCCGGGAGCATGGTGAGCCTCGGCTACGTCGACATCACGCGCCAGGCGAGCAAGCAGTTCGTCGACCTGCTCCGGGTCGACGACGAGGTCGGTGTGGTGACCTTCGGCAACAGCGGGGAGGTGGAGTTCCCATCCGTGCCGCCGCTGGAGTGCCAGGTTGTCACCGGCCCGGCGACCCGCACCGCCGCCCGCTCCGAGATCGACGCGATCGCCTTCGGCGGCTGCACGTTCATGGGCGACGGGATCCAGGAGGGCGCCGCCCTGCTTGCTCCTGAGTCCGGCAACAAGGCGATGGTCCTCTTCTCGGACGGTTACGACAACAAGGGCTGCTCGTCGGACCCGGCCCGGCCCTCAGCGTTGACCGCCGCCGGCGCCCTGCCTGGCGGCACACCGATCTATTCGTGCGCCATGGGCCCGACCTCCGACCAGGACCTGCTCGAACAGCTGGCCAGCATGACAGCCGGCCGGTACTACTTCATGCCGACGATCGACGACCTTTTCGAGATCTACAACTTCATCCGTGGCGCCGCCACGAGCGACGGAATCATCGTCAACGACAGCGCGGTCGCGTCGTCGAGCCGCGTCGGAGGATTCGTCGAGGCGTTGGCCCAGCGCGTCACCTTCACGTGTGCGTGGCACGACGGGTCGCTCCGGTTCACCCCCCGCAGGCCTCGCAAGAAGAACGAGATCCACGTGCAGCTGCGGAACCCCAAAGGCAAGCTGGTCCGCCACGACGCCGGGTACGTCCGCCACCACGTGGGTGACGGGTACGTGGTGTTCGACATTCCGGACCCGACGCCTGGGCTGTGGCACATCGAGGTCGAGACAGCGCGCGCCGAGCACACCCGCTACACGGTCGGCGGGTTCGTGGACTCGCCGATCGACCTGCGGGCGCTGGTATCGGCCAGCCGGGTACGGCTGGGCGAGGAGTTTTCGCTGAAGGTTGGCTCCAGCCACGTCGAGCAGGTCGGAGGCAGGATCGCCGTGACGGGCACGGTCACATCGCCCACGATGGGCGTTCCCACGCTCCTGAAGAAGTTCAAGCGGGAACTGGCCGCCGTGCGCCCGGTGAAAGTCGGGGGCGGCGACTCGTTGCCCGACGACGTGGGCCGGCTGCTCGCGCTGCAGGCCCAGATGGGCCGAGATGCGAACCTGTTCGCCCGCCGGCCCCGCCGGCTCACTCTGCGCAACGACGGGCCTTCGCTTGCTCGAGGCCGGTTCGGGGCAACCGGGGAGAGCGGGAGCTACAACGTGACGCTCAACGTCAAGGGCGTGGCCGCCAACACCAAGTTCGTCCGCAAGGAACTGCTCAGCGTCTTCGTCGCCTGATTGGTACAGGAACGGTCGCGGGCCTCCTGCGCACCACGCCTCACACAAGTGGTCGACTGCCGCAGCGGGCGTATGTTCAGGCTGTGGCCTACCGGTTTCGCGCCGAGCTGTGGCGGTACGAGGGCGATGCCGCCTGGCACTTCGTGACCCTCCCCTCCGGCGTGAGCGACGACATCAGCGACCGGCCCGACACCGCCCGGCGGGGGTTCGGGTCGGTGCGGGTGAACGCGACCATCGGCTCGACGACGTGGGCCACCTCGATCTTCCCCGACTCCAAGGCCGGGACGTTCCTGCTACCGGTGAAGACGCAGGTGCGCGACGCCGAGTCGATCGACGACGGCGACGTGGTCGACGTGACGCTCGACCTGGCCTGAGCCAGCGGCCGCCGAACCGGCCCCGGTCGCCGTGAGGACGTACCGCCGTTGGGCCCGTCCGAACCACTCCGCCCACGCCGGAAGGCCGTCGTCGAGGGCGAGGGCGTCGAGGTAGGTGTCGGAAACGTTCCGATGCCGCGGGTGCATGCCGAGGGTGGCGGCGCCGATGACGGGGCGCGCGAGCGCGACCGGATCCACCCCGTCGCGAACGACCTCCTTCCCGCCGCCGATCGGCGCGCCCGTGTCGACCAGCGCGGCACCGACCCTCCCGGCCCAGCCTCTTCGGACCGAGACCGTCGACTTGTACACAGGGCCAGGTACTTGGGCATGAACCACTCCTTCTCAGTTGCCGCCGGCGGCGGCACCTAGCTTCGGCAGGAAATGGCCCCATCCCGAGCGGTGCTCGTCGGCGGAGGCGGGCGCCAGGCCGGTGTGGCGCAGGGCCAGGATCGTGTCGTCGCCGGCGGCGGTGAGGGTGATCTCCACCACGCTCGAACCGGGTGCCACCGCCGGCGCACCGGGTGCCGGCTCCCAGCCGAACGTGAAGACGATGCGCTCGTGAGGGACCAGTTCGACGAACTCGCCCCGCATCACCGCCCCGCCGCCCAGGTCGACCAGGCACCGGCCGCCCGGCTGCGGGTCGAGGTCGGCCGTCGAGCCCCACCAGTCGCAGATCCGCTCGGGGTCGGTCCAGAACCGCCACACCGTCTCCGGGCGGGCTCGGATGCGGAGCGTGTGCTCGACGACTGTGCGACCGGTACCAGTCACCGGCGCTCCCGCCGGGCCCGCTGCGGCCACTCCTCGCGCTCGGCCGCCTCCTGCAGGCGAGCCAGCCGGTCGGACCACATCTCGTCGAGCACCGCCGCTGCGTGGCGTAGCCCATCGTCTCGAAACCGGTACAGGCGGCGGTTGCCGTCGGCCCGCACGTCGACCAGGCCGGCGTCGGTGAGGACCCGCAAGTGCTGGGAGACGGCCGGGCGGCTGATCGCCGGGAAGTGGCCGGCGATCTCGCCGGCGGGGAGTTCCCGGTCGCGCACGAGCCGCAGGATCGTGCGTCGCGTGGGATCGGCCAGTGCCCGCAGCGCCCCGTCCACCGCCCCATCGCCCGACATGCGTAAGGAGAACCTTACACTTCCTGGAGGCGTTGCAGGGCCCGCCTCGAAGCGCTGGGCGTGGCGCGCCGTGACACAGCGGATGCGCCGTCCACCCAGTCGCCGATCGCGGACGAACCCTACGCGTCGGTCCTGGCCAACCGGGATCCGGACAGCATCCAGCTCGAGCCGTCAGGCCCACCGGGAATGTGACATCGTTTCGCTCGGGTGTGAGGTGCGGCTTCACGCCCGGGAGCGAATGTGACGGCAATCGAACGACCGGGACGACGAGCATGAGCATGACGACTGCGCAGACGCTGGACGAGCGCCTGGTCGCGGCTGCGACCGGCGCACTCGAGCTGTTCGGCATCTACCTGGGTGAGCGCCTGGGCCTGTACGACGCCTTGCTTCAGGGCCCGGCGACGGTGGCCGAGCTGTCCGGGACGGCCGGGATCGCGCCCCGCTACGCCCAGGAGTGGCTGGAGCAGCAGGCCGTTGCCGGGTTCCTGACGGTGGATGACACCGCGGCGGCCGCCGGTGACAGGCGGTACACGCTGCCCGAGGCCCACCGGGGGGCGCTGGCCGACCCCGTGGCCCTCGACCACGTGGCCCCGCTGGCCCGGCTGGTCGTGGGCATCGGCGCCGCCCTCGACGAGGTCGTCGATGCCTACCGCACCGGCGGCGGCGTGCCTTACGCCCACTACGGCGCGACGTTCCGGTCGGGGCAGGGCGCGATCAACCGCCCTGCGTTCACGTCCGCCCTGGTCGAGGAGTGGCTGCCGGCGCTGGGCGGCGCCGCCCAGCGGCTGGCCACCGGCGGCCGGCTGGCCGACATCGGCTGCGGGCTGGGCTGGTCCACGATCGCGGTGGCCAAGTCCTTCCCCGGCGCCGACGTGGTGGGGATCGACGCCGACCCGGGCTCCATCGCCGACGCCCGGGAGGCGGCCGAGCAGGCCGGTGTCGACGTGCGCTTCCAGTGCGCGGACGCCTCCGAGCTGGCCGACGACGGTCCGTTCGACGTCATCCTCATCCTCGAGGCGCTGCACGACATGGCCCAGCCCGCCGACGTGCTCGTCGCGGCCCGTGCCGCCCTCGGCCCCGACGGCGCCGTGCTTGTCGCCGACGAGGCGGTGGCGCCCGAGTTCACGGTGCCCGGGGATGTGCTCGAACGCATGATGTACGGCTGGAGCATCAGCCACTGCCTCCCGGCGGCCATGGCCGAACAGCCGTCGGCCGCCATCGGGACCGTCATCCGGGAGGGGACGATCCGCGAGCTGGCGACGGCCGCCGGTTTCGGGCACACCGACGTGCTCGACGTGGACGGCGGTTTCTTCCGGCTCTACGCCCTGCGCCCGTGACCCGGGTGGCCGCCGTCCCCGGACGGGAGGAGCGCCACGCCCCTCAGGATCCCCGGCCGACGTGATCACGGCACGGGATCGCCTCACCAGCCTCCTGGCGGGCTTCCACGGGCCCGGCTCATTCTGGGCGAGCAGAAGGGCGCGTCCCGACGATCTCCACATCGATGTGCGAGGCGTCGGGCCACTTCGTCTCCCGGTGACGAACGAGCAAGCGAGGGACCTGATCCGTATCGCCAGGCCGGCCCGGTACGGGTTGGGGGAGGCGACGCTCCTCGACCCGCGGGTGCGCGATACCTGGGAGGTTCCCAAGAGCCGGGTCAAGATCGACCAGCGACGCTGGAACAAGACGCTGTTGCCTGTCCTCGACCAACTCCGCGCCGATCTCGCGTTGCCCGCTGCGTGCCGCTTGAAGGCCGAGCTGCACTCGATGCTCGTGTATGCGCCCGGGCAGTTCTTCGCCCCACACCAGGACACCGAGAAGTCCGATGGCATGGTGGGGACGCTGGCGGTGACGCTGCCGGGCCAGTCGTCCGGTGGTGGCCTGGTGGTGGCCCATGGGCCCGGTCGAGCCAGGTTCCGCTCGTCGAAGGACCGGCTGTCGTTCGTCGCGTTCTACGCCGACTGCCGGCACGAGGTCAGGCCCTTGCGCTCGGGCTACCGGATCGTGCTCACCTACAACCTCTCGGTCCAGGGCGACACCGCGGGCGCCGTCCCGGAGTTCGCGCCCACCGAGCTTGCCGCCCTTGCTGGCTGCCTCCAGGATCACTTCACCACGGCCGCACCCCGGCCGGCGTGGCAACGCGATGGGAAGCCGGTACGCCCACCGGATCGCCTCGTGTACCTGCTCGACCACGAGTACACCGAGCGGGGTTTGCGCGGCGCACACCTCAAGGGGGTGGACGCACCCCGCGCCGCGGCCCTCCGGGCGGCGGCCGACCTCGCCGGCTGTGAGCTCGTGCTGGCGCTGGCGGACATCAGCGAGACCTGGAGTGCCTACGAGGACGAGCCCTACGGGCGGCACTACCCGCGAACGCGCTACGGGCGCTGGGAAGCCGGGGACGACGAGGACGAAGACGACGACGAGCTCCCTGATGGCGTCTACGAGCTGGGCGAGCTGATCGAGTCGAGCGTCAGCCTTGACCACTGGACCGACTGGTCAGGGGAGGTGGCCGAGAGGATCGTCTCGTCGGTCGGCGACGACGAGGTGTGCGCCACGACACCGACCGACCAGTTCGAGCCGTACGCGTCGGACTACGAGCCGTACATGGGCAACTACGGCAACACCCTCGACCGCCAGTACCGTCGTGCGGCGATCGTGCTGTGGCCACGTGACCGGGCCTTCTCGGTACGGGCCGAGGCTTCCCCGATGTGGGCGCTCGACGAGATCGAGAACCGACTCGGATCCGGGGCGATCGACGAGGCTCGGCAGTTGGCCACGATGCTGGAACCGTTCTGGCCCACGGCAGCGCGCGGTGGCCAACCCAGCCTGTTCGGCTGCGCCCTGCGGGTTGCGGCTGGCATCGACGACCCGGGGCTGGCCGCCGCACTCCTCGCGCCGTTCACGTTGGAGATGATCACCAAGGACACGGCAGCGTCGCTTGTCGTGCTCGCGGGCCGCTACCCGGACCAGTGGCTCGCAGCCGTTGTCGTGCAGTGGTCGGGCCGCGATCGCCGCTGGGCCGTCGGGGACCGCGCCGCATGGGTCGCAGCTCTCCCACCGCTTTGCCGCAACCTGCATGCCCGTGGCGGCGCTGCAACGACAGCTGCCCTTCTCCTCGTTGACGAGGCCCACCGGTGGCTCGCAGAACAGGTTGAGTCACGGCGCCGCATCGAGCGCACCAGCCAGCGGGATGACGCCCTCAACCAGCTGGCTCGACCCTTGCTCGGCCTCCTGACGAGCACCGCCACACTGGGCGCGCTCCCTGTGCGTGACGCGGTCCTACGGCTCGTCTGCCGCGACCGTGACGAGGCCGTCCTGCCACTGCTGACCGAGACGGCGCGGGCGGGGAAGAAACTGCGAGCGCAGGAGCGCGCCGACGCCGGCGTGGACGCCCTCACCGAACACTGCGTCCACCTCGTCGAAGCGCGTCTCGCCCGGCCGCCCCGCGGCGCAGACGACTGGTCGATCAACCTACCTGAGGGCTGCGGCTGCGAGCTGTGCAGCACCCTCCGCGCGTTCCTCGCCGATCCGGTTCAGCGCACCCGCGACTGGCCGATTGCCCAGGACCGCCGGCAGCATGTACACGCCAGGATCGACAGCAGCGAGTTGCCCGTCCGGCACCAAACCCGCCGGTCCGGACGGCCCTACACGCTGGTCCTCACCAAGACCAGCGACCTCTTCGACAGGGAGGAGAAGCAACGCCGCAGCGACGAAACCGAACTCCGCTGGCTCCGAACCCAGCTCCGCCATCACACGTCGACGGAGAGCTGACCGTCGTGCCCAGGTGAGACTCGCGGCCTGCGCTCAGCGCTGCCACGGCGGAGGGGGAGACGGCGTCGAGGGCGACCGCCGGCGAACTGCGTGCGGGGAGGATCCTCAGGAGGACCGGTGAACCCGGGAACGCTCGCTCTCAGGGCAGCCAGGAAGAAGACCAAGAACTCCGCGTTCCGAGGTGGCCCGAGGGCGGCGATGAGCACCTGTCCACCCGGCTTGGTTACCCGTACCATCTCGCGAGGTCCACGGCTGAGCTCGGGGAGCCCGTGACGCCGAACTGCGACGCCGAGACATCGAAGGCGTCATTCTCGAGCGTGAGGCTGTAGGCATCCATCACCCGGCTCTCCACGTTGGTGAGTCGCTCATCTCGCGCGCGAGCCTCAAGTCGGTGGTCATGCCGCCTCCGCATCCCGAGTAGGGCCTTCGAGACGGTTCGTCAGGTCGTGAACCATTCGGCGGTACCTGTGGCACGAACCCACCCCTCCTGGGGTAGGATCGAGGCATGAAGAGTGAGCACCGGCGTTCCATCCTCAACCGCTTGAAGACGGCGAGAGGCCACCTCGACGCCGTAGTGCGCATGGTCGAGGAGGACGCGTACTGCCCCGAAGTCATGAAGCAGCTCTCTGCGGTCCAGGGATCGCTGGAGCGGGCCAGCCGCGTCGTGCTGCGCAACCACCTGGAGACCTGCGTGGCTGCGGCCATGGTGGCCGGCCGTACCAACGAGATCGTCGACGAGCTGATGGAGGCCCTCCGCTACGACCGCATCGCCACGGGGCCGGGACCGGAGCTCGAACTGAACCGAGGAGGTGGATAAGTGAGCAGCCAGAAGGTCAACGAACGCCTTGCCAGTTCGCCCGAGGGAAACACTGAGATCGAGCTGTCGGTGTCGGGCATGACGTGCGGGTCGTGCGCGGCCCGGGTGCAGAAGGCTCTGGCCCGTCAGGAGGGAGTGGAGCGGGCGGACGTCAACTTCGCCACCGGCCGGGCCACCGTTGTCTTCGAGCCCGCCCTGGTTGGCGCCGACGACCTCGTCGCGGCCGTGGGCAAGATCGGCTACGGCCTGGCTCCGGTCGAGCCGGCGCGGGCGGAGGCGGCCGAGACCGACGCCGAGGACGTGCTGGAGCGCATGTGGCTGCGCCGAGTGCTGGTGGCGTGGCCGCTCGGGCTTGCGGTGCTCGTCCTGTCGCTGGGATTCATGCACGATCCCTGGGCGCGGTGGTCGGCCTTCGCCTTGGCTGTGCCCGTCCAGTTCTGGGCCGGTCATCCGTTCCTGCACCAGGCCGCGGTGCGGGCCCGAGCCCGCCAGGCGAACATGGACACCCTCATTGCCATCGGCACGCTGGCCGCCTTCACCTTTTCCGCCGCCAACGTCGCCTTCGGCCCGGACCACTCCGACCACTACTTCGACACCTCGGCGCTGATCATCGCCTTCCTGCTCCTGGGCCGGTACTTCGAGGCGCGGGCCAAAGGCAGGGCGTCGAGCGCCATCCGGGCGCTGCTGGAGCTCGGCGCCAAGGAGGCGCGAGTAGTCATCGACGGCGACGAGCGGCTGGTGCCGGTCGAGCAGGTCCGGGTGGGCGACCTGCTGCGGGTCAGGCCGGGCGAGAAGATCCCCGTCGACGCCGAGGTGGTGGACGGCCGCTCGGCGGTGGACGAGTCGATGCTCACCGGAGAA
>Ga0187892_10005572_pt1 | contig 19666 bp, 26 predicted proteins | sample MA1701073metaG_FD_139345 | JGI IMG/M metagenome (GOLD analysis project Ga0187892, IMG submission 139345) | Bio-ooze microbial communities from a basaltic lava cave in the Kipuka Kanohina Cave System on the Island of Hawaii, USA - MA170107-3 metaG ...
CCCCTCCTGTTGATGACGTCGGCGGCCTCGCTGCCGCCGCGCGCGTTGCTTCCACCGCTTCACGTGCCACAGCCGGGCACACCGGCCGGTGCAGAAGATCTGATCCTCCCGTCCGCGAATGAAGAAGTGCTGGCACCGGGGACACTGCCGCAGCCGCTTCGCCTCGGTGGCAAGCCCCCAGAGCTCGAGATAGAGCGCATCCAGCAGGCCGTGGAGCGGAAAGACCGGGCGCAGCCCGCCGCGCGTGGGCCGCGCGCCGAGATGCACACCGCCGAGGCGCGCCTGAAACATGGCGGCGAGGTCCGGCCACGTCGCGGTCGTGGACCGGTCCTGTTGGAGCGCGTACAGGGTCTCGATCCACCCCGTCAGCTCCCGAAGGCCCTCGCCGGTCTGCTGGACACCGTCGGCGCCGAAATCCTCGGCGCCGGGAAGGCCGACCCCGAGCCGCCCCCAGCGATTGACGAAGCCGAGGAGAACCGCGGGGTCCTCGGGCGTGACCCCTTGGGCGTCGAGCAGGATCGCGGCGGCGACCTTCACCGGGGCGTAGGGGCGCACGGGGGAGCCCTCCACCGGGACGAAGATCCCGCCCGGGGGCCAGCCCAACTTGTAGACGACCACCGTTTCGCCGGCCGAGAGCCGCGAGTGCCAGGACAACGGGCCGTACAGGGGCGACTCCTCCGCCGGTCCTTCGTGCCGCACGCGATACCACGGAGCCGGTGGGGACGGGTCGCGAAAGGGGACCCGACGCTCCGGAATCGCGGCCCAGGCCTGACCCCAGGCGCCGACGGGCGAGGCCAGGACGGTGTAGCCGGGCCGCGTCCACCGGAGCTCGAAGGCGTTCCACCAGTCCTGCCCGGTCAGCCCCGGGCCCGTGTGTCGGGTCTTGACGGGCTCGCCCACGATCCCTCGGTCCTCCAATCGGGTATACGGTAAGCAGTGATGTACGTATATCCGAAACCGTGTTCCGATGCAACCCAGGACGATCTCGCATGCGACGGGGTGGAGGCGGGAGCGACAGAATGTCACCGGGGCCCATCGACCGACGGCGGTGCTCGGTCGCCGAGGCCGCGCCGGTGCTCGGCGTGTCCGTGTTCACCGTGCGCGTCCTGATTCGCCAGCGCCGCCTGGCCTACCATCGGATCGGGCGCCGCATCATCCTCGACCGCCAGGACCTCGAACAGTTCCTCCGGGCCCATCGGGTCGAACCGCGCGAGTTCCGGACTGAGCCGCCCCGTCGCCCATGGCGAGCGTTGCCGCCTCGGCGCGGTCCCTCCGATCCCCGCGCCGACAAGCGCGGGCCCGATCCGGACCGGAACGGGGGCCCCGTGGATGGCTGAACGGCTACCCGTGTTCCTGCCGACGGGCCCGGTCGCCGTGCCCCGTCCGCCCGGCCTGCACCGCGCCACCTATCGTCGGCTCGTCCGCGAATACAATCGGCTGCTCACCAAACTCGCGGAACTGCCGCGGCGCCGGCTCTGGCCGCACCTGCGGAAAGCCTATCAGCGGCAGTTCGAGAACCGCATCCTCCGCATTCGACGGACCCTGCACTTGCCGACCCTGCACCCACGCGCGAAGCCGTGGTACCGGACCACGGAGGCGGCGCTGTATCTCGGGATCTCATCCAAGACGCTCGTCCGGTGGGCCAATCGGGGGATCGTCCGCTGTCACCGCGCCGGGTACTGGGCGCACCGGCACTACCCCGTAGGCGAACTGGCCCGCGTGCGCCGCCGCCTGAAGGTCTGATAGAGCCGCAATCAACGGGCATGTGTCTGGAATTCAACCGGAGAAAACTAGTCAAGGTGTCTGGATTGAGGGGACCCCGTAGGGTACACGAGGATCCACTAGCGCCCTCTGTTCCGCATACGTCTTGGGCGTCTCGTTCCGCCCGGTGCGTGCCCCGATCGGTCGAAAGGGCCACAGCCTGTCCCCTCCCGTGATCTCCGCTCGAAGGGTCGACCAAGGGTTGCAAGGGCCTGCAAGCACCGATATCAAACATGTTCAGCTTCGAGATCGATTTGATCTAGACGCCTTGCGCGGGCCTGCAATCGCCGAAAGCGAACAGCTTGGCCTTTGACGTGGTCCCGGCCATGGGCCGACCTTTCCAACAGCCGCTCGCGCGCCCATCAGGCGGTTAAGCCGCTGGTCTTCGATTGCTTGTGGCTTCGCCACGCAAGCTCGCCAGCGGCTTAACCGCGACGCCATTGGGCCATGGAGCATCACCTCGCGACGCGGATCTCTCCCACGCCTGGCCAATTGGCGCACAGGCCACCGGAATGGGCACCCGGCGGCCAGGTTGGCCATGATCGTGAACATGCCGTCTGCCCGCCGTTGGCCCCTACGAATGTCAGTGGCCATCTCCGCCCCGACCGCTACTCGCCGTAGACGTAGTTGAGGGATCCGTCCTCTTCCCGCGTCGGCAGCGTGATCAGCCGCGAGTCCGACCGGGCGGGGCCCTTCAAGCAGGCCCCGTCTCCGCACGCGAATTCCGCGGCGTGCCAGGCACAGACCAGGCGGTCCCCCTGGCGCGTCATCGGCCCGCCCAGGTGCATGCACACGTTGAGCACCGCTTTGGGCTGGCCGTCGACGCGTAGCACCAGGACCTCACGGCCGAAGAAGTCCACCGTCTTGCTCCCTTCGGAGGGGATCTCGTCGAGCTTGCAGAGTCGAACCTTCATCCCGTCCTCCTTAGTTACCGGCGAGGCCCCGAGGCGGTGCGCTCGCGTCCAGGGGTGGAAGACGCGCGGCGGATCATGGCGTCGATCGACCACGCGCCACGCCATTAATCATGATCACCGCGCTCATGGCCAACGCGAGGAGGTGGTATTCCCAGCCCTCGCCCTTCTGGGTGCCGAACCAGTTCATGAAGAAGCCGTGCGGAAGATGCACGGTCACGGCCGCCCCCACCATCAGCACGGCCACCGCGAGCGCGCCCAGTTGACTGAGCACTCCCGCGGCCAGCGCCGCACCGCCCAACAGCTCGGCGGCGATCACCAGGGCTACCGTGATCGCGGGGAGCCCCAGGACCCCGGAAAAAAACGGCACCGATCCCTGGAGACCCGGCCCCCCGAACCACCCGAGCAGATGCTGGGCGCCGTGGGGCATCATCACCAGGCCCAACACCACTCGCAGGACCAGCGGGCTCGGGTCCTCGTCCGTCTCCATCAGCCGGCGCAGCATGGGCAGGTCCTCCCTATGCTAGAATCACATTGACGTCAATTCATTCAACGTCGATACATTAACCAAGACGCCGGGCCGATGTCAAGGGATTCAGCCTCGGCACTCGGCGGGAGGGGGACAAGAGGCATGGCCACCCGGTACGCCGGGACGCCAACGGAGATCCGGGTGCTCGACGCCTATATCAAGCTCATGCGGGCATCGGGATCGGTGGCCAGCCGGCTTGAGCGGCGCCTCGCGCCCGCCGGGCTCACCCAGGGCCAGTTGGGTGTCCTCGAGATCCTCTTGCACTTGGGTCCGCTGTCGCAGCGCGAGATCGCGGGAAAGCTCTTCCGGAGCGACGGGAATGTGGTCATGGTCGTCGACAATCTGGAGCGGCGGGGGCTCGTGGGGCGGACGCGCGACTCCACCGACCGGCGCCGCGTGACCGTGTCGCTCACGCCCGCTGGCCGGCGCCTCATCGCCCGCGTGTTTCCCGATCATGTCGCAACCATCGTGGAGGCCTTCGGCGCGCTGCGGCCGGATGAGCAGGAAGAACTCGGCCGTCTGTGCAAGCGCCTCGGGCTCCACGCGGCGCCGGTCACGCGCCGCGCGGCCGGCCGCGTGCGCACCGGCCGCCCCGCGAGTCGGCTTCCCCCCTCCGGCCGTGCCTCGGCACGTCCCCGGCGCGCGCCCCCTCGTGGGGACACGACCTGATCTCCGGATCGTCGGCAAGCGGGGCGATCGCGCGCGTCGAGGGTATCGGTCGTCGCGAGCTGGTCGGTGCTCAATCGTCGCCACCAAGCGCATCCCGCCTTCCACGGCTGGTCGAGCCGGGGCCGGGCGATGTGGTGCTGGCGCGAGGCCAAGGTGCTACTGCCTGTGCAGCTCTCTGCCCGAATCCTGCAACGCGGGAGAGAGCAGGACTTCCAATCCTGGGCGCGGGTCCGAGGGCTCGGCACGCCAAATCGGAAACTTGGCCGTCCGGGGAAGCGTCTCGTGAGGACCCCCGCAGCTTGCATTCCAAGCGGTACCGACCAGATAACATCTTGGCGTTGTGCGGGAAGATTCGCGCGATCTCGGCGGTTGCGGCGGATTCACCAGTGACGCTAGTAGCGACTTGAAGATTGCGTCGCACGGTCCATTGGAGCTCCCGGTGACTCCGGCATCCGGATTCGCTAGACTTGTTGCGGTGAAACGAAAAGACTGGCGCTTGGTGTGCTTCGATCTCGACGGGACACTCGTCCGGGGTACGACAGTATCTCAGCATCTCGCCGACCGCTTGGGGCACGGTGCGCTCCTCGCCGATCTCGAGCGCCGTTACGCTGCCCAGGAGATCACCAACGCGACAGTCGCCGACCGCCAAGCGGAAGAGTTTGCCGGGCGAGACCGACTCGAGATGATGATACATCTCGAATCGATCCCCCGAATCGGGGGAATCCAAACAACGCTCGCACGGCTCCAGTCCACCGGTATCGACTCCCTACTCTGTACAGTTACCTGGCGATTCGCGGCGGAGTGCTTCCAACAGTGGTACGGCTTCGCCGCGGTGTCTGGGACCGAGATCGAAGAAGGGCCTGATGGTCGTTTCACCGGCAAGGTGGCTCGGTACTTCGACAAGTACGACAAGCGCGATTTTGTCGTCGAGCACTGCCGACGCCGAGGCATCGACTTGTCCTCCTGCATCGCCGTTGGCGACTCGCATTCGGATGTGCCTATGTTCAGGGCCGTGGGATTCTCGATCGCGTTGAACGCAACCGATGACGCTAAAGCGGTTGCCAGCGTGAGCGTCAACTCAGGAACCGTGGTCGACATCTTCTCTGTCATCCCTGGTCTGTGACATAAGCACCCGTCGGCGCCACCCTCACGCAAGCGCCTGAATCGATTCGATCTCGGTTGTTGCAGGGGCCCGCAACCACTTGCCGGCGAACACGTCTCCCGAGTTCAGTTTCGAGGTCCGAGTGTGAATCGGAGTGTCAGGCGCGGCCACGTGTTCGCCACATGTCACGGCCGCGTCGCGCTCAACGCCGCCGAGAAAACAGCACGCTACTTCGCCGTTCCCGAACGTAGACGCACCCCCGGCAGCGGTCCGGTCACCGCCATCCACACCCTGGACGGTGTATCAGTCTCTCAGCATTGTCCCAGTCGCCGCCGTCACCCCACCTGGAGGCCATGGCCCTCCAGCGAACGGTCTACCGGCCCCGGGACGCCGAGCACCCCGTGCTCCACCAGGTCATCGCCGAGCACCTGGAGGTCTTCCTGCGGGCGGTGGCGGAGGCGGGCGATGGGGTGGGCCTCCCGCAGTTCGTGGAGCGCGAGTTCCGGAAGTTCCTGGCGTGCGGGCTGTTCGAGCATGGGGTGGCGCGGTTTCAGTGCGCGGGCTGTAGGCGCGAGCACCTGGTGCCGGTTTCGTGTAAAGGGCGCGGGTGGTGTCCGAGCTGTGGGGGCCGGCGGATGACGGAGCGAGCCGCCCATCTGGTGGACGCGGTGCTGCCGCGAGTGCCGGTGCGCCAGTGGGTCTTGACGGTGCCGTATCGGCTGCGCTACCGGATGGCGTTCGACCACGGCTTGAGCCGGGCGGTGCTCGGCGTGTTCACGCGCGTGCTGCTGGAGGCCTATGCGCGCCGCGCCGGGGCGCGCGGCATCGCGGGCGGGCGGACGGGAAGCATCACCGTGATCCAGCGCGCAGGCGGCGGCCTCAACGTGAATCCCCATTTCCACGCCCTCGTGCTCGACGGGGTGTTCCGCGAGGCGGAGGCCGGCGGTCTGGAGTTTCACCCCGCGCCGGGTCCGAGCGACGAGGCGGTGGCGGCGATCCTCGCGCGGATCCGCGCGCGGGTCGGGCGACTGCTGCAACGCCGAGGGCTGGCCCCCGAGGACGACGCGACGGGGTCGGTGGATCGGCTCGGCGAGGAGTCGCCGCTGCTGGCGGGTCTCGTGAGCGCGTCGGTGCAGGGGCGGGCGGCGCTGGGAGCGCGCGCGGGGCGGCGGGTACGGCGGCTCGGGGAGGAGCCCGACGGGCAGGGCGTGATGTCGCGGGGGCCGCGGCAGGCGCACATGGAGGGGTTCGATCTGCACGCCAACGTGTGGGTGGGGGCCCACGATCGCGCGGCGGTGGAGCGTCTCTGCCGATACATCTTGCGACCGCCCTTTGCGCAGGAGCGGTTGCGCCTCCGGGCCGCCGGGCGGGTGGCGCTGGAGCTGAAGCAGGTCTGGCACGATGGGACGCGGGAGCTGGTGTTCGAGCCGCTGGAGTTCCTGGAACGGTTGGCGGCGATGACACCGCGACCGGAAACCAACTTACTTATCTGCCACGGTGGGTTGGCCCCGCGCGCCCGGTGGCGGGGGCGCGTGGTCGTGTACGGGAGATTGGCGCCGGAGCCAACGGCCTCGATGGGGCTGCGGGCCGCAGGTCTGGGCGAGGCTGGAGTGAAGTCCACCCCGCGCGCCTGGACCTGGGCGGCTCTCATGCACCGGGCATTCGCCATCGACGTGCTGGCGTGTCCCCAGTGTGGGGGCCGGCTGCGCTTGATCGCCACGCTGCACGATCCCGCCGTCATCCGGAAGATCCTCGGGCACCTCGCCCCCTCCTATGCGGGACAGAGTCCCGGCCCGGCTCCTCCCGAGCTTGGCGTCGCCGCGTCCTGATTGGATCGACTCGGGGCGCGGCGGGCGCCGTCGTCTATTCGTCGTGAGGCGGCATCTGGGCCGAGTCGGCCGGCCCACCGGTCGATTGACGGCGGCGGTCCGTCTGGCCTAGCATGTCGCTGCCCTGGGCCGGCTCGCTCGACCGGCGAGGAGGCCGTTCATGTGCACTGTGGCATGGGCTCCTAGGGGCTCCGAGAGCGGCCGGTGTCTGAGTGTGGCCGATTACGTCACGGTGAGGGGCCCCGCGGACGGGGGGCCCGCCGCCCGAGGGGGCTAATGTTGACTAGCCTCCTACCGCCGCGCCCTGCGCGAGCGCGGGCTTCGACACCACAACGTGGTGGCCGCGGTGAGGATCCGGTAGCCGCGATGCAGGACGCCATGCCTAGTACCCGTCGCCGATCTGCCATTCGGCGTTGACAATCTTCGCCTTCCACGTGCGGATCGTGACGGTGTCGTCGCGAAACTCCAACCGGATGTGCGGAGGCAACGGCTCGTCGGGCAGCGTCGGTGGAGTGTAGGCGATGTCGAACCCGGCGCCGTCCGCGACCTCGTGTTCGCGTTCGCGGTCGTCCGCGTGGAGCCAGAGATAGCGCCTGGGCGTTCCTGGCACCGCTTCGATCTTCAGCTCAGGCCCGTGCCGCGTCTCGAACGTCAAGCTCCCTGGCCGCATGGTCGTCTGTGTCCTGTCGCTCTCGTCCCCCGTGAGCTGAATGAAGCCCGGTATGGGGGCGACTGATTGGAGGTGCCGAAACAGCGCCAGCTGGTCGTTCTGAACCTTCCGGATCCTCCTCATCAGCAGCACGATGACGACCACGCCGACCACGACGACCGCGACCGTCTCCATTGCCTCCTCCTCCGGCGTGCGGCTTCAATCCGTGAGAAGTAGCAGTTCGCACTGGCAGGTCAGCAGCTTCACCAAAGTGTCTCCGTTCGGAGCGGAGTCCCGTACGACGACGAGAACATCGCCAACGCTGAGCGGGGCATGGGTCTCATGCCCATGTGGCACCGGACCGAGCCCATAACTGCGGCCCGAGTCGAAGGTAACCATGCTGCCGGCGATGGTCTTCACTCGCAGTGTCTGGCCGTCGTGCATGCTCAGCTTGCCCCTAGGATCGCGGCGATCTCCCTCGTGTAGCGCGCCAACAGCTTCGCGTCATGGCCGGAGCGAAACCGGCGCGCTCTCGGTCTGATGGTTTCGCCACATCCGCAATAGCAGGGCACATCCACCGTCTGTATGCGTTTGCTTTCGGCAAACCACGCCTTCGCCAGTCGCTCCACGGTAGTCTTGTCAACGGGCATCATGGGCCTCCTAGTCGCGACAGGCCGGGTGTCCGACGGGATCCGTGCTGCTCAGCGGGCTGGCCGGTGCCGCTGGATCCTCGGCCTCGACCGAGCGGGCCCGCGCTTTGGTGCGGGCACCAGCGCTCCGGGGTTGGCGAGGAGCAAGGCGCCACCGACGACGAGTCCGAGTGTCGCGAGCCCTTGGAGGGTCGGGCTGGTTGCCTCGCCAGTCTGATGGAAGTTCGCGGCCTGCTCGCAGTTGACGGCGGTGATGCCCGGCCCGATGAGTTGATAGGGCGTGCCGCAGCTGTCCCAAGCTCGGGCGACGATCTGCTCTGCCTCCGCCCGCGAGCTGGGCTGGTAGGCGACGAAGGGAGGATACTCGCCGGCAAACTCGGCGAGGCTGGTTGGATGGACCACGCCTGCGGCCTTGTCGGCGTGGATCACGCAGTCCGGCCCCACGATGGTCCCCTTGTGGCCCCAGGGACTGAAGACGTGGTTTGCTCCCGTAGGCGAAGTCCGCAAACCACGTTGAGCGGCAGCGCTGGCAGATGACTCTGTTCCAGGCGAGCCGCCCGACCCACACCCGAGAGTGATCACAGTAGTCCATGGCTCGAGGACCTCGGCCCGACCTTACCATTCCCATTCCCATTTTGCCAAATCCGCCCCGATGCGGCCCCCGCCCTGACGAGGGCAGACACACAGTAAGGACACCTTTGAACGATGTGCCCCCGGGCGACCACAGCTATACTTCATGGTGATGCCGATCCTTGGAGGGCAAGGATGATCCTGACGGCTCAGCAGATCCTTGAGACCTACCGGCGAGGGGACATCATGATCAATCCCTTTGATCCGGAGCAGGTCCAAGGGGCGAGCTATGACTTCCGCGTTGGAGAGCAAGGGGCCACCACCAGTTCCAAGAAACTGGTCAACATCCGAGAAACCGGCTATTTCCTCCTTCAGCCCGGGGACTTCGGGGTCGTGACGGTGCTGGAAGAGATCCGGCTCGGCCCACAGTACGCTGCGCGCTTCGGCCTGAGATCAAAGTATGCGCGGAAGGGCCTGATCGCCACCACTGGCCCTCAGATAGATCCTGGCTACCACGGCCGCCTCATCATCGGCGTGACGAATCTGACGCCCAAGCCCGTGTCGCTTCCCTACAAGGACGACTTCGTCTCGGTCGAGTTCCATCGCTTGGACGAGGCGACAACGAAACCCTACAGCGGCCCCTATCAAAACAAAATGGAGTTGGGTGCCGAGGAGATCGAGTTCATCACCGAAAGCGAGGGGATGGCCCTGTCGGAGGTCCTGACGACGCTGCGATCCCTGAGCCAGAACGTGGCGGCACTCACCTCGCAAATGAAGATTCTGCAGTGGGCGATCCCGATCATCGTGGGGGTCGGGATGGCCGTCGTCGCCGGGATCGTGGCGATCAAGTAAGGAGGCCTCCGATGGAATCGTTCGACATAGCCAAGCTCGCGGCCGTCTTTCTGATCTTTGCCGGGGCGCTGGGTGGCTTCTTCTGGACGAAGAGCGCGGGGTGGGGTAGGTACACGACGAGCGTCCTGCTCCTGATCTTGGTCCTCTTCGTCGTCTCGGTCGGCTTCCTTCTTGGGCGAGCCGGCTCGGAGCCGTTCCTCAACATCCTGTTCGCGGTCGCCGGCTACGCTGGTGGTGTGCTCTCGGGCGAGAAGGCCTAGCACGAGGCGAGCGGGCGAAACCATGCGCCATGCCCTCATCCGCCGCAAGGCCCTCTTCCTGGACCAGTTCATCGACGCCTACAAGCGTGTGCGGCGGCGCCGGACCTTCCCCCACCGGGAAGTGCAGACGATGATCCGCTTCCTCTTCCCGGGCAGCGCCTTCTCGGGGCGGGGCGCGTTCAAGACAGTTCACAAGGTCTCCTCCCGCGAGCGCGACCTCGTGCTGAAGACCTCCAACCCGAGGAGCCTCCTCCGCGACGAACGAGCGTATCGGCGCGTGCCACCAACGCTCCGCAATCGCTACTTCGCGAAGATTTACTGGCGGACGAAGTACTGCCTGCTTCAGAAGTTCGGCGTGGCGCGGCTCGTGCCCCCGCAGCAGCTGGCCAGGCTGAAGGAAGTAGGGGAACGCTACAGGCTCACGGACGTGCGGCCTGCCAACATCCGGCGGGTCGAAGGCGCCTTCAAGATCGTCGACGCCAGCCTCAGCCGCCGCCGGGCTCGGGGATGACGACAGTGAGCTAGGCGGCCGTCTCCCGCTTCCAGATCTCGAAGCAGTCGGCATGAAAAGGGAAGAGTCCTATCCCATCCTTCCCGACGAGGTGTGGTCCAGCCTGGTGATCAATTCCACATGCGGCGCACACGAAGTCATCGCCGCCGACGTGCAGAACTTCCGTAAAGGGCCCCCTCGGAACGCGGCCCTCGGCGAGCCGCTCGCGGATAGTGTCGGTCGGACCGGGCGTCATTTGTCCTTCCTCCTCACGTTGAGGTTACTCCGTTCCCATTCCAATGCCCACGGTTCATGCGCGCATGATGACTTGAAGTTCTACTTGATTTGAGTTCCAGCCCGGCGGAGAATCCTGCCCGACGAAGACCCGGCCCGCGTGGCGGTAACCGCTCCGCGGCAGAGCAATCCGAGCCTGGGCGCAGAGGAAGAGGGATAGACACCCTCGGAACTGCGCCCGGGCTTTTTTTTCGCCCGGCACGGAACGGGCATCGGCCCCGGGAAAGCCGGCAGAAGAGAGGCCGACATGGCGCAGCAGGTGATCTTTTTTTTGCGGTCGGACTTGGCCAAAGCAATCCCCGTGAGCAAGCAGCGCGCGTACCAGATCGCCGAGAGCGTAGGCAACTTTAGCACCCTCCGGCGGCGGGCGCCCCTTCCGCGGGGCCCCTCACCGTGACGTAATCTGCCAGACTCGGACACCGGCCGCCCCAGGAGCCGCTGCCAGTGACACTTTCAACGAGGCGCATTGCATCATTGACTTCGACCTCGGCGTGTCCATAGACTCGCGGCAGCTCCGACATTAGAGGGCGGCAAGAACAACCGACCCCACCGGGGCTAGAGGAGAAGTTCGATGTTCGAAGTGGGCAAGGTAGTCCACATACTGTGCGCCTTAGGGTATGTCGCCCTGGCCATCGGTTACGTCATCAAGGTGGTCAACGAGTTTCTCGGTTAGTACTCCTCGCATCACAGGCGTACGGGCGCAGAGCATCGCGCCCGTTTTTGTTTATGCGGCGCTCCTGGGTCGCTCGTTCAATCCACTCGATCCACCTTGACTGCCTGCGCCCGCGGGCACTTCTCCCGCTTCGCCGAGGTTCGTCTCCGGGCTGAGGGTCTACTGCGGTAGACCCTAGAGTCGAGCCGTCGCAAAGGTCGACTCGTGGGGCGCAACCGGGCGGCCGCCCAGCGACCTACTCCCAACGGGACCAGACTTCGGGGCGGTGCCAGACTCCGGCACGCTCCTGGTCCTCTAGTTCTCTGAGCCGCGCCGCCTGGACCGCGGTCTTTTCCGCTGCGGGCATGGCCGCCTCCGCCGCTCGGCTCGCGGCGAACATCCGGGGGCCGACGAAGCCGCCGGCACCCCGGATCGCGAAGACGAGCGCTCCGGCCGCCGCGTTGACCAGGTCGTCGTGCCCGCCGGGCCCGTGATCGATCGAATCTCGCCCGCCCCGCGCCGTCCGCCGTTCGAGCCCGAGGAGCTGCGCGACGAGTCGGGGGGAGTCGAGCAACTCCACCATTCCCGAGTTCACGAGGGGCAGGAGGTCGCGGTAGAGGTCCGACTTCGCCGTCTCCGCCGGCTCGTAGGCAACGCCGTGCTCGCGGAAGCGCTCCCGCGGCCATTCCCCGGCGTACCGGTCGCCGACGACCTGGCCGACGCCGTAGGACTTCAGGAGCGCGCAGAACTCGGCCGTGACCGCCTCCGGGGAGAACGGGGGCCGTCGCTCGCGGACGAGGTCGAGGACTGCCCTGCCGTCGAGCATGTGCGCCACAGCCAGGGTCATCGCGTCCGCGCTCCCTCCGCTCGGATCCACGAAGGCGATGTAGTCGGCCCCGGGAACAGGGGGCAGTTCGCGACGGCCGCCGACGACCACGGCCTCGACCGCCTCCCGCGAGACGAGGCACTCGACGTCCCGCCGGAAGAGCGCGCCCCACTCCGCCGAGGCCGCGGCCTCGTCCGCCGCGTAGGCCGCGGCGATGACACGCTCGTCGGCGGTCGGGTTCATGGCCCGCGTCTCGGCCTGCCAGACGAGGACCGGGTCCCCTTCGCGCCCGTGATGGTCGCGGTGGGCCTGCCAGAGCGCCCCTCGCCGAGCGTACGGGGAGGAGATGGCCAGCAGCAGGGAGCCCGGGACGGTGGCCATCGCCGGGCGGAGGGCGTTGAGGATCTCCGTGTCCGGGTTCGCCGAATCTTCGGCCCGCCAGAAGGCGATCTCGTCGGCCACGGCCCCGACGATCGTGTACCCCCGCGTCGTTCGGAACGAGGCCGTGTGCACCTCGATGGTGACGCGGTTGCTCAGGGTGAGCGACTCCCGGGTTCGGCGCTCGACCATCTGCGCCAATAGTGGGCTCTCGTCGAGGAGCGCCGCGACGTAGCGGAAGACGACACGGGCCTGTCGCCGGTCGGCGGCGACGACCATGACGACGCCGCGCTCGCCCGGCGCGAGGACCGCGGCGTGATCCCGGAAGGAGCGTAGGCAACTTTAGCACCCTCCGGCGGCGGGCGCCCCTTCCGCGGGGCCCCTCACCGTGACGTAATCTGCTGTGGCATGGGCTCCTAGGGGCTCCGAGATCGGCCGGTGTCTGAGTGTGGCCGATTACGTCACGGTGAGGGGCCCCGCGGACGGGGGGCCCGCCGCCCGAGGGGGCTAATGTTGACTAGCCTCTCGGCGCGCACCTCGGCAAGGCGAAGTCGCCAGATCCAGCCGTGCCATCCGGCCGCCTTCTCCACGGCGCCGACCACATCGGCGAGGAGCCGCTCGGCACGACCGACCTCGTGGCAACGGGCGAAGTTTAGCAACAGGTCGATGCCGGCACTGACCTGCGTGGGACGGAAGTCGGAGGAGCGCGCGAGCTCACGCGCCTCCTCGGCGATCGTCTCGTTCCCGCGGAAATCGAAGACGTCGAGATGGTACCCCGCCGAGACGGCCAGCGCGCGCGCGAGCAAGGGCCCCACGCCGAACTCTCGACCGAATCGTCGTGCCTCGGCGAACACCTGCTCCGCTTCCCCGTAGCGCCCGAGGCCGGCGAGCGCGTGACCGAAGTGCGGGAGGGTGAACATGATGTTGGCGGTGTCGCTGGCCCGGCGCGCGATGTCGACCGCTTCGCGGCCCCGCTCCTCCGCCTCTGCCATTTCGCCGACGAAACCGAGGAGGTGGCAGTAGAGGGCAAGCACGAAGGCTGGCGGGGCGATCCCCAGCTCGCGGGCCTGGGCGACGGCGTCCCGGACCCGCTGCATGCTGGGCACCGGGTGGCCGTCGGAGTTGTCGGCCATGGCGAGCCAGCCCCCCACATGGAGGAGCAGCTCGTGGCGCCCGGTCTCGGCCGCCTGTCGGCCGGCCTCGGTCGCATAGCGACGCAGATTCTCGATATCGAGTGACCAGAAGCAAACCTCCGCGAGATCGATCAGCACCTCGGCCCTCCGCTCCGACACCGCTTCGGCCAGACCCGCGAGCCCCGCTTCCAGGTCAGGCCTCGCCGAGGCCCAGCTGCCGAGGCGGGCGAAGGCCTTGCCGCGTCGTGCTCTGAGGTCCGAAAGCAGCTCGCGACGCCCGGTGGCTTCGGCGATGGTGAGCGCTTGCCCGAGGAGGGCGGCCTCGTTCCGATGGGCTGCCGCGCGCCGGGCGCCGTCCGCGGCGTGAAGGAGATAGTTGAGCGCCCGCTCCTGCCGGGCCGCCTGTAACGCATGATAGGCGAGCCGATCGTAAACATCGGCGGACCGGTCCGCGTACAGCACCTCCAGAGCGTCGCCGACGGCGGCGTGGAGCGTTCTTCGCCGGGGCTCGAGCAACCCGTCGTACACCACGCGGCGGATCCGTTCGTGCGTGAAGTCGAAGCCGTCGCCCACCGCGCTCATGATACGCCGCCGCACGAGCTCCTCCAGACCCTCCGCCGCCTCCGGCGGTGGCATGCTGGCGCTCTGCTGGAGCAGCGCGAAGCTGAAGTCGCGACCGATCACGGCGGACACCGCGGCCAGGCGGCGCGCCGGCTCGCCGAGGCGCTCCAGGCGCGCGGAGACGAGGTCTCGGACGCGTCGGGGCACCACGACGGCCGCCGCGCCGGGGCCTCCGGCACTGTCGACGAACTCGCGGACCGTCTCGACGATCACGAACGGGTTGCCTTCGCTCGTCCGCCAGATCTCTCCACCCACACGCTCGACCGACGCCTCGGCCGCGCCTCGCCGCAGGAGCGCGCGGACCAGTTCCACGGTGTGGACCTGAGAGAGCGGCGAGAGAGCGAGCCGACTCAGACACCCGTCGCGGTCCAGCTCGTCTAGTGCCTGGCGGAGCGCTCTCGCCTCGATCAACTCCTCATCGCGGGCGCTTCCGACGAGGAGAACGGGGCGCTGGTGGATACGGCGGCCGATGAAGGAGAAAAGCCGAAGGCTCATCTCGTCCGCCCAGTGCAGATCGTCCAAGACGAGGAGGAGGCGCCGGCGTGCCGCGCGCTGGTCCACGACGGCGAACATCGCCTCGAGGAGGCGGAGAGGGTTGCCCGCCGTGCGCGGCGGAGGACCCAACTCGGGGAACAGGCGGCACAGCTCCGCGCGCCACGCTCCGAGATCGCCGAGCCCACCAAGGATATCGCCGCTGCGGAGCGCGTCGATCCAGCCCTGGAAGGGCAGGGCCCGCTCCGTCTCGTGGAAGCGACCCACGAGCACCTCGCCTCCGGCCGCCGCAGCCTCGACCGCGATTTCCTCGAGCACACGGGTCTTGCCGATCCCGGCCTCACCGGTCACGACCACCGCCTGAGCGCTTCGATTCCAGGCTTCCTCACGGGCTCTCCGGAGTCGCGCGAGTTCCCCGTCGCGCCCGATCAGCGCGGGCTCGCCATGCTCCCGACCCGGCTGTGACCGCGCGGGACTGGGCCGACTTCCGAGCGGGGATTGAGACCTGAATTCACCCGCGGCCCCTCGCAGGAGAGGCTGCTGCACGATTTCCTGGTACAGGCGCTTGGTCGCCGGCTCCGGCTCCACACCCAACTCGCGCCGCAGGATCCCGACACAGCTCTGGTACTCGCGGAGGGCCGGACCGCGTTGCCCCTGAGCCATGTACAGGCGCATCAGCGTCCGGTGGACGTCCTCGCGCAGCGGGTCCAGCGTGAGCAGGCGCCGCGCAGTGTGAATGGCGACCTCCACGGCCCCCGTCCTGGTCTGATGCCCCAGGAGCTTCGCGAGGGCTTGGCGAGCCAGCTCCCGGAGCCGCTCGCGCTCGGTGACGAGCCAGTCCTCGAAGGTCGGTGACTTGACCTGAAAGCCCTCCAGGAGGTCGCCTCGATAGATGATCGACGCCTGTTCCAGCCGAGCCTGGCTCCCCTCGGCAACGAGCCGCTCGAAGCGCGGCACGTCGACGTCGATTCGCGATGGGTCGATGGCCACCGCGTCGGCCTCGACAACGAGGGCCCCCGTCTTCGAGATGGCCCGTCGCAGTCCGGCCAGGGCCTGCCGGAGGCTCTGCCGGGCCTGGACGTCCCCGACATCCGGCCAGAGGAGTCCGGTCAGCCGGTCACGCGCATGGGCTCGGCCCGGATGGAGGGTCAGGTAGGCGAACAGAGCGCGGACCTTCCGCGCACGGATCGGCACGGCGGCTCCCGAGGACCCGCGGCTCACCTGGAAGTCACCCAGCAGCCGGACGACTAGGCGTGTCATGAGTCGACGCCGAAGGGTCGAGGCGACCCTAGCACCACCGACCGCTTTCGGGCAAGGACCCGATGCCGGCGCGTTCACGCTTTTTTCACGGCTGGCCTTCACGGCGCGTTGACGGTCGCACGGCACGATCCTCCGCGTGGACGCGACCCCCGAAGAGGCGATGGCCACCTGCGTCACCTTTGTGGTTCGGGCCACCCGCGATGCCAACGGGCGGTTGGCCGGCGTCATCGAGCGAGTGCGCACCGGCGAGAAGCGCCGCTTCGAGGATCCGGATGCCATCGGTCGTCTCATCGAACGTATGGTCGATGACGAAGACGAGCGCCGCGCCTGCCCCGTCCAAGGGAGAAGGAGTAAGCGATGAAGACGCTTCAAGACTCGTGTCGCCAGCAAGGGGGAGCGCCATGAACATGCTGCCGCGCAGACAATTTCTTCGGACATCCGGGCCGGTCGTGGGAGCGATGTTGGTCCCCTCGTGCTTGTGGCTGTCGAGCGCAAGCGCTCAGATGTCCGGTTTCGTCGCAAAGTCATTGCTCCAGAGCACTCTCGAGGGTGATGCCAATAAGGAAGCCGTCATGCTTGCCATCACGATTGCTCCCACTGGCTCCAGCGGGCGCCACACTCATCCTGGCGACTGCTACGGTACCGTTCTTGACGGTACCGTTGAGCTTCGTGTCGACGGCCGTGATCCGCGCCGTGTGTCCGTCGGTGAGGCTTGGCACAATCCTCGCGGCGTGGTTCATGAGCTCAGGAATATCGACCCTACACCAGCTCGCGTGGTCAATACTCTCATCGTCGACAAAGGCAAGCCGAGGATGCAGCCGACGCCGCAGTAGGAGCGCTCGATGAAGATGACGACGCGTGCCGGTTCGGAGCGCCGGCAGGAGTTTGAGAGGAGGTGATTCCTCATGTTCGACGACTCCGATAGCGCGATGGGACCCGATGCTCTCGGACGCGGAGTCGATCATCGACATCGAGAGGCTGCGATCGTTGGCCTGACCCAAGGGCGCGGCCTATGGAGGTGGAGAGATGCGGAGCAACCTCTACCGGATCACTGTATCCGTTGTGGTCGCCTGGATCATTTGCGGGTTGGCCACGCTCGCTGGTGGACAGGCGCCGCCCCCGACACCGGTCCGGGTGTCGCTGATGTCGGTCCCGATCACCGTCGCGGCTGGTAACTACGCCCTCGTCAATCAGGTTCTCGACTTGCCGCCGGACAGTGGCATACCGCTGCACTATCACAGTGGGCCCGTCGTCGTTACCGTGGTTACAGGTGAGCTGACGCTGGTCGACGACGCCGGCGAACGGATCGTGAGGGCCGGTGAGAGCTGGACGGAGAAGGCTGGCGACAAGCACGCGATTGTGAACAAGAGCACCGGAACGGTCCGCGTCGTCTCGAGCGCTCTGTTCCCGCAGGGCGTCCCCCGGACAACAGTTGTCAAGTAGCGGCGACAGGACCAAGGCCGGGCCGTATACCTACCGGCTGAAGATCCTGCAGACTACGAGGTGATGCCTCACCGGCATCCGGTGGACGAGCACCTGACCGTAGCTCTCGGGGACCTTCTACCTTGCGGTAGGGGAAAAGTTCGATCCAGAGAAAGGGAGGCAGGGGTTCCCGGTGGGGAGCTTCCTCGTCATGCCGGCAGCGACCGCCCATTTCGCCGGGACGAAGGAGGAGACGATCGTCCAGGTCCACGGGGTTGGGCCGTCGGGCATCACCTATATCAACCCGGCCGACGATCCAACAAAGAGATAGAGGCTCAAGGCCCGGCCTCAGGGACGGACGGCGCCACGCGGGTAGTGGTCCGGACGAGAACCGGCAAAGTTCCGGCCAAGTCAGCCGGCGGTGACCGGCCGATCGCAGGCTTGAGCGACGCAGAGCTCCGCGCGACGATGGAAAAGGAAATGGTGGGCTGGGACGGGATTGAACCGCCGACACTAGGATTTTCAGACCCGCCGGTACCGCCCGACTCGGAGCCATAAGCCGCTGGTCTCCGTCGTGATCCGCAGCCTTCGGTGCGTGGGCTCGACCTGCTGTTGCCACATCACGCCAGACGGCGACCGCTGATTCGGTCCGCGTAGAGTTCGAGTCGCCCGTCGCTAGTAGCTACTTCGATGCTCAAAGCCTTGCAGCGTACTGCCACCAGCGTGCTACCAGTTCCCCTCGGCCCCATTGGTTCCGCCAGGCGCATCCTAGGGTAGTCTCATTCAGCGCACCCCTTTAGCGAACTCGCACTCTTGGATGAAGCGCCAGCCTGCGCGCTCCGCGGCGCCGCGGTCGTCGCTCGCACCAGAAATGCCGAGGATGTTACCGACCATCACGTAGTCATGCGCCGGAACGTACTGCCGCAACTGACGCAAAAAGTCGTGCTTCTCGATGCCGCATGGCCCCACGAACGAGCAGATGCGGTGCCACTCCGGACAGTGCAGCGTCACCACCGCCCAGTTCCCACAGAGGCCGACGATGTGTCCGTGCTCTCGCAACTTGACGAGATCCACAAGCTCCACCGGACCCGTGCTGACCTCCAGGGTCTCATCCACGTCGAACGCGTACACAACCACAGTGGTCTCCTCCAGCCACAGCGTGGGTATTATGATCCCGTTTCGGCAGCCCAGTCGATCGCGATGGATCCTTCTCGAATCACGACTGCGCTTTGTGAAAGGCGTATAGGAACACCTCCGCACTCAGGCACGAGAAGGCGTAGATGAAGGATGTCAACGCCCTTCACTCTACGATGATCTCCCCCATTCAGCTGTCCGGGCTGAGTGCGTTCTGACGCGAAGCACAACCCGATCCCAGCAGAATACAGACACTGACGGCCCGACACGGCAGTGGCCATTTTCATACGCGCAACTCAAGAACTACCTTCAACAAGTTGAATCATTTCGGCAGCGTCGAGAACCCCACCAAGCTCTTCAGCGCAAGCGGGTCGACCGGTCCTCTCATGCATGCCACTCCGGTCTAGATGAGAGCCGACGCGAGCAGGAGCAGTCCCGTCGCGATCAGGGCGATCGTCCACAGCCGATCGAGATTGATCCAGCCGCGGCGCAGGAAGGCGAGCCCGATCCACTCGTAGACCACCATGGCGATCGTCCCGGTCACCGCGAGCATGGCGAGGGTGTGCACGGCGATCGCGGCCAATGAGCCGGCGCGTGACACGCTGACCACATGATGGCTCGCCATGTGACCGGCACGCGAGCCGTCCGGCGCGAGCGGCAGCAGAAACGGCACGAGCATGAGCCCCGCGCCGTGCGCGGTCGCCATCATGAACGACCACAGCGCCAGTCCCGCCATGCCGACGCGCATGCCGAATCTCACGCGATGGCGTGCGCTGTAGAGCGTGTGGTACACGGCCCATCCGATCAGCACGAGCCCGCACGCGACGCGGAGGGCTCGCTCATCGATGACCGCGCCGAGCATCACGACGGCGAGCGCGACCAGCCCGATGGCGACCGCGTGCCCGAGCGCGATCGGGATGAGCGATCCCATGATCGCGGCGCGGCTTCGCCGGTGTAAGCCGAGGGCGACGGCGAAGAGCCAGCCCATGGCGGGGTTGATGCCGTGAAGGGCGCCCAGCCCCACCAGGGCCAGCCACGACCAGGCGCCCGGCCGAACCACGGCACAGGACCGGTCGCCTGCGCGAGCGCCGCGCGATCAGCGCCGCGCGATCACGGATAGCAGTACGAATCGGACGAGGCGTCGCCCCCCTGCAGCCGCACCTGGTGCGGCCGGTAGCCGTC
>Ga0187892_10005573_pt1 | contig 19661 bp, 22 predicted proteins | sample MA1701073metaG_FD_139345 | JGI IMG/M metagenome (GOLD analysis project Ga0187892, IMG submission 139345) | Bio-ooze microbial communities from a basaltic lava cave in the Kipuka Kanohina Cave System on the Island of Hawaii, USA - MA170107-3 metaG ...
AGTTGTAGGCGCTGGCGAGCGTCACGATCCAGAACGGCGTCGCGGCGACGTCGCCGTAGTACATCTCCCGGTTCGATCGGCCCAGGACCGCGTCCGGATTCCAGCGGCGCTCGTGGAGGATCCGGTCGGGCTCTTCATCGCGCCACGGGTCGTGCCGCACCCCCACGTACGCGGCCGCCCTCGAGACGGCGTCCTCGACGTATTGGGGCGAGAGGATCGACGCCTGCCACCCCGCCGTCAGGAGGTCCCGCCCGAATACTCCGATATAGCGCGGGACGCCCGCGGTCAGGCACGGCGCCACGCGATCCGCCTCCCCTGGCGGACCCAGCGCCGGAAGCCGCAGCGCGTCCAGGTCTTCCGCCGCCTGGTCTAGGATCCGGTTGACGGAGACGTTGCCGGTACGGATGCGGGTACGCGCGGGCGGGCTTCCGCCCGCCCAACGCGGAATCTCCAGCCCGTCGATCCGGGGGACGAACTCCAGCTCAAGCGACCACCGGCCCTTCGCCGGGATCCGCACCCGGAAGGCGAGCTTCGTGCGCCGCGAAGCGTTCACTCGGAGGGTTCCTCGCGCGAAAGCCACTCGGACTTCCAGGGCCCGTTCCACCGGGTCGCCGTCTTTCGGCGCCGCGTCGCCCAGGAGCCGTCGAAGCTCTTCGGTCGGCGCGCGCCGGCGCTTCCCGAAAAACCTGCGATAACGGATCGTCGGCGCCCCGTCCTTCCAGGTCACTTCGGCCGTCGCCCCCCGGCGCCTTTCGTGCCGGGGATCGTCCAGCGGACACCTCCACTCGACCGCCACCTCGACCGTCCTCGCGCGCGCGGCGTGGTTTCGGACGACGAGGTTTTCACGCCAGCCCCCGTTCACGGCGCGAAGGACCGTCGCGTCGAGGCACCCGCGCGGGAGAGTGCCCTCCGGAAGGTCTCCTTCCCGCGACGAGCCGGGGACGACATAGACGGCGGACCAGCGGTCGGCTGAAAGCAGTCCCCCGAACGTGCATCGAGGCGGACGCCGGTCCACCGTGAACCGGTAGAAGTCGACGAGCCGCGTGCCGGCGGCCATGAATCCCAGAAGCCGGCCGACGGGTATATCCCCGGCCGGCGACGTGGTGAGACACGCCCAGCCTTTGAAGATCGTGACGACATCGGGGTCCGTCCGCGCGATCATGAGGCGCCCACCGCCCGAAGCAGGAGGAGGGTCAACGCCCCGGCGCCCAGCGAAACCGGCACGATCCACGAACGGTTGAGGTTGAGCCAAAGCTGAAGGCTGCGACCGCGCGCCTTCCGATCGAATCGGCCGTGCGCGCCGAACCGGCCGGGGACGGGAACGAAAAGGTTTCCGTCGCGCCGGCCGCCCGGGAGCGGCTCGTTCATGAGTTGCCCTTCGTAGGCGGTCTTGGCGAGGTACCGGTCGAGGATCTTGGCGATGAACTTCTGGCCGGTGATGGCCTGAACCGTGGGCCAACCCACGTGGACTTCGCGCCGCCGGTGGTGGGCGGCCCAGACGATCGCCTGCGCCGCGACTTCGGGCTGGAAGATCCGTCCCACCGGCTTGGGGTGCCGCCCGAGGCGGCTCCGGCACCAGCTGAATTGCGGGGTATTGAGCGCCGGGAGCTGGACCATGGTCAGGTGCACGCCGACGCCGTCGTGAAGGAGCTCCGAGCGGAGCGAGTCGGTGAAGCCCTTGACGGCATGCTTGGCGGCGCAGTAAGGGGCCTGGAGGGGAATCGAGCGGTAGGCCAGCGCGGAACCGACCTGAACCACGCACCCGCGGTTCCGCTGGCTCATCCGCCGCACCGCGGCCAGCGTCCCGTACACGGTTCCGAGGTAGGTGACCTGCGTGGCCCGCTCGTATTCTTCCGGCGACGCTTCGAGCGCCGGCGAGAAGAGGGTGGCCATCGCGTTGTTCACCCAGACGTCGATCGGCCCCAGCTCCCGCTCCGCGCGATCCGCCGCGTCCTCCAGCTGAGCGGCGGAGGCCACGTCCGCGGGGAGGCAGAGGGCGCGTCCCCCCTGCCTTAGAATCTCGTCCCGGGTTTCCTCGAGCCGCTCCGGGCCTCGGGCGATCAATCCCACGGCCGCCCCCTCGCGGGCGAAGGCGAGCGCGGCGGCGCGGCCGACGCCCGCGGAGGCGCCCGTGATGACGACGACGCTCGGCATCCTACGGGGCGACCGCCGGCGTGCGGATGACCGTCGTCGTATCCTTGCGGCGGACGACCGGGCGATTGTACTCGCGGGCCAGGAGGCCGAGCGCGATGGCGCCCAGCATCAGGCCGAAGTCGCGCAGCGCGATGTCGTAATAGCCGGGAGGCAGGAGCAGGTTGACGATGATCCCGCCGAGCCAGGCCGCGACGACCCACGCGCCGACGCGGGGCATCACGGCGACCAGGAGGCCGGCCGCGATCTCGATAACGCCCACTCCGTACATGAAGGTCTGTCCGCTGACGGGCAGAAGACTCTCGATCGGGCGCGCGAGATACTTCGTCCAGGGAACCATCCAGTCGAAAAACTTGTCCACGCCGGCCAGGATCGGGGCGACGATGAATCCCAGGTGGAGCACCCGGTAGGCCTGGTAGGCCGGCCGCCGGGCGAAGCTCACCGGCCGGGACTGGACTTCCACGACCTCAAGTTTCTCTTCTTCTTGAACTCGGCGGGGCTCGAGGATGCGCGTGTCGGGCATAAAGCTACCTCCAGAAAAGGATGCCCCCGTTCTCCTATGGGCTCGAGCCCCGCGCGGGAAGGCGCGTTACGCATGTAACCTTCCCGGCGCCGCGTCGTACATAGGGCACCGATACCCGTTCCCGGCCGGGCGCCGTGCGGCGCCCGGCCCGGCGACCCGCGGATACGTACATTCCCCTCGACCCCCGCGGGTCGCATTTTCGGGTCGGACCAGGAAGGAAGGGGGAAACCACGATGATGAAGAAGCCTTTGGTGGTCGTGATCGACCCGGACTCCGACCTCTTGACCTCGCTCTACCAGACGCTGGAGGAGGAGGGGTACGCGGTGGCGACCTGCCCGAACGGACTGGACGGCCTGAAGTATGTCTGCCGCAACCGGCCCGATGGGGTCGTGTGCGGCTTGGACCTGCCTGACGTAGACGCCCTGGACTTGCTGCGCCGGGTGCGGCAGGTCCTCCCCGAAGCGGCGATTCTGGCGCTGGCGGCGCTCCGGCAGGGGTATCTCTACGCCGACGTGGTTCGGCTGGGGAACGCCGGGATGCTGTCGCGTCTCTACGCCGAGCGGGAGCTGCGGGAGACGGTATCCCGGATGATCCGGAGGGGGAAGAGCTATGCTCGCGTGGCTCCGTAGTTGGCTCGCGGCGGGACATGTGGCGTCCGGATTGGACGGCCTGCTCGGGGAAAGGCGCCGCCTGGACGAGCTGATGACGTCGTACCGAAACTTCGGGTTTCAAGCCCTCATCCCGGACTGCAAACGGCGGCGGGCGGCGCTGGAGCGCAAGATCCAGAAACTCCAGTCGGCGTAAGTGTCACAAAGCATCCAGGGTACTTTGTGACATGTCACGAAAGACCCAGGGTGTTTTGTGACGGGCTGATACAATCCCCCCATCGCCATGCTGGACAACGACACCCAGATGATGGGGGACCAGTTCCGCTTCCAGACGACCCAGTGGAACCTGGTCCAGGCGTCCCGCGACCTCAAGTCGCTGAACGACCTCATCGCGATCTATTGGAAGCCGCTCTACTTCTTCGTTCGCCAGCACGGCTACGGGAACGAAACGGCCAAAGATGTCGTCCAGGAGTTTCTGACGACCCTCCTGGAGCGGGATGCGCTTTCCAAGGCCAATCCCGCCCGGGGCCGCTTCCGCACGTTCCTCCTGGTCTCCCTCTCGCACTTCCTGCAGGACTGGGCCAAAGCCGGCTCGCGCCAGAAACGGGGGGCGGGGCGGAAACTGCTGTCGCTGGACTTTGACCGCGGCGAGAGGGAGTTCTCGGTCCAGGTGCCCCAGGACGAGCCCCCCGAGAAGGCGCTCAACCGCGCCTGGGCGCGGAGCCTCTGGGAGCGCTCGCTCACCGAGCTCGAGGCGGAACCCGCACACCTGGAAGCTTTCCGGCTCTACCTCGAAGACCAGAGCTATAACGTCATCTGCGGCCGGACCGGACTTTCGGAGGCCGCCGCCAAGACCGCGATCCACCGGCTCAAAGCCCAGATCCGCGACATCGTGGTCGGCCACATCCGCCAGACCGTTTCGAGCGAGGCGGACCTCCAGGCCGAGCTCGCCGAATTCCTCGCCTTGATGCGTTGACCTCGCTACAATTCTAAGGAGCGTTAAGGAGTCCTCCATGTTCCACACCCATTCCCTCCACCGGCAGGCCGAGTCCATCCTTCGCGGCGTCGCGGGCGACCTGGGCGAAGGCTTCACGTTCCGCCGCTGGAACCCGGTCTGCGCGATCGGCCGGCTGGCGAGCGAGACGGGGTTCGTTCCCGTGGCCGAGGCCACGAGCTCCCGCGCGGGCGCGGAATCGGTTCGCCGCGTCTACGGGCTCACGGAGGCCGAAGTGCGCGAGGTGATGGAGATCAACGACGCGGGCGGCGGGCGTCGCCTCGAGCGGCTCCTGGAGACGCTGCGGTCCTTCTGCCCGGTCTGCACGCGGCTGGGCTCCCAGGAGCGCCGCGTGAAAGCAGTCCTCAAGGAGGAATAGTCATTCGGCCCGTCCTGGCCGTCCTCCTGGCCGGGTGCGCCGCGCCGGCCGCCCTGCCAGCCGATCGCGCCGAGGCGATGATCCTCGAGCAGATCCGGATCGCCGAGATCCCCGCCCCCACGGGTCAGGAGACCGCCCGCGGGCGCTACGTGGCTCAGGAATTTCGCCGCGCCGGGCTCACCGGCGTGGGAGCGGACGAGGCGGGCAACGTGATCGGGTGGAAGCGGGGGCGGGGGAAGCGCGTGCTCGCCATCACCGCGCACCTCGATACCGTGCACCCCGACGCCGTCATTCGCATCGAACGACGGGGGCCGGTGCTCAAAGGGCCGGGGGCCTGCGACGACGCCGCCGGGCTCGTTTCGATCCTCGAGATCGCCCGCCGGTGGGACCGGCCGCACGAGGCGGACCTTCTCTTCGCGGCCACGGTGGGCGAGGAGGGCCGCGGCGACCTCAAAGGCGCGCGACACCTGGTCAAGACCCAGAAGATCGACCTGTTTGTTTCAATCGATGGCGTCGACCCGGGCCGGATCGTCAACGGCGGGATCGGCAGCCGGCGCTGGAAGGTCGGCTTCGTCAGCGAAGGCGGCGGCGGCCACAGCTGGACCGACTTCGGGCGGGCCAATCCCGCCCACGCCCTCGGCCGCCTGATCGCCAAGCTCGCCCGCTACGACGCGCCGCGCGACCCGCGGACCACGTTCAACGTGGGCGTCGTTTCGTCCGCGGACGCCGACGACAAGGTTCTGGGCACCTCCATCAATACGATCCCCCCCGGCGCGATGGCGCAGGTGGATCTGCGGTCGGTGGGCCGGGACGAGCTTCAGAAAGCCGAGGCGGCGCTCCTGGCGGCGGCCCAGGAGGCGCTGGCCGAAGAGAACGCCTGGACACGCCATTGGGGAAAGAACGTCCTTGTGCGGCTGGTGAAGGAGCTGGTCGGCGACCGCCCGTTCGGGCTCACGCCGGAGGACCACGAGATCGTCCGGGTGGTCCGCGAGGAGCTGGAGCGCGCCGGGCTCCGGCCCAGCCTGGGCTGGGCTTCGACGGACGCCAACGCGGCGATGGCCGGGGGCGTCGCGGCCGTGACGCTATCGGCCGGCGGCCGGGGAACGGGCGTACACGGGAGGGACGAGACACACGATACGACCGGCCGCGTGGGGGAATTCGACGCGGTCCGCGAGGCCCTCTTCAGACTCGCCCGCTGATGTTGCAGGATGTTGCAAAAGACCCCGGGGTCTTTTGCAACATCAGGTCTGACCGTTGAGGTTGCGGAGGAGCGGCTCGATCGTTTCCATCGGAAGCCCGATGACGTTCGAGACGGACCCGTCCACGCGTTCCACGAGCGGGTCGTCCTTCTCCTTGATCGCGTAACCGCCGGCAAACCGCGTCGGGTCGTAGCTCCGAAGCAGTTTTTCGATCGGCGGGTCCTGGCGGAACGTCACCTGCGACGTCACGAACTTCACGATCTGGAACGCGTTCTTCTGAAGGACCACGCCGGTGCCCAGCGTGTGCGTCTTCCCCGAGAGCGTCTGGAGCAGCTTGAGGGCCGCCTTCTTGTCTCGGGGCTTGCCGTAGAGCTTGCCGCCCAGCTCGACCAGGGTATCCGCCGCCAGGACCCAAGTATCGGGATGCTTTTTCGCCACCGTCTCGGCTTTGAGCTTGGCGTTGGCGATGCAGGTGTCGCGGAGCGTCTTCCGCCGAACCTCGCGCACTCCGGAAGGCACCACCTGGAAGCGGTACCGCTTCAGGAGTTCGGCCCGCGCCGGGGACGCCGAAGCCAGGATGAACATGGGGGCGATTGTAACAGAATCGACCGTCGATTTTGTCACGCGATGCTGTTATCCTGAGCCCCGGGTTTGATGCCAAGGTTCGGGTCCTTCTGAGCGGAGACGAAAGGAGATAGGGAGATGACTGGAGATGTGGCGAGGGGAGACATGAGAAAGGAACATCTCCTGATCTCCACGCATCTCCCTAGCTCCTTTCATTCCGGCGCCGGGGTGCCGACCGACGGATTGGAGCGATATCCCTCGTGAAACTCCCGTACCGGATTCTGCAGTCGCCGATGGCGGGCTGCACGGACCTGGCGTTCCGGAAGATCGCGCGCCGGTTCGGCTGCCAGATCGCCTTCACGGAAATGGTGAAGGACCGTCCTGTCGTGGAGGAAAACCGGCGCACTCTCGAGATGCTCCGCACCGCCGACTGGGACCACCCGCTGGGCATGCAGGTCGTCGGCAAGGACCCCGCCCTCATGGCCGAGGCGGCCCGCAAGCTCGAGGCGCTGGGCGCCGACGTGATTGACGTCAACCTCGGCTGCCCCGTGCCCAAGGTCGTCGACTCCGGGTGCGGCGCCGCGCTGCTCAAGGATCCGCCGCAGGTCGGCCGGATCCTGGAGGCCATGGTCCCCGCCGTGCGGGTGCCGGTCACGATCAAGATGAGGACCGGGTTCGACGAGGGGGACGACCGCCGGTTCCTCGAGGTGGCCCGGATCGCGAGCGCTTCCGGCATCGGGGCGATCACGGTCCACGGCCGCACGCGGAAGCAGATGTACCACGGCTTCTCCAACCACGAGGCCATCCGCGCCGTCAAGGAGGTCGCGACCGTTCCCGTGGTGGGGAACGGGGACATCCGGTGCGGCGCCGACGCGAAAAAGATGTTCGAGGACACGGGCTGCGACGGAGTCATGGTCGCCCGGGGGTCGCTCGGAAACCCGTGGATCTACCGAGAAATCGAGCAGTACCTGCAGACCGGCGTCGTGCCGCCTCCCCCTTCGGTCCCGGAGCGTGCCCAGATCCTCCGGGAGCATTTTCAATATCAGCGGCAACTCTACGGCGACTCGGCGGCCTGCCGGATCATCCGCCGGGTCATCCACTGGTTCGTGAAGGGCGCGTCGGGGTCCGCGTCCCTGCGCGAGAAGGGAAACAAGGTCGAGACACCCGAACAGTTCGAGACGCTCGTCCAGGAGTTCGCGGCGTCGCGGCTGGAGGACTCGGCCAAGGATTGCAGGCTCTGGGCGTTCTAGTCGGTCAGGCGCGGGTTGTAGGGCGTCTTCGGCCGGTCCACGACCTCGACGTTCTCGTACTCCTTCACCTGCTCGGAGTTGAACTCCTTGCCGCACTCGTAGCTGGTGCAGCGGTATTCCTTGGCGTCGTTGGCGCTGAAGACGTTGATGTCGTTCTTCTTCACGCGGTTGCCGCCGCAGTAGGGGCACTTGGCGCGCTTCCAGTACTTCTTCGGGGCCTCCGAAGCCTCGACTTTCTGACCCCCTTCGTCGATCACCATTTTCTTGGGCTTGATCCGGCCGGCCGCCTCGTCCTTGCACCGGTGGCAGTACTTCCCGAAGCCGACGTGGCTGCACTCGGTGAACTTCTGTTTCTGGCGGCGGCGCTTGTGGGTCATGGTCCTTCCTTATCCACTGGGGGTTATACTTTTATCGGGTCCCGGGTGTCAAATCAACGCTAATCTGAGGGAAGCCGAGAGCTGCGCTGGAAATCGCTCGTGATTGGGGGTTCGGCGATTTCCAGAAGAAAGAGGAGGATGAGAAGCCTCGTACTCGTAGGGCTTGTCGCCCTGAGTCCTCAGGGCAAACCGCCGCTTCCCGAGACTCTTTCAAGCAAGCACTACGAGATGCGGACCTCGTGCACCCGGGAGCAGGGCCGGGAGCTTCTCGATTTCATGGAGCTGGTCCACAAGACGTACCTGGACCTGCTCAAACCCGAGAACAAGGACGAAGTGGAGAAGCGGCGCTTCACGCTCCTTCTCTACAAGGACGCCCAGGAATACGCGCGGGCGGGGGCGCCGCCGGGGTCGGGCGCCTTCTACAACGGCAAGGAGCTCGTCGGCTGGTACGACCTGGTGTTCATGAAGCCCTTCTTCGCCCACGAAGGCATGCACCAGTTCACCGACGCCACTTCGGCCAACTTCCGCGACTTCCCCATGTGGTTCACGGAAGGGATCGCCGACTGCATCGGGAACGGCGAGGTCCGTGGCGGCAAGCTCTACATGTGCGTGAAGAGCGGGACCATCTCGCGGATGCGCCTCCAGCTCATCCAGGCGGCGCTGCGCCAGGGCGCGGCCTACCCGCTGGGGCGGCTCCTCACGCTCCCGCGGACGGAGTTCATGCAGAACGGCGAGGTCTGCTACGCGCAGTCCTGGAGCTTCTGCCACTTCCTCATCACCTACCCCAAGGAGGAGGACCGGGCCGTCCAGATCCCCAACGGCCGCTTCCGCAAGAACCTCGCGACCTACTACGAGCGGATGCGCCAGGGGGGCGTGTCCCACGCGCGCGCCTGGGAGGAGGCGTTCAAGGGGATTCCGCTCGAGGAGCTGGAGGCGCTCTGGAAGAAGTACGTGCTGGAGCTCGACGCGGGCAAGTTCATCGGCATCCGCGGGAAGGAGGTTCCCGCCGAGGAAGCCGACAAGATGCCGCTCGACGCCGGGTTCACGGGAATCCGCATCGAGGAAGTCCTCGAGGGGGGCGTCGCGGCCAAGGGAGGGATCCGGGAAGGCGACGTGCTCGCGCGCTTCGACGGCAAGCGGTTCGCGCGCCACAACGCGATGAACCTCCTGCGGATCTGGATGCAGGACGTCCCCTACGGCCGCGCCGTCAAGGTCCTCGTCCTCCGCGACGGCAAGGAAGTGGAGTGCCTCTGCAAGTGGGACCCGCCTAAGAAGTAGGCCTCAGGGGGTGCCCCTACCCACCTCCCCGGCAGGGAGGGGGATCGGCTGATGCCTGAGGCGTGAGGCCTTTGTTAGTCGCCTTCGTCAATCGCGAGCTTGAGTCGCCGTCCGGCCAGGGACAGGAACACGAGCGGCCCCAGCAGGTACCACAGGTGGCCGCCGACCAGCGGGTTGCCAAAAAGGGTGACCGGCGGGCCGCCCGTGATCGCCAGCGCCAGGTAGGAGAGTCCGAGCGTCGTCAGCCAAAGCGTGCGGAGAAGGTGCGCCCGCATGAAATACCCTCGGAAGAAGATCAGCCAAGCCAGAGGAAACGCCGCGGTCAGCCCGTAGGTCACCCATCGCGCCCACAGGATGAGCCGGTGGCTTCGAAGCTCCTCCGCGGTTTTCCAGTACGTCTTGGCCTTCAAGTCCAGAAGCATTGCCCTCAGGTCCGCCCAGGCTTCCTTCTCGAGCGGCTCAAGGCAGGCGACCAGCAGGGTGATCGTTCCGGGGCTCACGGGAACCGACACCCCCAGCACCAAAACGGGGGCGGTACCCTCGACGTAGCGCACCTCGAATACGTCCAGCTCGAATTCGCTCCATCGAGCTTTGACGGTCTTCACATTTCCCCCGGTCACCTGGGCCAGCGGACCCATCTCCTGAAGCGTCGGGGCGTGCCCCTGGTTGAGCCGCTCCTTCTGGACGATGACTCCGAACTCGATCGCCTCCCAGTCGGCGGTGCCGGTCGAACGCTTGTGCGGGTAGGCGGGCCTGTACTGGCGGGCGAGCTTGGGGCTGGGATCCTGCCGGTACCCTTTCGGGAGCTTCAGTTCGAAAGGCGGATCCGGGTGTCGGATCACCGCCGGGTCCGACGCCTGGGCGGCGAGCGCGACGAGGAGGCCGAGGTCCCGAGCCATGTCGGCACATTCTACCATTCCCCGCGGTGTAGCTCCAATTCGCGGGTCGGCACTCAAGCGCCGGAAGGTCCCCCCGACCCCCCGTTGGGGGGACTTGAGGAGTTAAGCGGGGATAAACGGAGATCCGGAGATCAGAAACCGCGGAGGCCGTCCGTCTTTCATCTCCCGATCTCCGGCCTCATCTCCGTTTATCTCCTTTCGTTTCCGCTCGAATCGACCGACGATTTGGCGCACCCTCATCCCCCGGGTCCGCCTGAAAGCGCTTGCGCCCCGCAGGGCCGGCGGGGTATGATTTGAACGGTGATTCAAAAATTAAACGGCCGTTCAAAAATGGACCGCAAGAGGATCGAGATCCTCCGGAGCGCCGCGGCGGCGTTCCGCGACCGGGGGTTCGAGGCCGCCACGATGGGCGAGATCGCCTTCTCCGTCGGCCTCACGCCGGGGGCGCTCTACCACTACTTCGAGTCGAAGGCCGACCTTCTGTACTTCTGCCAGGAGGTCTCGGCCGTCCGACTCATCGAGCGGGCCCGGAAGGTGCTCCGGGTCCGCGGCGGATGGCGCGGGAAGCTCCGGGCCCTCATCCGCGAGCAGGTCCTGTGCATGCTGGACGAGCTCGACGGCGCGGCCGCCCACCTCGAGTTCCACGCGCTCCCGCCCGCCCGCCTCGAAAGGATCATCCGCAAGCGCGACGCCTACGAGGCCGTGGTCCAGGGGGTCGTCGAAGGGGGAATCCGCGCCCGCGAGTTCGCGCCCTGCGACGCGAAGATGGCCACCCTGGCGATCCTGGGCGCCGTCAACTGGGCCGCCCGCTGGTACCGGCCCGGCGGACGTCTGAAACCCGAGGAGATCGCCGACCACTTCAGCGACTACCTCGTCCGGGGACTCGTCCGATGAAGAAGCTGAAAAGGGGCAAAGTCCACCTCGCCCTCGACGTCAACGGCGAGGTCCAGGAAGTCGCCTTCGCGCCGCACAAGACGCTTCTCGAAGTGCTGCGCGAGGACTTGCGGCTTACCGGCACGAAACACGGCTGCGAGCTGGGCGAATGCGGGACCTGCACGGTGCTCCTCGACGCCCGGCCGGAGCTGTCCTGCCTTGTCCTGGGCCTCGAGTGCGGCGGCCGGAAGATCGTCACCGTCGAAGGGCTCCAGGACCTGCCCGCCGAAGCTTCAGCGAAGGCGGGGGGCGCGCGGCCCCACCCCCTTCAGCAGGCCTTCGCGGAGCTGGGGGCGGCCCAGTGCGGGTACTGCACCCCCGGCATCCTCTGCGCGGCCAAGGCGCTCCTCGAGGAGAAACCGCGGGCCTCGCGCGACGAAATCCGCGAAGCGCTCTCGGGGAACCTCTGCCGCTGCACCGGTTACCTGAAGATCTACGAGGCCGTGGAACTCGCCGCCCGGCGGATGAGCGATGAGACAAAAAAAGCTTAACGTCGTCGGAACCTCGGTCCGCAAAATCGACGGCCTGTCGAAATGCGCCGGAGTGACCCTTTTCGCCGACGACATCGTCCTCCCTCGGATGCTCTTCTGCAAGATCCACCGCGCCCCGGTGCCCCACGCTCGGATCAAGCGGGTCGACACGTCAAAAGCCTCGAAAAGCCCCGGCGTCCTGGCCGTCCTCACCGGAAGGGACTTGCCTGTTCCCTTCGGCATCCTTCCCGTCTCGCAGGACGAGCACGCGCTCTGCCTCGACAAGGTCCGCTTCGTGGGCGACCCGGTCGCGGCCGTCGCGGCGCTGGACGAGGACGCGGCGTTCGACGCCATGAACGCCATCGAGGTCGAGTACGAGCCGCTCGCGGGGATCTTCTCCCCCGAAGACGCGCTCGCGACCCCCGAGCCCCGGATCCACGACTACGGCGACGAGGGCAACGTCCACAAAAAAGTCGCGCTCGAGTTCGGCGACGTGGAGCGGGGATTCCGGGAGGCGGACGAGGTCCTCGAGGACGTTTACTTCTACCAGGGGAACACGCACCTCCCGATGGAGCAGCACGCAGCCGTCGGGTGGGTGGACCCCGACGGCAAAGTGGTCGTCTGGTCGAGCACGCAGACGCCCCACTACGTCCACCGGGCGCTCGCGAAAGTGCTCGGGATGCCGCCGGCGCGGATCCGCGTCATCGCGTGCCCCAACGGCGGCGGGTTCGGCGGGAAGAGCGACCCGTTCGGCCACGAGATCGTCGTCGCCAAGCTCGCGCTCCTGACGGGTCGGCCCGTCAAGGTCTGCCTGACACGCGAGGAGGTCTTCTACTGTCATCGGGGCCGCCACCCGGTCCTCATGCGCGTGAAGGCCGGCGTCCGGAAGGACGGCGCGCTCACCGCGCTCCACTTCCAGTCGCTCCTTGACGGCGGCGCCTACGGCTCCTACGGCGTGGCGAGCACCTACTACACGGGCGCCCTCCAGACCGTCACCTACGAGGTCCCGCGCTACAAGTTCGACGGAGTCCGCGTCTTCACGAACAAGCCGCCGTGCGGGCCCAAGCGTGGCCACGGGACGCCGCAACCGCGCTACGCGCTCGAGATCCACATGGACAAGATCGCGGAGCGGCTGTCGATCGATCCGGCGGAGCTGCGGTTGGCCCATCTCGTGCCCCCGAATTCGCTTACGGCGAACTACCTGCGCGTCGGATCGATCGGCCTTCGCGCCTGCATCGAAAAAGTCGTCGAAGCCTCGGGCTGGAAGGGGAAGTTCCGCAAGCTCCCGCGCGGACGGGGCGCGGGGCTGGCCTGCTCGAGCTACTTGTGCGGGGCCGGGCTCCCGATCTACTGGAACGCGATGCCCCACACGGGCGTGCAGCTCAAGCTCGACCGGGGGGGAGGCGTCTGCGTCTTCTGCGGCGAGATCGACATCGGCCAAGGGTCCGACACCGTGCTCGCCCAGACGGTCGCCGAAGTCCTAGGCGTCGACCCGTACGACATCCGCGTGGTCTACGGCGACACGGACCTCACGCCGGTGGACCTGGGAAGCTACTCGAGCCGCGTCACGCTCATGATGGGGAACGCGGCGATCGAGGCCGCCGAGCGCGCGAAGGAACTTCTCGCCAAGGCGGTCTCCGAGAAGCTGAAGGTTCCCCTGACGCGCCTCGACTTCGCCGGCGGCCGCGTGTTCGATGTCGAGAATCCCGAGACGGGCGTCGCGTTCGCGGAGGCGGTCGTCCTCGCGGAAGCAAAGTTCGGGACGATCGGGACGGTGGGCTCGTACACGCCACCCGCCTCGGCCGCGAAGTTCAAGGGGTCGGGCGTCGGCCCGTCGCCCGCCTACAGCTACACGGCGAGCGTGGTCGAGCTTTCCGCCGACCCGGAGACGGGACTCATCACCGTCCACAAAATCTGGATCGCACACGACGTCGGCCGCGCGATCAATCCGGTCCTCGTCGTGGGCCAGGTCGAAGGCGGCGTCTACATGGGTCTGGGCGAAGCGCTCATGGAAGAGCAGGTCTTCCGCGCCAACCGGAACGGCGTCCACAAGATCCCCTCGATGCTCGAGTACAAAAGCCCCACCACGATGGAGATGCCGGACGTGGAGACGATCCTTGTCGAGGACCCCGATCCCAACGGCCCGTTCGGCGCGAAGGAAGCGGGCCAGGGGCCGCTCCTCCCGGTCGTACCGGCCGTCGCCAACGCGCTCTACGACGCGCTCCGCGTCCGGGTCGACGAGGTGCCGATCACGCCGGAGAAAGTTCTGAAGGCGCTCCGGTCGAAGGACCGGCGCTTCGGACCCAAGGGCTACCCTTCCATCCCGATGCCGGACCCGATCCGCGTGAAACCCCCGTGGGAAGGCGGCACCGGCGCCCCCGAGACGGGTGAGTACTTGAGGACGTGGACGTCGTGAAAACCGTAAGCGTCGTTGTCTTACTCCTGGGCGTATGCCTCGGAGCATCGGTCCTGCTTTCGACCCGCCACGTGTCCATGAACCTGCACGTCTTGCCTAATGGATCGTTTCAAGTGACGGCAGATCAAGGCCTAACCATACGGCATGTGGATTCGGATCCTCCGCTCTTTGACTCGACCTCGGATGAAGCGCTCGTCGTGTACCCTAAGAACTCGCCGGTGCAGGTAGTCCGAGATCTCCGGCCTGGGGATTCGGGACGCTGGGTCCAGCGATACCACACCCTCCTGCCCTTGCGCTACGACCTCTACTACATCGAACGGGGAGGTAATACCTTCCGATACTCCCGCGGACTAGGCATCGTCGTGCTCCTGGCAGGCGGGCTTGCAGCGGTGCCGATCGTTCTCTGGCTCCTGGCGCTCGGCGTGATGTCTGCGGCTTCCCGGAAGGAACTGCGGCCATGATGCGCCTGCCGAAGTTCAAGTACCTGCGGCCAAAGAACGTGGCCGAGGCGTGCCGGATGCTCGCCGGCGAGGGGCCGACGACGGCGGTCGTGGCGGGCGGCACGGACCTCTACCCCAACATGAAGCGCCGGCACCAGATGCCGAAGACGCTGATCGGGCTCCGCCATCTGCCCGAGCTCAAGGGGTTTGACGGGGATCGCGTGGGCGCGGGGGAATTCCTGTCGGACCTCGAGCGGTCGCCGCGGCTGCGGGCCGCCTACCCGGGACTCTGGACCGCCGTCCACTCGATCTCCACGCCGGTCCTCCGGAACATGGGGACGATCGGTGGGAACGTCTGCCTCGACACGCGGTGCACGTACTACAACCAGAACTACGAATGGCGCCGGGGCATCAACTTCTGCATGAAGTGCGACGGGACGACGTGCTGGGTCGCCCCGTCGAGCGACCTCTGCCTCGCCATCAATTCGAGCGACACGGCGCCCGTCCTCTGCGCCATGAAGGCCAGGTTCCGGCTTCTTTCCGCCGAAGGGGAGCGCGTCGTCGAGGCGAAGGAGTTCTATCAGAAGGACGGGATCCGGTACCTGCGGAAGCGGCCCGACGAGCTTCTGACGGACATCTTCTTGCCTCCCGCCGACGGGGCGTCCACGACGCTGGGGCTCCTCCGGGCGGGGACGTACCTCAAGCTGCGGCGGCGCGGCGCGTTCGACTTTCCCGTTCTGGGCGCGGCCGTCTGCCTCTGGTTCGACGGCCGGACGGTGCGCGAGGCCCAGATTTTTCTCAACGCGGTCTCGATGAGCCCCCTCGAAGTGACCGAGGCGCAGAACGCGGTCATCGGCAGCGACTTGAACGACGACGCCGTCTCCCGCGCGGCGGAGGCCGCGTTCGTGGCCGCGAAACCGATGGACAACGCGGACTTTCATCTCCATTGGCGCAAGGAGATGGCCCGCCAGTTCGTCAGGAAGGCGTTGGCCGAGCTTCGGCCCCGATGAAGCACGCATCCGCCCTTCTCGTTCTGGCGTCGTGCGCCCAGGCTCCGCCCCCCGCGATGCCGCCGCCGCCGGATCCGGCCGTCCTCCGGCGCGAGACGCTCGAGGTCCTGGCGACCCTGGAGCGGACCTTCTACGACCACTGGGGGGACTATGAGAAGGCGGCCGTCTTCGCGAGGATCGGCGCCTCTCGTGCGCCGCACCTTCGGGAGCTGGCCGACGCGAACGGCGAGCACGCCCTGGGGGCCATGAGAGCGCTTGCCCGCCTGGCGCCCGCGGAGACGTTTACCGTCGAGGCCAAGGCGATCCTCTATGTGACGGCGCTCGGACGGGAGCGGAACTTCACGCGCTGGGGAGTCATCTCGCGGAGCGGGTTCCTGCCGGGAGTCTACGGCGCGGAACTCCTGGCGCTCAAGGCCGCCTCCCTCCCCTACCTGCGAAAGCTCCTGACCGACACCCGCCGGGCGCGCGTCTTCGGCGGCGAGGGCGAGCGCACGAACGCGGCCCAGGGAGACCGCGTGTGCGACTACGCGTGGGTCTTTCTCGTGACGATCCTCGATCGGCCTCTCGGCTATCACCCCGAGCCCGACCGCCGCGACCCGCAGATCCGCGACTTCGACCTTTGGTTGGATCGACGACGGTGAAACTGTTAAGAAAACGGCGACGCGGTTTTCTTAACAGTTTTAGAACGATATCGTTCCGCGCGAAAGGATGACCGCTCGCCCGCCGACCCGGACCTCCTTCTTCGTGGCCCACACCTCCAGTTCGCCCGGACGTCCGATGGCGTCGCCCTGACGGACGCGGAACTCCGGCCCCTTTGCCAGGCCGTTCAGGACGAGGTAGCCGCCCAAGGCGCCGTTGGCCGTGCCGGTCACGGGGTCTTCGGGGACGCCCACGGCGGGGGCGAAGTGGCGGACGTAGAGCGTACCGTCCGGCTCGACCGAAAAGAGATGCGTCCCCACGACGCCCAGCTCCAGGTTGAGAGCCGCCAGGTCCGAAAAGGCAGGCTGGCAGAGGTTGATTTCCTTCTCGCTCACCATCGGCACGATGAGGACCCAGTTGCCCCCGTAGGCTTTCTGGACCGGACGCGAGGCGTCGACCGACTCGGTCCCGAGCGCCGCGGCGAGCTCGTCGACGTTCACCTCGACGGGCTCCATCTTGGGAGGCGGCAGCTCCAGCATCACGCGGTCGCGCGCCAGGTCGAGCTCCAGGGTGCCGACGTTCGTTTCCTGCCGGACGCGGCCCCGCTTGATCCTCCCCTCGCTCGCGAGCACCCACGCGGCCGCCACCGAGGCATGGCCGCAGAGGTCGACCTCCCGGGCGGGCGTGAAGAAGCGGATCTTGTAGTCGGCCTCGCGGGACGGGAGGACGAACGCGGTCTCCGAGTGCCGCAGCTCGGCCGCGACCGAACCCATCTGGGCCGGCGTAAGTCCCTCCGCGTCGAGCACGACGCCGGCGGAGTTTCCGCCGAAGGGGCGGGACGTGAAGGCGTCGACGTGATAGATCGGAAAGGATTTCACCACAGAGACACAGAGTACACGGAGAAGACTTCAAAAGAGTAAATCTTCTCCGTGTCCTCCGTGTCTTGTGGTGTAATTCAGGCGCCGGGGGTCCCGATCAGGTGCTCCACGATGTCGGCGATCTCGCCGACCTTGAACGGCCGGTTGACGACGACGACGGTCCGGAGGAAGCACCGGGCGGCGGCGTCCCCTTCGTCCTCGTCGGCGATGAGGATGAGCTTGGGAGGGATCTTCATGGGCCGGAGGTCGGCGATGAGGTCGTCCATGGTCTTGTCGAGGTTGGTCGAGGTGACGACCACGTCGAACGATTTGGTGCGGAGGCGGTCGCGGGCGTCGTCGACCTTGGTCCAGACGCTGACGTCGTAGCCGCAGGCTTCGAGCGAGTTGCGGATCATGCCGCCCTCCTTGAAGTCGGCGTCGGCGATGAGGACGGACTTGAGGCGGGCGTCCGCCGCGGGCTGCCTGGGGTCCACCATGCTCGGTTCAAGCTCTCCGATAAAGGGCCCGCGGCGGGCCGTCAGGCTCCCGTGAACCGGTCTTCCCAGGGTTCCCCGATCAGGGCCCTCGCCGCGTCCACGACCTCCTCGACCGGACAGGGGCGCCGCACCATCGAGACGCACGGGACCGCCTGGAGCGCCGCGCGGTCCTTGATCTCCTCCGCCCCGGCGACGACGATCACGGGCGGGGGCGTTCCGTGCCGCCCCAGCTCCCCGAGGATCGTCCGCACCGTCACTTCGCCCATCGACGCGGAGAGGACCACGAGGTCGTAAAGGCGCTCGAACGCGCGCCGGCGTCCTTCGACCGAGTCGCGGACCAGATTAAGATAATAGCCGCACTCCTGAAGCGCAAGACGCATCGCCGGGCCCCAGTACTCGTCCCGGTCGACGATGAGGATTTTTTTCACCCGGACGTGCCGGGTGGACGGGCGGTCCTCCAGGGAATGTCCCGGGTCGGCCATATTCCCTCCTTCCGGTACGGCAACGTATCTATTATGTTTATAGTACATACAGTATGGGTTTGTCAAGCGTGTCACACAGTAACCTGGGTGGTTTGTGACGCGCGGGCTACACGCGCGGGCGGAGCGGGATTCCCAGCTGGTCGACGACGAGCTTCACGAAATCCTGGATCTCCCCCGAGATGCGGTACGTGAGCAGCCCGCCCCCCTGGCGGATGTTGATCGAGGCGCTGTCGAGTTGATCGAGAAGCAGGACGAGCTTGGGGCCGCCGCCGCCCCTCTTCTGAAGCATCCTAAGGATCGAGGCCTGCGAGGCGGGGTCGAGCTCGCTCGAGATGCACGCCAGGTCGTACGGCCGGCTCCCCTGGAGGAGGTCCGCAGCCCACTCGGGCTCCAGGCAATCGGTGACCTTGTAGCCGACCGTTTCCAGCCGCTGCTTGGCCTGGTCGACCCACGCCGCGTCGCGGTGGGCGATCAGGACCGAGAGCTGCCGGTGCGACCGCGCGGACGTCATGCGTAGGGAGTATACCCGATTGCGGATTTCGGATTTCGGATTGCGGATTGAAGGTCCCCCCCTCTTCTTCTCCCCCCGGGGGGGGAAGGGGGGAATCCTAAACCCGCAATCCGCAATGGCTAGGTGGCGGCCGGGGCGCCTTTCCGGCGATCCTGCCACTGCTCCAGCGTGATGAGGATGTCGCGGGCGTTGGAGCCGTTGTGCGGGCCCAGGATCCCCATCTTGGTCATCGCGTCGATGAGGCGCGCCGCGCGCGAGTAGCCGATCGAGAAGTTCCGCTGGATGAGCGAGGTCGAGCCCCGCCCCTCCGTCAGCACGAGCTTCACCGCGTCCTCGAAGAGCTCGTCCTCGCACGTCCCCTCGGCGTCGGCCACCGTCTTGATCTCCAGGAGCTCCTGGTGGTATTCGGGCTTGCCCTTCGAGCGGAGGTGCTTGACGAGGCCGCGGATCTCGTCCTCGGAAACGAACGTGCACTGCCCGCGCACCGGCTCGAAGGAGTCGATCATCTTCACCAGCATGTCGCCCTTCCCCAGCAGCCGCTCCGCGCCCTTCCGGTCCAGGATGATCCGGCTCTCGATCTGGCTCGGAACCCGGAAGGCGATCCGCGAGGGCATGTTCGACCGGATGAGCCCCGTGATCACGTCCGACGACGGCCGCTGCGTCGCGACCACGAGGTGAATGCCGATCGCCCGCGCCTTCTGCGCGAGGCGCACGATCGAAAACTCGACTTCCTTCCGGCCCGTCAGCATGAGGTCGGCCAGCTCGTCGATGACGGCGACGATGTACGGCATGTGCGTGGGGAACTGGTCCTGCTCCTCCACGGGCACCGCCGCCTCGCCCAGGCGCTCCCGGATCTTCTTCTCGCCCATCTTGTTGAACGTGTGGATCGACGTCGCCCCCACGCGCGAGAGCACCGAGTAGCGCTCGTCCATCTCCTTCACCAGCCAGTCGAGCACGAGCCCCGCCTTCTTCGAGTCCACCACCACCGGCGCCCAGAGGTGCGGGATGTCGGCGAAGGTCGTCAGCTCCACCTGCTTGGGGTCGATGAGGATGAGCTTCATCTCCTCCCAGGACATCGAGACCACCAGGCTCGTGATGATCGACTTGAGGCACACCGACTTCCCGCTCCCCGTCGTCCCGCCGATCAGGAGGTGCGGCAGGTCCGTCAGGCTCCGCAGGATCGG
>Ga0187892_10005574_pt1 | contig 19661 bp, 17 predicted proteins | sample MA1701073metaG_FD_139345 | JGI IMG/M metagenome (GOLD analysis project Ga0187892, IMG submission 139345) | Bio-ooze microbial communities from a basaltic lava cave in the Kipuka Kanohina Cave System on the Island of Hawaii, USA - MA170107-3 metaG ...
CGTCGTCGTCTGTCGTCCGTCGCACGTCGTCGCACGTCGTCCGTCGCACGTCGTCGCACGTCGTCCGTCGAGCGCGCAACGGTGCTAGACTTCACGTGTGGACGTCGGCCCCTACCGGCTTGAGTCGCTGCTGGGGAAGGGCGGCTTCGGCGAGGTCTGGAAGGCGTGGGACGGGCGCCTGTCCCGCTGGGTCGCGATGAAGCTCCCGCGGTACGACGAGCCTGAGGAGGTCAAGCGCTTCGCGCGCGAGGCGCAGACGGCCGCGCGGCTCTCGCACCCGAACATCGCCGTCGTCTACGAGGCGACCGACGAGTACATCGCGATGCAGCTGGTCGACGGCCGGCCGCCCGGGCCCGGCCTGCCCGCGCGCGAGGCGGCCCGCATCGTGCGCGACGCGGCGCTCGCGGTCGGCGCGGCGCACGCGCAGGGGGTCGTCCACCGCGATCTCAAGCCGTCGAACCTCCTCGTCGATGAGCAGGGCGCGGTCTTCGTGGTCGACTTCGGGCTGGCGCGCGCGGTGAGGGACGCGTCGCTCACGGTGTCGGGAGCGATCCTGGGGACGCCGCGCTACATGAGCCCGGAGCAGACGCGCGGCGAGCGTGCCGACGCGCGCAGCGACGTGTGGTCGCTCGGGGCGACGCTCTACGAGCTGCTTGCGGGGCGTCCGCCCTTCGCCGGACGGGACGCGTTCGAGGTGCTGCGGCGCGTGTGCGAGGAGGAGCCGCCGCGCCTGGCGGCACCGCCGGAGTTCGAGGCGGTCGTCCTGCGGTGCCTCGAGAAGGACCCGCGGCGGCGCTACGCGGACGGGGCGGCGCTGGCCGCGGACCTCACGCGGTGGCTCGAGGGGGAGGCGGTGTCGGCGAGGCCGATCGGCGCGGCGGAGCGCCTGAGGCGGCGGCTCGCGCGGCGCCGGGGCGTGATCGCGACGGCGGCGCTCTCGCTGGCCGCGATCGCCGCCGCGGCGGCCCTCATCGTGCCGCGGCTGCGCGCGACGGAGGCGCGCCTGGCGGAGCGCGCGGAGCTGCAGCCGCTCGAGGACGCGATCCGCGAGGCGGAGCCGCTCTTCTACGTCGAGGGGGACGGCGTCTTCGCCGCGCTGGACCGCGTGCGCGGCGCGATCGACCGGCTGCGCGCGGTCGAGCCGAAGGACGCGCGCATCTGGGGCCTGATCGGGCGCGGCTGCCGCGTGGTGGGAGACTACGCGGCGGCGGAGGAGGCGCTGGGTCGGGGCGACGCTCGCGACGCGGAGGTCGCCCGCCAGCGCTGGCGCGTGAGCCTGGAGCGGACGCTGGGCCAGGCGCTCCGGGCCAGCGAGAGCCGCCGCTGGGGCGAGGCCGGTGCGCGGCACCTTCGGGACGCCGAGCGGCGCCAGCAGGCCGGCTCCGCGGTGGAGCGCGACGTCGCCGGAGCGCAGGCCGCCATCTTCGCGGGACGCGCCGACCGGGCGCTCGAGATCTGCGCCTCGGCGCTGGAGCGGCACGGCGACGTTCCCGGGGCGGAGGAGCTCTGGCTGCTGCGGGGATACTGCCTCGAGGGAAAGGACGCCTTCGACTGCATGTCGCGCGCGCTGCAGCGCCGCCCCCACTATCCGCTCGCGCTCATGGTACGCGCGGTCCGGCGGTGGCCCATCGACGGCTCCGCGGCCGCGCTGGGCGACGCCGACCGGGCGATCCGCCTCCACCCCCGCTGGAGCGACCTCTACGTCAACCGGGCCGCGCTGCGCGTGGAGGCCGGCGACCCGGACGGGGCGTTCGCCGACTGCGAAGCGGCGCTGGCGATCGAGCCCGGGAACATCGGGGGGCTCCTGAACCGCGCGGCGGCGCGCCGGCATCGCGGCGACCTCGACGGCGCGATCGCCGACTGCACGGAGGCGCTGCGCCTGAAGCCCGACTCCCACCTCGCGTTCTACAGCCGCGCGCTCGCCCGCACCCTGAAGGGGGACCTCGCGGGCGCGCTGGCCGACTTCGACGCGTCGATCCGCATCGAGCCCGCCGCCCCCGCCCATGCGGAGCGCGCCCGCGCGCACCTGCGCCTGGGAGACCTGGACGCGGCGCTCGCGGGCGCCGACCGCGCGATCGAGATCAACCCGCAGCTGGGGCCGGCCCGGGTGATCCGGTCGATGGTGAGGGCGCGCCGCGGCGACGTCGAAGGCGCCCTCGCCGACGCCGAGGAGGCGCTCCGCCTGGGAGAGCGATCCCTGCACGTCCACACCTACCGCGGCGCCCACCGCCTGGAGCGCGGGGACCGCGAAGGGGCGCTCGAGGACTTCGACGCGGCGGTCGCGATCGACCCGCGCTACGCGGAGGCGCGCATCAACCGCGCGATCGTGCGCGCGCAGACGGGGAACGCGGCGGGGGCGCGCGAGGATCTCGACGAGTGCGTGCGGGCCAACCCGGACTTCCCCGAGGGCTACTCCACGCGGGGTTGGCTGCGGGAGCGCCAGGGCGACGCGGCAGGGGCGATCGGGGACTTCGAGCGAGCGCTCGCCGTCGCGCCCGCCGACTGGCCGAAGCGCGCCGCGGTTCAGCGCATTCTCGACAGGCTCCGGAAGCGCCAGTAAACTCGCGCCCGTGCGGTACGCATGGCTGCTCGCGCTGGGGGCGTGCGCGACGTCGGCGCGCGGGGGGATGAACTCGGTGCGGGAGGTCGAAGGTCGCCGCGAGCGGGGGAGCGAAGCGCTCATCACCGCGCTCGACGGCGCGCAGGCGGTCGAGGCGGCGACCGTCATGGGGCGCATCCAGTCCCCCGCGTACCTGCCGCACCTCGCGCGGGCGGCGGCGCCGGGGCATCGGGCGGAGCTCGCCGCGCTCTGGGCCATCGGCCAGACGGCGTTCGGATACGACTGGCGCGGGTGCGGCGACGACGTTCGCAACGCCGTGGCCGCCCGGCTGGGCGACGGCGACCCGCGCGCCCGCGCGCAGGCGGCGATCGCGTGGGGCAGGATCGGCGGGGACCCGGCGAAACTCACCGCGATGCTGAAGGACGCGGACGCGATCGTGCGGATCGCGGCGACGCGCGGGATGTTCTGGGCGTGGTACCTGCACAAGCTGAAGGGCGGCGCCCCCGCGCTCATCGCGGAAATCCCGGAGCAGGGCAACCGGGACGTCCGCTGGAACATGGTGTACACGCTGCAGGCATACGCCGACCCGGCCGCGCGCGACGTGCTGACGAAGGAGGCGTCGGACGACAACGTCTGGTGCCGGTTGTACGCGGTACGCGGTCTGCGCAAGATCAGCCAGCACATCATCGGTGAGCAGATCCCTGAGTCGCTGAGAAACGATCCGGAGTACCTAGTGCGGGTCGAGGCGGGCGGCCGTGCGGACGACCCGTCGCATCACGTGCGGATGGCGTACGCGCGGCGGACGGCCGACCCGAGGATGCTCGAGGACTTTTCGGCCGACGTGCGCGGCGAGGCGATCGCCGCGCTGGCGAGGGATGGGAAGAAGGACGCGGCGCGCGAGGGCCTGGGTCATCTGGACTGGCGGATCCGCGCCAGGGCGGTCGAGGCGATCGGGGAGCTCGCGGCGGTGAAGCGGGCGCTTGCCGACCCGGACAAGCGCGTCGTGCAGGCGGCCGCGACGGCGCTCGGGTCGATCGGGGCGGATGATTCTTTTGCGGTGCTGGAACGGCTCGTGTCGCACGGCGACGTCGGCGTCGAGTGGTGCGCGATCGAGGCGCTGGTGGCGCGGGGGGACAAGCGGGCGGTCGCGGCGCTTTCGAAGCGTGCGCAGGGGAAGGTGACGATCGTCTTCGAGCCGTTGATCGACGCGCTGGAGAAGGTCGGGGGCGTCGAGGCCCTGCAGAGGCTGACGCAGTCGGACTATCCGTATCGCGAGATGGCGCGGCGGGCGGTGTGGCGGCTGACCGGGAAGGACATTCCTCCGCCTTCCGACAAGACGCCTTCCGACAAGATTCCGTTCCTGTCCAACGGTCTGCCGCGCATCGACATTCTGTTCCGGCGAGGGTCCCCCGGCTTCATCCACTCCGAGCCGCTGCGCGGCCGCTGGATTCTCGATCTGCGGCACGACAAAGGGACGGTCTCGATCCTCCTCGAGGCGGACGTGGCGCCCGAGCACGTCACGCAGGTCGTCTCGCTCGCCCGCGCGGGCTACTACAACGGCCTGGAGTGGCATCGCGTCGTGTCGAGCTTCGTCATCCAGGGGGGCGACCCGCGCAACGACGGCTACGGCGACCCCGGGCGGCGCATCCTCGACGAGATCAACACGCTCCCGCACCTGCAGGGCGCGGTCGGCATGTCGAAGATGGCGAAGGACACCGGCGACAGCCAGCTCTACATCACGCACGTGCCGACGCCGCATCTCGACGGGCGGTACACCGTGTTCGGGTACGTCACCCACGGGATGGATATCGTGCATCGCATCGAGACGGGCGACCGGATCCTGCGGGCGGAGGTCAGGCCGGCCGAATGAAGCACGATCCCGATCCGGTCATCCGCCTCCTCGAGGGGTACCGCGCGACGGCGCTCGTGCGAGCGGCGCTGGAGCTCGACCTCTTCACGCGCCTGCCCGGGACGGCGGCGTCGGTGGCGCGCGCGGCGCGGTGCTCGGAGCGAGGCGTGCGCATCGCGCTCGACGCCCTCTCCGCCATGGGGCTCGTGCGAAAGTCCGGGGCGCGGTATGCGCACACGCCGCTCTCGCGCGCGTTCCTGTCGCGCCGGTCGCCGGCAAGCATCGCGGAGGTGTCGCGGCTCTTCGTGCACGAGCGGATGTGGCGCGCGTACTTCGACCTGCCGGGGGCGATCCGCGCGGGGAGGAGCGTGCTGGCGCGCGACGCGCACGCGCCGAACCAGGAGTTCTGGCTCGACTTCGCGCGCATCACGGCGCGGCAGTCGCTCGTGTGGGCGGAGGCGCTGGCGCGGATGGTGCGGCCGGGACGAGGGACGCGCGTGCTCGACGTCGCGTGCGGGTCGGGCGTCTACGGGCTGGCGATGGCGGCGCGCGGCGCGGACGTGACGCTCTTCGACCAGGCGTACGTGCTGCGGGAGACGCGGCGGGTGGCGCGCGGGCGGCGCGCGCGGTTCCTGGCGGGGGACATCTTCCGGAGGGCGTGGGGCGGGCCGTACGACGTGGTCATCCTGAGCCACGTGCTGCACCACTTCGACGCGCGCGGGTGCGCGGATCTGCTGCGGCGGGCGCGGGCGGCGCTGGCGCCGGGCGGCACGCTGGCGATCCAGGAGTTCGTGCCCGACGACGCGCGGAAGTCGCGGCTGCGCCAGCTGATGTTCGGCGTGACGATGCTGCTCTGGACGAAGGCGGGAGATGCCTATACGTGGCGCGAGCTGCGGGGGATGATCGGGCGGGCGGGCTTCCGACGGGCGCGGATCTCGGGCTGGAGTGAGCCGCGGCAGGTGATCCTGGCGGAGAAAGCCCGATCCCGGATTCCGGATCCCTGATCCCGGGCATGATCCGGGATCACTCCTCGAGGTCGTGCGGGCCGCCGCGGCCGCCGATCCCGACGCGCCGATTCCCCACGAGGTCGTACACCCAGTTCTCCAGGTTCGCGCGGAACCAGCGGTGGCGCACGTCGGTTTCGCTGAAGAAGCGGTCGAGCGGAGCGAGGATCTCCTTCACCTTCGCCTCTCCGGCCTCCTGCTCGATTTCCTGGCCGTAGATCTCGCGCAACGCGCGGCCCGCCTTGATCGCGGCGGCCGCGAAGTCGGCCGCGTCGGCGATGCCCAGGAGCGAGACCGCGAGCTCGAGCTTCGCGTCGCGCCGCTCGGCGGGGGACATCAGGTCGCTCCCCGTGCCGAGCGCCTCGACCGTCGCCTCATACCGGCGGATCGCCATGACGTGCGCGACGTGGCCGTTCAGGGGCGCCTCCGCCGCCGGGGCTGCGGCGACCGTCGCGACCGAGGCGGCCGGAGCCCGCATCAGGGCGAAGCGGAGGGCCTGCATGTCCGCCCGCAGCTCGCGGATCTCGCGCTCCAGCGTCGACGTGTCGGGCGGAAGCGGCGCTTCGGGATCGGCGGCCGCGGCCCGCACGGCCTCGAGCCGCGCGGCGACGGCGGGCTTCGGCGGCGGCGGCTCCTTCTTCGCGGGCGCCCCCCGGCGCATCGCGACGGCGGCAAGCAGGAGGACGAGCGCGCACAGTCCGATGATCGCGGCGTTCTTCATGGGCATTCGACGCCGCGGCGGGCGCGCTACTTGCCCGACATCAGCACGTCGACCGCGTGCTTCTTGTCGGCGAGGGCGTAGCGGAGCACAAGGTCGCTGCGGCCGTCGCCGTTGAAGTCGGCCACGAACGGCTGCGTGGAAGCGACGTTCGCGGGCGGGTCGAACGAAATCGCCGCGGAGGCCTTCTCCTCGATCAGGCGGTCCTTGGCGCCGCGGAAGACCGAGAGCGAACGCCCGTCGCGGTCGACGAGCAGATCGAGGCGCCCGTCGCCGTCGACGTCCGCGTCGAAGCAGGGCCGGAAGATGAGGTCGATGTTGGCGGACTCGCGGGTCGCGGTGAAGGTGTAGGGGATCGTGAACGTGAGCTGCTGGGCGGGGGTGTTGAGGTAGGTCTTGCGCTGCTCGTCGTAGCGGTAGACGTGGAGCTCGAGGTCGATCTTCTTCGAGATGAACGCGTCGATGCCGCTGACGATGTTGAGCTTGCGGACGATGGAGGAGACGATCTCCATGCGGCCGTCGCGGTCGAGGTCCTTGAGGTAGGCGCCCGCGCTCCAGGACTTGTCGACGGCCAGGAGGGCGTCGGGGTTGATGAAGTCGAGCTTGCCGTCGCGGTTGAGGTAGACGATCGTGCGGCCCTTGGAGGCGAGCACGACGACGACGTCGAGGAGCCCGTCGTTGTTGAGGTCGACGATCTGGGGCGGGACCTCGAACTTGAGGTAGCTGGAGCGGCGCTTGCGGTTCTCGACGATCGTGCGCGGGTCGTCGTGCGTGAAGCGGCCGTCGGGCTGCTGGTAGTAGGCGCCCATGGAGTCGTTCTGGTACCAGCTGATGTCGGGGCGCTTGTCGCCGTTGAGGTCGCCGACGGCGATGACGGGGACGGACGTGACCTCGTGGACCTGCTGGTGGGGGCCGAAGAGCATGACGAGGCCGGCGTCGATGGGGACTTCGAGCTTCTGCGAGAGGCGGAAGTCGGGGCGGCCGGCGTCGGCGCGCTGGCGGAGGACCAGGACCTCGCCGCGCGCGAAGAGGAGCGCGTCGGGGAGGCCGTCGACGTCGAGGTCGGGCATGAAGTCGAGGTGGAGCGGGGCTTTCGTCGGGGCGAGCGAGCCTTCGAAGATGTTGGGGTGGATGACGAGGTCCTGCGGCCTGGGGGCGAAACCGCCGTCGGCCCGCGGGTGGCGGTGGATGCCGCGGGACGACATGGTGGCGACGCACGGGAGGTCGCCGTCGCAGAACTTCGCGAGGGTCCACAGGAAGGTGCCCGACTCCAGTCGGAGCGTGATGTCGGGGCTCTCGCGGAAAGCGCCGTTGCGGAGGAGGAAGAAGTGCAGGTCGAGCCCGGATTGGACGACGAGGTCGGGGCGCTTGTCGCCGTCGATGTCGTACGCGAGGATGGCGTCGGCGCGGTCGAGGGCGAGCCGCGTGACGGCGTAGGAGGGGTCCTGGGGTGCGGCACCGGCGGCCAGCGCGGAGGCGAGGAGGGCGGCGGCGAGCGGTCTCATGGTTCGGCTTCCACTATATAAGAGCGCGGGGCCGATGCGGAGGTTTGTTACCGCGGTAACGGAAACGTTACCTTTTGACACGTTTTGAGACGGCCTTCGGGAGGCCCGCGCAAGCTCGCGACCGCCAACGATTTGCGCAGGCTCCTCTGGCACGCTCCTTGCGCTACCGCGCGCGTGAAAGGAGTCGCGCGATGGACGACGAGGCGGCATTCGAGAGGTACCGGCAGCTGCCGCTGTGGCCGGCCCTGGAGCGGTTGAAGCGGCAGGAGCGACGCGTAGAGCGGTCGCGGGAGCGCGCACAGGAGCGGGCGCAGGCGCTGGTCGACTTCCTCGCGTCGCGCTGGCGGGTGACCCCGCCTCCGGAGCGGAGATAGCGAGCATGGGTGGACGTCTGCGGTTCCCATCGGCCGCGCCCCGGAGAGTGCGCGGCTGAACGAGCCCGTGGCGGAATTGGCAGACGTTCCGGCCCGCCAAGCCGGTGCTCCGCAAGGAGCGTGAGGGTTCAAACCCCTCCGGGCTCATTCTGGCTTGGCAGGCCCCACCCATTGCGGTAGAATCCGGGCGCTTGGCGGGCTGGGCGCCGTTCCGTCACGGAGCGGTGAAGGGCGCGATCGGAAACGGTTGCGCCCTTCGCGTTTTGGGACCCAGTGACGGCTCATCCGGCGTTTCATTGCTATACTTTCCCATCTTTGAAAGGACCCGTATGCGTCTCACGCTGACCGCGCTCGGCGTGGCGGCGATGGCCGCGACGGCGGCCGCCCGGCAGCAGCCGCCCACGCAGGAGCAGCTCATCGAGCGGCGCGACGCCAAGCTCAAGGCGGCGTTCCTGACGAAGGCGTCGTGGATCACCGACTTCGACAAGGCCCGCGAGGAGAGCAAGAAGTCCGGCAATCTCATCTTCGCCTACTTCACCCGCAGCTACGCGAAGTGAGGCCCGTGCGACGCGCTCGAGGGCGGTGCGCTCTCGCAGGAGTCGTTCGGGGACTGGGCCAAGGGGTACGTGCTGTTCTGCCACATCACGTCGCAGGTGAAGGAGGACAAGCACCAGAACCTGCTGAGCCAGAGGGGCGGGCGCGGCTTTCCGCACCTCGCCTTCCTGGACGCGGAGGGGCTGCTGCTCGCCGTGCACAACGGCCAGCGCACGGCCGCCGGCTTCGACGAGACGGTCGTGAAGGCGAAGGCCTTCGTCGATCTGCGCAAGAAGGCGGAGGCGGGCGACAAGGCCGCGAAGCTGGAGCACTTCCTCCAGGCGATGGACCTGGGCCACTTCACCGCGGATGAGCTGCGCAAGCGCGCCAAGGAGCTCGATCTCGGCAAGGATCACATGGCGAAGGTCGAGGCCGCGTGCCTCAACATGGAGATCGCCGCCATCTTCGAGGGCGTCACGCAGGACAAGACCACGTGGGTGCCGGCGGGGAAGAAGTTCGCCGAGATGAAGAAGGCGGGGCGCGTGCCGACGGACCCGAGCGTGGCCCCCAACTTCTGGGTTTTCATCATGGAGTACGCCTACAGCGAGAAGGACGCCCCGCTCTTCGAGGAGGGCCTCGCCGCGATGAAGGAGAGGAAGGCGCGGCCGCAGTGGGTCGAGGCGCAGGAGAAGCGGCTGGCGGAGATCAAGGAGAAGAAGTAAACACGGGGGACACGGGGGACACGGAGCGTGCGGTTCTTCTCCGTGGCCCCCGTGGTGTTGGGTACGAGGCGCACGGAGGAATCCGTCGTGCTCTGAGCGGCTGACGCGGCGCCGGCGGTCAGGCTGCGGAACAGACGAACGGTCCAGCGGTAGAGCGGTCGAACGGTCGAGCGGCTATTCCCCCGCCATCCCCATCAGCCGGCGCCACTGCGCCTCGTCGACCGGCATCACCGACAGCCGGCCGATGCGCACGAGCGCGAAGTCCTTGAACGCCGGATCCGCCTTCACGGAGGCCAGCGTCACCGGCTTCTCCAGCGGGCGCACCGCCTCGAGCTCGACGACCGAGAGCGACGCGTCCTTCGGGTCGGCGTAGGGGGCGCTCGCGGCGCGCGCGAGGCCGACGGCCGCCTTCTCGCCGCCGGTGTGGTAGACGAGGACGCCGTCCCCCTTCTTCATCGACCGCAGGTGCTTCTGGGCGACGGGATTGCGCACGCCGCTCCAGACCGTCCTGCCGTCCTTCTGGAGCTGCGCGAAGGAGTAGTCGGACGGCTCCGTCTTGACGAGCCAGTTCATGATCACTCCTCGACCTTCGCCCGGAGCGCATCGACCGCGTGCCGCCACTCGGGCGGGATCTTCCCGTCGAAGATGCGCAGGAGGTGCCGCGCCTTGTCGAACATCTTGCCGCCGTGCCCGGGGCCGAGCCCCGCGACGTCGATCACGTTGTCGAGCGTGTCGGCCAGCTTGCAGAGCTTGACCTCGAGGGGCGCCGCCGCGAGCCCGTCGAAGAAGGCCTTCTCGCGCGGGGCCTCGTCGAGGCGCTTGTCCTTCGAGAGCGCCGCCACGAAGCCCGCCACGCGGACGCCGAAGGCCTTGGCGATGTCGTCGTAGTCCGTGTTGGTGTCCTCGATCGTGTCGTGGAGGACCCCCGCCGCGAGCACCTCGGGGTCGGTCACCCGGAAGACGTGCGCGAGGATGAAGAGGACGCGGCAGGGATGCGCGACGTACGGCGTCTCTTGGTCCTTGCGCAGCTGCGCGGCGTGGCGTCGCGCGGCGAACGAGATCGCGCGCAGGACGAGGTCGGGCACGCCGTCATTTGTGCGGGGTTTTGAGTTCTTCATCGGTGATCTCGACGTTGAGCTCGAAGCGCGACGCGATCTCGACGATCGAGACGTCGCGGCCGCGGTCCTTCGCCTCGATCGCGCGCTTGAGCGGCACGTTCCGCTCCTTGTCGATCCACACGGCGACGGCGATGGGCGGCACGCCCGAGTCCTGGAGCGACGCCTTGCAGGAGACCTTCCACGCCTTGCGCTCGCCGACCGCCTCCTCGCCCGCGAGCGCGAAATCGGAGAAGTCCATCGCCGCGGCGTCCGGAACGTCGTTGCGCGTTTTGCGGTCGAACTTCGCCGCGCTCGCCAGGAAGGCGAGCCCCGCGAAGCCGATCCGCGCCGCCGCCGCCTGCAGGCGGCGCACGCTCGTCGCGTGGACGTCCTCGGGCGGGAGCATCCGGCCGTTCTCGAGCTCCCAGCACTGCGCTTCGCGGTAGGTGAGCTTCGTCTCGTGCTTCGCGGCGTCGCGGGACGTGGCAACGTCGAGCCGGGCCACGACGCCCTGCAGGCGCAGCGAGGAGGAGAGCGCGGCGGCCCCCTTCTCCTGCGCGACATCCGCCTTCGCGTCGACGCGCAGCGAGCGGGCGTCGTCGACCGCCTTGCACATGTCGCGGAAGAGGGCGGCCGGGTCGGCCTGCAGGAGGAGGGCGGCGAGGAGGGGGGGCATGCGGCGCATGATACTGGAAGGTGGGGGCGCGTGCTATCATCGTGGGCGATGGCGGACGGACGCTACCAGAAGATGCTCGGGTTGCCGCCGGAGATCCCGGCGCCCGACTACTACGACCTGCTCGGCCTCGAGCGCGGCTGGATCGACCCGACGAAGATCGCCGACACGATGCAGCAGCGCGTGGGGGCGCTCGACGGCGTCGATCCCGCCGACCGCGACATCGCGGACTATCTGCGGCGCGAGCTGCAGCGGGCGCGGGCGACGCTGACCGATCCGGGCCGCCGGACGGAATACGACGGGCAGCTGAAGCAGAAGCGGCTGGCGGACGTGGGGCAGTACGTGGACCGGATGCTCATCAACAAGACCCTGACCGCCGCGGGAGAGCGCGCGCTCACGATCCGCATGACCGGCTACGGCCTCGAGGAGAAGGAGATCAAGGCCGCCATCGACCACCAGCTCGAGCAGTCGGGCGCGATGCGGGGCACCGTGTCGAATCCGGACGAGGAGGCGGTGAAGAACGCGGACGGGCGGCTGGTCGTGATCATGGTCCAGGTCGCGGACACGCAGCTCGTGTCCGGCGTCCGCGGCGGGGCGCGCAAGGCGACCGGAACTTTCAGGAAGGTGCAGCCGCCCACGCCCGCCGCGCCGCCTCCGCCGCCGCCTCCCGAGCCGGCGCCGGAGCAGCCCCCTCCGCCCCGGCGCGCCACGACGCGGCGCAAGCTGACGGAGGAGCCTCCCGCGCCGCCGCCCGAGCCGGAGCCCGCGATGCTTCCCGTGGCGGACGAGCCGGGCGGATTCGTCTCCGCCTCCAGCCCGGCCGCCGAGGAGGCGCCGCTGCCGCCGCCCGTCGAGGAGGCGCCGCGGCGCAGCAAGAGCCAGCTCATGGCGAGGGCGAAGGCGGCGGTGGCGGACTCCGCGCCGCCGGCGGGAACCGACGAGGCGAAGCACATCGCGCAGATCACCGAGCTCAACCAGAAGGTGGCGGTCCTCGAGCGGACGAAGGCGATCCTGCAGCAGCAGGTGTCGCGCACCGAGCCGGCACAGCGCGTGGCGCGCCGGAAGTTCCGCAGCGTGCTGGCGCTGTTCCTGATCGCGCTCGGCTTCATCGCGGGCGACTGCGTCGCCGCGTTCCTGCCGGACGTCGCCGTCAAGGTGGACCAGTCGACGGCGGAGATGCGCCGGCAGGTGGCGGAGTCGGAGTCGCGGAGCGCAATCGTCTGGGGAGGCGTCGGCGCCGCGGCCGCGCTCTACCTCGTCATCGTCTGGCTTTCGGCGAAGCCCGGCAAGGCGCCGTTCCTGATCCCGACGATCGTCCTGACGCTCGCGTCGGCGGCGGCGGGGTTGCTGCCGATGGGCGAGGAGCGCGCTCTGGAGGACAAGCGCGCGGCGATGGAGGAGAAGGAGAAGGGCTACGCGGCCGAGCAGGAGGCGTGGAAGAAGAAGCTCGCGGACGCCGAGGCGCTGGCGAAGAAGCACGCGGACAGGATCGCGGAGCTCGAGAAGGGGATCGCGGACGGGGAGAAGAAGCTCGCGGACGCGGCCGCGGAGCACGCGAAGGCGCTCGCGGCGAAGGACGAGGAGTACAGGAAGCTGAAGGGGGAGTACGACGCGATCTACAAGATGGTCGAGGTGCAGGACGCGCTCAAGAAGCAGATCGGCGACATGAAGGCGGAGCGCGTGAAGCTCGACGAGCAGATCAAGGCGCTGCAGGCGGAGGTCGCCGAGCTGAAGAAGAAGCTGGAGAAGAAGCCCTAGGGGGTTGCCGCACGTCGTCGATCGTCGACAGGGGACGGAAGACCGGCGACGACGTGAACCGGGATGCCTGATACTTGAGACGGGGGTCTTCATGTTCACCGACGTCCGGGCCGTCATCTCCGACTGCATCGCGGAGAACGAGCTGACGCGGAAGGCCATCGAGGCGCTGCCCGACGCGCAGCACGGGTGGCGGCCGCACGCGAAGGGGCGCACGGCGGGGGAGCTGGCCTGGCACCTCGTCACGGGCCGCAAGTGGTTCCTGGAGGAGCAGCTGAAGCTGCCGATCTCCGACGGGCTCAAGCTCGCCTGCGCGAAGCAGCCGGCCTCGACCGCGCACATGCTCGAGGCGCTCGACGCGCTCGTGGCGGAGCAGATCGACCAGCTGCGGGGCAAGGACGAATACTGGCTGCGCGAGGACGTGGAGTTCTTCGGCCGCAACACGACGCTCGGCGGCATCCTCTACTCGATGCACAAGCACGAGGCGCACCACCGCGGGCAGCTGTCCGCGTACCTGCGCGCGGTCGGCGCGAAGGTGCCGTCCATCTACGGCCCGAGCGGGGACGACGAGTGAGTCGCAGGTATCAGGCATCACGTTTCAAGTCGTCGATTGTCTGCGGTTCGCCGTCGTGCCCGGTCGCGCGCTCGCGCGCGTAGGCGCGCGGCCCGACTTGCAACGGTCAGCCGACAACGACCTGAAACCTGATCCTTGATACCTGAGACCCTAGAGGTACCGCCACACCGACTCCGGGTGGCTTCGCTTGTACGCGTAGTACGCGCGGCACGGCCACCCGAGCAGCAGGAGCAGGGCCGCCCAGGCGGCGAAGACGCCCCAGAGCGGCAGGTGGAACTCCGGCAGGATGAAGTACGCCAGCGAGCCGAGCAGCAGGAAGTGCACGAGGTAGAAGAAGAACGGCACGCGCCCGAAAGCGGCCAGGAAGTGAGCGGGCGCCGAGTCCAGCGCCCGGGAGTCCTGGAACCGCAGCAGCAGCGCCAGCAGCGCGAAGACCGTCATGAACGACCACGTCAGCCACGCGAGGTCGGGCGGGTACTTCGCCCAGATGAAGAACTCGTACGACGCGACGCGCTCGTACGGGAACGCGTTGCCGAAGCCCGCCGGGAGGCGTACGGCGAGGAAGAGCGCGGCGAACGCGGCCGCCCAGAGCGCCCACCGGCCGGCCGCCTTCGGGTTTCTCTGGAAGTCGCGGCCGCAGACGAAGCCGAAGAGCATGACGCCGAGCCACGGGATCACCGGGTAAAGCGCATGCCATTTCCCGACATCGCGCGGATCGTGCAGGATCTGCGCGAGCGGGAACGGCAGCCGCGAGACGTCCAGGAGCGGGTGGAGGGCCATGATCGCCACCGACGCGGCCAGCAGCGCCCACGCCGGCGCCCGCCGCGCGAGCGCGAGGATCATCATGCAGACGCCGAGGCACGACAGCACCTCGAAATGGAACCGCCCCATCGTCAGCAGGATCTGCTCGGCGAGGATGAGGATGAGCCCGCGCAGCAGCAGCCGGCGCGTGATGACGCCCTCGTCGAGCCCCCGCCCCGCGCGCCGCTCGCTCGTGACGGCGATCATGAAGCCGGCCATGAAGGAGAAGCCCGGCGCGACGAACACGCCCGTGAAGCGCGTGAGGAACTGCCAGAAGCCGGCCGGCAGCGGCGGCCGCTCGTGGGCGTACTCTTTCGCGAAGCGCCCCGCGTTCCAGAAGAGCGACACGTGGTCGAGCGCCATGTGCGCCATGAGGAGGCCGCGGAAGAGGTCGACGAAGTGGAAGCGGGTCTTCGGCGCGAGGGGGGCGGTCGCTTCGCTGGCGGGGGCGTCAGGCATCGGGATTCGGACAGGCGATCGGCGCGGACGGTTCCGGAATTCGGGATTCGAGACTCTACTTCAGCAGGTCGTCAATGTCGCGGCCGGCGCGGTCGAGCTCCGACTGGGCCTCGCCGACGATCTGCTTCATCTTCTGCGCGAGGTCGGTCTTCGCGCGGTTGAGGACCTCGTCGATGTGCTTGAGCTCCTCGTTGAGCTTCGCCTGGAGCTTCTCGACCTCGCGGGACGTCTGCGCGATCGCCTCGATGCGCTCCTTCGCGTCCTGCTCGCTCTCCTTCAGGAGCTTGTCGAGCGACTCGCGCCTGGCGGTGATCTCCTTCTCGGCGTTCGCGGCGAGATCGGAGGCCCGGCGCTCCGCGGCCCCGACGATCTCGATCGCCTTCTTCTCCCCGGCCACGACGACGATGGCGGCCTTCTTGTCGATCTCCGTCTCGTGGGCCTGGAGCTTCACCTCGAGCTCCTGGACGGCCTTCTCGCGCGCCTCGAGCTCCTTCTCCTTGGCGGCGAACTTCTGGACGGCCGCGTCGTTCTGCTCGATCAGCTTCACGATGCTCTCGATGTCCGCCTTGCGGCGATCGACGTCGCGGTCGAGGTCGCGCGCGCGGATCTTGTACTCGGGATCCGCGTCGACCGCGGCGGGGTTGTCCTTGTAGCGGGTCATGAACTCGCGGCGGAGGCGGTCCTTCTCGAGTTCGACGAGCGTGCGGGCGAGGGACTTGCCCTGTTCGATGTAGGCCTGGACGCGGGCGCGCGCGTCGCTGATGGTCGGCGGGCGCTCGGGCTTGGGGGTCGTCGGGGCGAAGGGGGAGGGAGCGGGCTTCGGGGTCTCGATGCCGGGCTTGTCGGCGGCGACCGGCTTCTGGGCGGCGGGCTCGACCTTGGGGATCGGCTTCTGCGGGCGGGGAGGCTCGCCGGGCGGCCTGGGCTCGGCGGGACGCGCCTTGGGCTCCATTGGGAGCATTATACGTCCGGGCGGCCCCCGGCCGCACTACTTCATGCAGACGGACCGGACTTCGTTGAGATCGGTCAGCCCCGAGAGGATCTTGCGGATGCCGTCCTGCTTGAGCATGATCATGCCCTTCTTGAGCGAGGCGGCGCGGATCTCGCTGGAGAGCGCCTTGCGGTAGATGAGGTGGCGGATCTCGTCGTCGACGACGAGCAGTTCGTGGATGCCGAGGCGGCCGCGGTAGCCGGTGCCGGAGCAGCGCTCGCAGCCCTTGGTGACGGGCACGACGGCCTTGTCGCGCGGGATGAGGTGGTCGAAGAGGCCGTCGTCGCCGAACTCGTGGCGCAGCACGGTCCACTGTTCGTCGGTGGGGGGCGCGACCTGCTTGCAGTCGCGGCAGACGGAGCGGACGAGGCGCTGGGCGAGGATGGCGATGAGGGCGTCGCCGAAGGTGAAGGGATCGAGGCCGAGGTCGAGCATGCGGGTGACGGTTTCGGGCGCGTTGTTGGTGTGCAGGGTGGAGAAGACCATGTGGCCGGTGAGGGAGGCCTCGACGGCGGCGCTGGCGGTCTCGAGGTCGCGCATTTCGCCGATCATGATGATGTCGGGGTCGAGACGGAGGAAGCTGCGGAGGGCGCGCTCGAAGGTGAGGCCGACCTTCGAGTGGATCTGGACCTGGCGGAGGCCGGCCTGGGTGATTTCGACGGGGTCCTCGGCGGTCCAGATCTTGACGTCCGGCTTGTTGAGGTAGCCGAGGGCGGAGTGGAGGGTCGTGGTCTTGCCGGAGCCGGTGGGGCCGACGCAGAGGACGATGCCGTAGGGCTCCTCGACGCACTTCTTGAAGGGGGCGAGGTTCTCCTCCAGGAAGGCGAGCTGTTCGAGGGAGCGCGGTTTGGAGGCGGCGAGGATGCGCATGACGGCGTCCTCGAGCATGCCGGCGGTGGGGATCGTGGCGACGCGGAGCTCGATGTCCTTGGAGCCGAAGTCGCGGAAGCGGATCTTGCCGTCCTGGGGGAGGCGGTGCTCTGCGATGTCGAGGTTGGACATGATCTTGATGCGGGCGATGATGTTGCGGCCGAACTCCTTGGGGAGCCTGGTGTGGATGTAGCAGAGGCCGTCGATGCGGAAGCGGACGACGACCTCGGCGAGCGTCGGCTCGATGTGGATGTCCGAGGCGCCGCGATCGACGCCCTGCTCGATGAGCTGGTTGACGAGGAGGACCATGCCTTCGTCGTCCCCCTTGGGCTCCTCCTTGGAGGATTCGCCCTTGATGGCGGCCTGGTCGGCGGCGCGCTGCTCCTGGATTTCGGAGACGATCTCCTGGAGGTCGCGGCGGGGGGCGCCGCCGGCGGGGGCGTCGTCGGTGGGGCGGTAGAAGTGGTCGATGAGCTGGACGATCTCCTCGCGGATGGACACCTTGGTGACGAGTCGGGTGCCGCCGAGCTTCTTGGAGATGTCGTCGCAGAGGGTGAGGGCGCGGGGGTTGGCCATGGCGACGACGACGCGCCCGTCCTCCTTGCGGAGGGGGACGAAGGAGTGGTGCTTGAGGTAGTCCATGGTGAACTGCTGGAGGAGGTCGGCGGGGGCCTCGAGCTCCGGGGAGAAGAAGACGAACTCGGTCTTGTAGTATTCGGAGAGGCTGCGGGCGACCTCGGCCTTGGGGATCTTGAAGCGGGCGGTGAGGACGTGCTCGATGGAGTGGTTTTCGGCCTGGGCGTAGGCGGCGGCCTGGTCGAGCTGCTCCTGGGTGACGAGCTTGGAGCGGAGGAGGTAGTCGAGGCCGGAGGAGCGGATGTTCATGCGCTCCTGGTTGCCGAAGGCGACGGCGAGGGTTTCGGCGAGGTTGGCGATGTAGTCCTGGTGGCCGTCGTTGAAGGGGGCGCCCGACCTGGTGTTCATCGCCTGGAGGACGCCGTAGAAGGTGCGGTCCTTGAGGACGGGGACGGCGAGGACCTGCTTGGTCTTGAAGCCGGTTTTTTTGTCCCAGGCGTCGTCGAACTTGAGGAGGGGGTCGGCCTGGGCGGTTTCCTTGGCGTCGTAGGCGTCGCGGATGTTGAGGCCGCGGCGTTTGAGGGCGACGTATCCGGCGCAGGAGGAGGAGTTGACGGGGAGGCGGATTTCGCGGACTTCGGTTCCGTCCTTGACGCGGGAGTAGAGTTCGTTGCGGCGGGCGTCGAGGGCGTAGATGGTGACGCGTTCGCACTCGAGGAGGCGCTGGACGTCCTCCTTGATGCGGAGGAGGACCTCTTCGAGGGGGAGGGCGTGGATGCGGGTGATGACGTCGCGGAGGACGCGTTCGCGTTCGAGCTGCTGGGCGGCGGTCGGCTGTTTGTTGGTGGAGGTGGTGGGCATGGGAGGAGATCTTACTTTATCCTGGCGCCGCAGCAGGTCATTCCGGCGACGCCGGTTTTCTTGCAGGCGGGGCAGGTGGCGGGGGAGGCGGGGGGCATGTCGGCGCCGCAGCAGCGGGCGGGGGCGTCGGAGTGGCGTCCGCAGGGGCAGGCGAAGCGGCAGGGACGGGCGGGGGCGCCGCAGCAGGTGGCGGGGGAGTCGCGGTGGGTGCGGCACATGGTGCATTCCCAGGCGGCGGGGCGAGGGGTGGAGGTGGAGGCGCAGCCGGTGGCGGCCGAGAGGGCGAGGGCGAGGAGGAGGCGGGTCATGGTGGAAACATGGTAGAGCGGGAGAGGCCGGGTCGCAAGGTTGTGCTTGACGGTGAGTGGGGCAGGCCTATAATCGCCCGCGCTGGATACTCCCCGGTAGCTCAATGGTAGAGCGAGCGGCTGTAGACGGCGTGGATTGCAGTGGTTGACAATCGGACGTATGCCGACCGTCGCGACTATCTGATCAGGGCTGTGGCGCGTCGCCGCGCTGAGATCCGGCGCCGGGCGCTGGAGGCCTTGGGCGGACAGTGTCAGCGATGTGGCTATCGTCGGTGTGCAGAGGCGCTGGAGTTCCACCATCGGGACTCCTCCCGCAAGGAATTCGGCATTTCCAGCCGAGGCTACACGCGCAGTTGGGCGTCCGTGCGGGCGGAACTGAGGAAGTGCGATCTCCTGTGTGCGAACTGTCACCGTGAAATCCACGCAAGCGGCAGCTTCCGCGGGAAACCGCGGATGAAAAATCGGGTGAATTCAGGGAACCCTAAACCTCGACGAGGGGCAAGGCAATCCTGAGCGAAGCCTCGGAGCGGGTGCTCCGGGGAACGTGCAGAGACTAGGCCGGAAGGCCGTAGCCGCCGGAGCGTGCGCGCGCGCTGCGGGCTGGCGAAGCGCCCGACACCCATGTCCGGGAGGCGGGGTGATGAGATAGTCCGAGCCCGTCCGAAAGGACGGGGCGCTCGTAACCGCAAGGTTCCAGGTTCGAGTCCTGGCCGGGGAGCCAACATTCCAACCGCCGAAAAACGGCGGTTCTTATTTAACGCCGACCCCGCCGGACGCCCCGGCGGGGTCGGCGTGTATCCGGCCACCCACCATGCCCTTCCTCGCGGTCCCGTATCCGGGGCAACTCTCCGTTCGGAGCCGAGAGCCTTGGGGACCGAAGCCAACCCCCACGGTTGGCCTTGGGACCCCGGCCATATCACTCTCGAACTCTCCCACTCTCTGTTTACCAGGGGCCGTTATTTAACAGCCGCCGAAGGCTTGGACCCCAAGGCCTCGGCGTTCCTAACTCGCCTCCGGTAGGTCTCCGGCAGAGACACCAGACGACGGACCGGCCGCGACCCGGAGGACGTTGTGGGTGCCGCCTTGTGCGGGCCCCGCGGCGTCCTCACGCGCGCCGGCCCCCCACCTCGGCGGCCCCCGCCACCACTCTCCGCGACGCCCCCGGTCCGCAACCGGAGGACGCCATGCAGGACCCGCTCGATCCCGCCGCGATGACCTCGGAGGAACGCGCTCGCGAGGTCGCCTTGATCCTCGCCGCCGGATACTTGCGCCACCGCGCGCTCCGGGCGCCCGCGGGCGCGCCTCCCGCGATACACGGCGCGCCGCCTCCGGCGCCAGATACTTCGCCGGAAACCGAGAAAGGCCTTGATAGGCCGGGCGACCAGGCCGCTCTATGTGCCCCTGGTTAACGGACGGAACCCGTTGACCAG
>Ga0187892_10005575_pt1 | contig 19661 bp, 17 predicted proteins | sample MA1701073metaG_FD_139345 | JGI IMG/M metagenome (GOLD analysis project Ga0187892, IMG submission 139345) | Bio-ooze microbial communities from a basaltic lava cave in the Kipuka Kanohina Cave System on the Island of Hawaii, USA - MA170107-3 metaG ...
AAGAAATAGTTAAACTGGCAACTGACAATTTATTATTTAGAACCTATCTCTAAAGCTCACATTTTCTCCAACAGATAATAGCGCAAGCGAAGTAAAGCATTGACAGATAGTTAGAGACTTTCTTTTCCCATCTGATAAGCAATCGTCTGAAACGGTTCAACCATGAATGCGTAACTTCAACTCGCCAACGACGTGCCTTGCGGCGTCCCGATTTACGCTTGCGTTTCTGTTTCGCATTTGCCTTCTCAGGGCAATGAACTATGTAACCATGTGTCCGCCCTATCTCTAGTGCAGGCTCGCCTGAATAAGCCTTATCTAAACACAAATTCTCCTCTATCTCTTCTTCTGTTTCTACAAGGCGAGCATCCAAAGTCTTCGCCAATAATTTCAAGTCATGGCGGCTGGCTCTATCTACCACTATCCCGATAGGAACTCCTTTGCCTTCAACAAGTAAACTTCTTTTTGTTCCACTCTTACTTCTATCGGTTGGATTCTTGCCCGTAGATTTGCCCCCTAATGGTGCTTTCGTTTGACAGCCATCGGCACTTTGCCATTTCAATTCCAACCCTTTGATTTCATCATATTCAGATACTCCTGCCCGCCACATCTTTTTGAATACTCCGAGTTTTACCCAACGTTGAAAATAACGATGAAGTGTTTGCCCTGAGCCAAACTCTCGCGGGGCTGAAAGCCATTGACATCCTGTTCGCAATACATAAAGTATTCCCGCCATCACTCGTCTTTGGTCGGCTGGGGGGCGTCCGCCTATATTCTTTCGCTTCTTACCTCGTCCACGATAGCGTGACTTCGGCTTTGGCAAAAGAGGTTTGATTCTTTCCCAAAAACTATCGGATAATTCCCAAACTGCCACATCCCAATATGTGGTTAAAAGCTGTACGGACATATCTCTTAATTCCAGTTAAGTTTTGTTCGTACAGCAGTTTACTCTAAATAGGTTTAGAGATAGGCTCTTAGTCAAATAGACCAATAAAACGCACCGTTCGTTTTGACGGTGCGTTTTTATTTTCCTTTTGTGCGTGCTGGTCATGTAAGTGAATTTGCTCATGTCTGTTGCATCATTTTTTAAATATTTAACTCAGGCGAAACGTAGAAATGTTTTTCGATAATTGGTTCGGTTTGCTTTGAGTTGTAATTGTAGGATTTTTAGCATATGTAGCGTTGATTTTTTGGCTCAGGATTTACGGGAAGCGCGCTTTGTTAAAATGGAACGCCCATCATTTTATGGTCACAATTGCGCTCGGTTCGCCTTAGCGACGGATTTGCTAAGAGGATGAATGTGTTTTCGCGACATAACCATGAGTTGAAATCATTGCAATACGAGGAGTTTTTTTGTCTGTAAAAAATTCCATTTCGCATTTCCTTTCTTAGCTTACCCAACACACTTGTACATCTGCCGTTTTCTTCTAAATCGGAAAACCCGACAGATGTACAAGCCGTCCGGCAGGAATGATTGAAGTATTCCAATGTTCAAAATTAATGTTAGTGGGTTAATAGGTGAATAAATACAGCGTGATTACTTTATAGAGAAAAGGTCAGTTTTTACCTACACTTTTACACACACTTTTACCTATTATTGCTCGCAAGAGTGAAATCAAATATGTTCAATTTAATCATCAATCGAGGTTGCTCCAATCGGCGTTGTTTCGTTTATCAAGCGGCTGCAATAGATGCAGGTTTTGCGATTGCCATCTTTTTTAAACGATTTTCTGTAACTTCCCAATCAATGTTAGAAAAGAACGCAGCAATGTATTTTGGGCGCTTTGCCGGTTTGTAATCTAATAGGTAGGCATGTTCCCAAACACCCATTACAAGTATTGGTGCAAATCCGGCAACATGGCCCTCTTCGTTAGAAGTAATCCAATGATTCACCAATCGCCCATCGAAAGGATTTTGGTAGCAGATTGCCCAACCGATTCCGCGCATCTCACCGACGTTCATAAAATCCATTTTCCACAAGTCGAAACTCCCGAAACTCATCTCCGCAAAACGGCGAAACAGCGAATCTTTACTCGGCTCGCCCGTCCCGTTCTTCTTTAAGTTCTCGAAGTACATCTCATGCAAAACCATACCGTTATACTCAAAATCGAGCCTTCGCTTGAGTTCTGCATAAACGGGCATCTGTTCAGGTTTGACCAATCCTCCAGTGTATTCCAATAAAGTTGATAATCGTTTATTCAGCCTGTTTGTGTTTTCAACATAACCATCATAAAGTTTGAAATGCGTCTCTAAGGTCTCATCGGAAATGCCTTTAAGCGCGCTCAAATTAAATTGTTTTGGTTTATACGGTTTTTGTTTGTTCAATAGTCCTCCTTTTTATTCAATTAACTGCTCACGGGCGCACTTGTACGAATTGTGATTTGCGTGCCCCTTTTCATTTCAAAGTCGTCGCGTCTGATTCTATATGAACTGAACCTGCGCTCGCGCCTGCACCAATAGCAGTGCCGATTGCAGTGTCTTTACCTCTGTCCGCCACTGCTCCGATAATTGCGCCTATAACAATTTTGGTGCTGTGGGGTTTCGCAGTAGCACTTGTTCAGCTATCGTTCTCTTAAATGCTACTTGCTTTTAACGCGAACCTTCTCGCCGTCAAAACTCCGCAACCCCTCGGCCAATCCCGCAAATTTATAAATGCCTCAGTTACGCAATCGAATTTTCCCGAAATTCATGGATATGTCAGAACAACTCGAAAATTTTCCGCCGAGCTTAATATTCGTTAAATAGCCTTGAATCACAGCACCTTGATAAATAGCAAGCTCGATGACAGTCAGCGTGAAACGGTCATAATCTTATGGTGCTCTCGTTTAAAGGTTATTGTTAAGAACTGCAATTATTTGCTTCCTGTTTGGCACGATGAATTTTTCAGCGCGTGATTGTTAGCGATTTTCCGTTGTTAATCGGCGTGAATGTCACGCGAAAATCCCCGTCGCGCGTGCCTAAAGTCGAAAGCGTGTGTCGTTCACCATTAACTTCCGAACGCAGATTATATTTGGTTTGGTGTGCGATCTGTCTCCATAGAAAAATCGCGTCCGTGTCTTTCAAGTGCAATTACCTCTGCAGGAGCAAATCGGTTCACTATTAAATCTTCAACTCGTTGCCGGTTCTTTTGTGTCATGCGATAAGTGATTTTTTGAGCTACAACGCGCGGGTCATCGCTACGCGATATGTTTATGCGGAATGTTCCGGTTAAAAGAGCGTCGCCCGTGTAAGAGCCCGCGAACGTTCCCACATTTGGTGAGGGCGTGTGCCAATTCCACGAAACATTATAAACTCTTGCCAACTCTTCCATCTCAGTGCGAAGCAGTGACCAATCATATTGCGTAGAGGTATTTAGCGAGTGACGGAGCATGAAATTGTTTATGCTCGCCGCGCTGTTTAAGACTTTTTCTACATCCGCCGCGACCGAATTGCGGTCATCAAAACGCTCGCGTAGTCTCTTGGTATTATCATTAAATACTGATACAAAACGATTGATTTCATCTTCTCTTTGCGTGCCGTCAAATTTGCTCTCGTCCAGCGCGCGGTCTAAACTCCGTTTGAAACTTTCGGCTCGCGTGTCAATGCGGCGAAGCAAACTGTCAACCTGCCTGTCATTGATGCCATACGGTATCCGCAACGCCAAATCGGGGTTGTAAATTTTGTTCCAATTCCAAGCGACGTTATACGCGCGCGCAAGTTGCGCCAAATCTCTGCGAAGCAAAGTCCAATCGTTCTGCACTGTGCGGTTTAGAGTATTGTTCCGCATGAATTGATTGATTCTCACGGAGCTGTTCAAAACCATTTGAACATCCGTTACAACCGATTGGCGGTTATTGAAACGGTCGCGCAAATAGTTTGTCGTTTTTTCAAAATCTTCAACGTAAGCGTTTATTTCATCTTCTCTATCCGTCCCGTCCAGACGGCTTCTGTCAAGTGCATTGTCCAGATGGCGGCTGAAAGTGTTTGTGCGCTGCTCTATGCGCCGGATAATTCGCTCCAATTGTTTGTCGTTTATACGATATGGGCGTTGCACCGTTTGTTGCGATAAAGCTGTTACAGGCAGCCCTATCAGAGCAATGGCAAACGCTGCAATCCATATCGTTATTATTCTTATTTTATTAATCATTGTTCCCTCCTTATTCTTTATAAAAATTTTCCTTTTAATGCTCATTAATATGCTTAAATACCCACTGCCCGTCTGCCGCGTTAATCTAAAGCGTAAGATAAGCAATGAGTATCTATTTTTCGATTACTCACATTTTCTGCATAGTTATGGTAACAATCACATTGTTTCCGCCCGTGCGGTTATAAGAGACCCAATATCCCGCGTCAGGATAGCTCACCATCTTATATATAGAGCCATCTTCTTTAGCGTTTAAATCTTCTCCGAATATGCTCATAGGCGTCGGCGCGTTTTCGAGGTTTCCCATGTAAGTAACGGATACGGCGCGCACCATTCCTTCTTTATCGTAAAAGACCTGCGCCATTTCATTATTCGAGAAAACGAAAAAGTCCTGAAACTCGCCCTTATCCTTTAGATTGTTTAGCGTATCGCGCACCTCATCGTTTTTCATACCGATTCGGATGCCTTTGTAATCACGATAAACGGGTTCAAGTTTCGGTTTCGGAGTTTCGACAGCAGTTTTGTTGACTGCTGTAGTTTCTTCTTGTGTGATTGTTTTAACTTGCGACTCTTTTGTAACAGTCTCTACTTCCTCCTGCGCGCGCACTACGGCGGGCGCAAACAGAAATAAGAGCGCAAGCCCTAGAAATGCAGTAAGTAAATAATTAAAAAATTTGCTAGTAAGTTTTAACATTAATAATCGCCTCCTTTGTTAGAATATTCTTTCCTGTTTTTCTTATTCTATAAAAAAAAGGCGCATAAAACATCAGAGCAACTACTTATGATTTTTGAGTGTTTTCCCCCATAATTCCGCTGATAATCTGAAAATTATCATCTACAGGTTTATGTATTTCGGTGAGATTAAAAAAGTCTTCTTCCTCTTCCTGCGCTCTCAGTAAATAATCCAATTCTCTATTAACCATTTCCAGTATCGGTTGAAACTCTTTTCGTTGGCGGGTTGTGAGTTCCTGATACTTGGCATAGAGCGAAGCGAAATCGCTTTGTTCAAATTCATCCTGCCCTGCCTGCTCATATAGAAGTGGTGACGGCAAAGTATCGGGCGGTTCATAGCCCGCAGCACCTCTTGCTTCAAATAGATTCCAGCCCAAAGCCTTTGCAATATTGTCAACAACTTCGCACGGTGGTTGCAGCATTTTAGATTTTCCTGTGGGGTCAATTCCACGCTCAAGATTGTCTATGTAAAACGTGGATAGTCCCACGCGCCGCGCGAGTTCCTCTTGCGTTAATCCCGCCTTTTTCCTTATTCGTGTTACATATTGACCGAATTTTTTTATGGGTTTCAGGGTTTTCATCTTAACAATCCGCATAGAACAAGTTAGAGAAAAAGCCGTCGAACATAACTTCTTGTCCGACGGCTTTCTTATCCCATTAATTTTAATTGAATCGGCACCGACTGCCCGAGCCAAAAGAATCAAAGTGTGCATATTTGCCGAGCACCCGGGACAATCCCGAAACTCAACCTCTGCTTACGCATCGTGCTTTGATAGTCATTCCACTAAAGGGGCAGCACAGGAAAGAAAGCTCTGTTAGGGGAACAGCCCGTGCCGAAGTTTTTAAGCAGATGCAGTCTGCAAATTTGTTTGCGGCATCAAAACATTGTCTATCACATGAATAACTCCATTTGATGCTTCTATGTCCGGCTTCTCAATTTTCGCCTGATTAATTTTCAAACCGTCCTTCGCGTCAATTTCCAGATTTTGCCCTGCTAAAGTTTTGACTGTATCTTGTTTTGTCAAATCTTTCGACATCAATTTGCCTTGAACCAGATGTAACGCCAGTAGCTCTTTCAACCTCTGATTACTTTCAGATTTCGATAAATCATCAAATGCCGAAAGATTCTTAAATGCTTCATCGGTCGGTGCGAAGATTGTGAAGGGACCCTGCTCTCTAATTATATTATCGAGTCCCGTTGCTGATAAAGCTTTTGTTAGGGTTTCAAAATTTCCCTCTTTATTCGCAACCCCGATGATGCTCAATTTTTCTTTCACTATAATTTCTCCTTAGTTTTAATCTTGTATTGAAATGTTGGCGGCAAATCAATACAGACTATATTTGCCGCCAACCGTAATCAGCTTTCTCAAGTAAATGTACTTCCCTAAAGGGTAGTCTTTGATTAGAGAAATAATTTGCTCTGAGATTGCATAAACCACAGATGTTCCTTCTTAATTTGTTCACCGCTTTAATTTCGGAAGCAGCGTGATTGATTACAGATGTTATTTTACTTTCTGAAGCCAAAGGAATGAATCGGTAATATCACTTAAAAGATATGAGTGATTACACCCATCAATTACTTTCTTATTGTTTCACTGACTCCCCTTTAATCTCTTTAACGGTAAAAGAAACACGGGACAAGTTGTATCTTGCACAACGCGGTCGGCGACACTCCCTATGGTTACATGCGCGGCGCGCTCAATGCCTCCGCGTCCATGCGAAGCTATCATAATCAAGTCAATATTTTCTTCTTCGCTTACAGCCAAGATAGTCCGGGCAGGTCCAGACCCTTTTATAAACACGCGCGTTTCAAATCCTTCATTGATTAATGCAGCCGCAACATCTTCCATGTATTGCCTGATAGTGGAATGATATGCTTCCGACTCGGACCCTTCCGGCACAGAGAGCAACAAAATTTCGCTTTGAAAACGACGCGCGAAAGCGAATATATAGGGCAGGACTTGTTCGGCTTCTTCGGAGCCGTCGAGCGCGACCAGCAAACGCTTGAATTGCGAGCGGCGGCTGCGCCAATCGTCCGTAGGACGTATGAGTAAAACCGGAGTTGTCGTTATCTCCAAAACTTTGCGCGAGATGCTTCCCGTCAACAACTGACCCAACTCGAAACGTCCCCGTGTGCTCATAATAATAAGGTCGGTTTTAGTTTCCCGCCCGAAGCTTTCTATCTCAGCAGCAACCTTGCCGCGACGCACTTCTTTTTCAATTCTGAGATTATCTTTCTCTAACAAGGAAGTTACATTTTGCAGATAATCTGCCAGCGAGTTCTGATTTGCTTCGCTATGTTCTTTTGTTTTGTCAGCGACCGAAAAGAGATTTATTCCCACATCAAAAGCGTGAGCCATCGCGCGGGCTGTAGGCAGTGCCTGTTCCGAAAGCGTAGAACCGTCAAGCGGGACAAGTAATTTATTAAAAGAAACTTCTTCATCTTTCGCGCTTTCCAACACTGTCGGTAAATAACGCTTTTCGGCAGTCAATAGTCCCAATCGTTCTTCAATCGAAGTGGGCGCGTTGAGACGATTGCGGTAGTAACTGAAAATCAAATAGAGCCCGGGCACAAGCAACAGATAAACCCACGCGCCTTCAAAAAAACGCTCCTCGAAAATGATTAATGTCGCAGCGGTAGTCAGTAATGCGGCAACGGCAGTTCCAATTAGCGAAGCTGTTTTAATGCCGGAAAAACTATTTCTCAAATCCCGCAGGAGACGTTTCGTGGCAGCCCAACCCGTCATGCTCAGCAAGATAAAAACGCCCGCCGCGTACAACGCAAGGTAAGTTTCCTCATGAGTGCCGAATACGAAAAAACAAAGCGATACAATCAAAACCTGAATCCAGACGGGTTTATCCGCAACGTCGTGTTTATTGCGCTGACCCAATGCAGCCGCTATGTAATGACGGTAACGAAGACCTAATGCGAGATTCTGTATGCCCTGCGCGCTGGCTGCCGAAGCCGACAATAAAACCGCTATTCCGATGAGCGTGCCTAAGTATGACGCCCAGGCGGGCAGCAGTTGATCCATTGTCTGCGTGAAAACCGAAACCTGTTCGTTTCTAGCATCCGACAGGCTGAATATGGCTGGACCAACAATAAGCATGGTGACCGATGTAGTTCCCATGATAATAAGGAGACTGCCGAAGGCTTTGCGGCTTTTTTCCTTGCGTGTGCCATCATAAGCCGCTACGAGATTGGCGAAGATTTCGATGCCCGTCATAAGTGCTAAGATTCGCGCGTAGCCGCCGAGCGTGAAGTTAAAGTATTCGGGTGTGAATGCCTGAAAATTAAAATTGGGAAGTCTAAAGCCCAATTTCCAAATTGACGCAAAAATCATTACCCACAGCAGAAGCAAAACCGCTGCGGTTGCGGGACCGAATGCGCGGGCGGATACCTTCGGACCGAGATTAACGAGCCATGCCGTTAATAAACTCAAAGCGACAGCAAGAAAAGTTCGATATTCGATGCCAAAGAAAGATTGATTCAAAACGGGCGCGCGGTCTGCTATGAATGTGACGAGCGCAGCCATGCTTACGAGAAAGGTAAGAGTGTATTCGATTACAGTAATTCCGGCGTTTACCTTTACAGCCCAACCGCCGAACTCTTCTTCGCTCAAGCCGCTGCCGCCGCTGCCGTCCGTTATCCACGTCATCACCTGACGATACATGGCAGAGACCATGACCACAGTGAAAACAGCCAACCAGATGGTCGCACCGAAAGTGACTTGCGCTACGCCCGCAACGACGATTAACTTCAGGAACGGACCGAAAACGTAGAGCGGAGAAGTCGCAGGGTCGCCGCCGCCCGCCAATGCTCCTTCAAATGAGTTTGAGAGTTTTCTTGAAACGGTCGCGCCCATGTTTTTCTAGTTTTGATTTGCCTCTTCGCTTGTATTCATGATCTTCTTTTGCTTTCCAACGCAGCGGCAATTTTTTCAAGCACTTCTCTTTCGCCTGATGACATTTTGTTGCCGAATCCGAGTATGCCACCGGATGCTTGAGCTATTCGCGTACAGTATTCTACGAGGTCTGTTGCCTGAGCCTCTCTTTCAACTTTCGGCAGTGCCTGTAAGATGTCTTGTATTATCTGCAAAGTCTTTTGAAAAAAATCATTGGATGGTTTTGTGTCCAGCCATTCCAAAAGCTGACGGTATGCGTTTATGTTTTGAAAGATGCTGCGAAATCCCGTCAGTTCCAAAACGAGTTCTTTTTCTTCGGGCGTGACAACGCCGCTTGCCCAGGCGGTCTGTACCAACGGAACAAAGTGCAAAAGTTCAATCGTGTCACGCGTGAAACCCAATTCCTGTAAGTCGTTCAGGATTTCTTCATCCGCAATTCCCGTCGCGTCTGCTAGTGCCTGTCTTCGTGATTCGTCCTCTGCGCGACGACGGAGTTTTTCGATTAGCTCGCTCTCTTTCTTGCGAAAGTATTCATCTTCGAGTGCCTTTTTTCTATCTGCAAAAATATCCTTTGTCATTTATTTACCTCTTTTGCATGTTAATCAAAATCTGAATCCAATTATCACTTAGAGCTGATTTTTTGAATTATCATCTTTATCTTCTTTACGAACGCGCACGTCAAATGTGGGCGTTTCAACTAGATGCACAGTCATAGAAGCAATTCCGACGCGCCCTTCCGTTTTATCAAACTCTTCTATTATGCGCGTGAAAAGAATGTCTTTCGTGCCACGCCGTTTTTTGTAGTTGACTACGTAGCGCAAAGTAAACTCCAGCCAGTTGTCATTTGCTACAAGCGTTATCATTGGTTTTACTGCGGCGTCTTCAATTCTGTAAGAAGCTACTAATTTACTCCAGGCATCTTGAGCTTTCTCCGCGTAATCGCTCAGGACTTCATCCGACACCTTTTCTATTATCTGTCTTGCCATTTTGTGGTCGTTGCCGTATTTCACAGGCACAACAATTTCATCCCATAGAAAAGGGAAATCACCTGAATAATTAAACACAGGTTCTTTGAAAACGAAGCTGTTGGCAATGCGGACGACGCGCCCGCTGTAAAGATCGCCGCTGACCCATTCGCCTATTTCCATCAGCGTTGTTCTCAAGATTCCTACGTCTATGACATCGCCCTTGATGCCGCCCAATTGCACGCGGTCGCCGACTTTGTAAAACTCCGCAAACGAAATCGCAAACCAACCGGCGAAACTCGCTATCACTTCCTGAAGCGCAAACGCTATCCCTGCGCCCGCGACGCCCAGCGCGACAGTCAAACCGCCCAGATAGTTGCTGAAGATAAGCGAGATTGCCAGAACCACTATGATGTAACCGATAAACGAAACGAACTTCCGCGTGTAGTAACGCGCATCCGGGTCTTTGACAAAACGGTTGACAGAACGCCGAAAGAGTCTGGTGATAAGGGCTATGACTATTATTGCCGCCGCCGCTATCAATAATTTTCCCACCAAAGGATTAGATACAAGTTTGTCAATTATTTCTTTCATATACGGCGCACTCTTGCTTCATGTAATTTTATTTACAGTAGCACACAATTAAGCATCATTATGTTTTGAGATTATCTTTATCCGAATCGAGCAATTTGTTTTTTCTTACTTCAAGCAAACCTCTTCTGAGAAATTCAGCTTTCGCGCGCATCGTAATGTCGCTTTGCAATCGCGGTTCGAAACGGTGGTCATAAACGTAGGCTTTTATGCGTAGCATCAGGTAGGGCTGAAACTGAAAATGGTCTTGCAGCAAAACAACTACGGGTTTTGAAAGCAAAAGAAAGGGCGAACTGAAAGCAGCTTCATAGCCAATCTCAAGGGCTGTTTCCGGGTCTGTTTCCGACGGCAAAAACAGATCCGTAACGACCTGACAATCCGGTACGCCCGAATTGGCGTTCCAAGCTTTTCCGGTGAGAATCTCGCTGTTCGGAATTGTAACGCGGGTATCGTCAGGCGTGGTCAATTTCGTGCTGCGTAATCCTATGTGGTCAATCTCTCCGTAAGCGTCGCCGATTTTCACGCGGTCGCCCAGTTGATACGGGCGGTCAACCAGAATCACCAAGCCGCCTATGATATTTTTAACCAAATCCTGCGCGCCCAAACCCAGAGCGATGCCTATCGAGGCAAGCACGGCGATGAGTGTGTCACGCGAAGGCGAAAAGATAGAAAGCACTATTACAATCGCAATCAACCACAGGCTAAAGCGAAATATCGGCGACATCAGCTTGAAGAAAAATCGCGCGCGCGGAGCTTTCTGTGAAAAGGTTTCAAGCAAATTGCTGGTAACGCGCACAAGCAGCCACGTCACGGCTAATGCGATAGCCGCGTAAAACAGGCTCTTTAAGGTAAACCGCGTCAAAACCTGAACAGGCGATTCCGCATCGGTTTGTAATGCAAGAAAAGTGTTTAGAATTTTCATGTTAGTTTCACGCTCCGCTACTCTTCGCCGTAATGCTCAAAGCAGATTGCGGCGATAAAGAACTTCCGTTACTACCCTTGTAGCTTCCGGTCTGATGCGAAATCCGGGTCTTCCCGGGTCCGGTTCGATAATCTCGCGCGACAACAATTCATCAAGCTGTGTGCGGCTCGACGATAGATTTTTTTGAAATACTTTTGAATGTTCTTCCGCCGTAAGGCTGCCGTGCTGCATTATTGCCATTAGCGTAAACATATCGTTCAAATCAAGGTCGCCGGCAACTGCCGATAAGTCCGGTGCGACAAGAGGCTTTATGTAAAGAACTCCCTCTTCGACTCTGTCAATCTGTCCCAGCCATATCTCAAACGCAGCGCGAAAAACTCCCGCGGATTGTCTGGCAAGCTCGTCGAAGAAAAGTTTTTCGGGGTCTCTCTGTCCTTGCAGGTTGTATTTTATACGGTTGAAAAAACCTTGTTGCGCGGGCGGCAGTTCAAAATGCAAGCGTAAACCCGACAGGTTATGCCGCAACAAAATCGCTTCGCGCAAAGAATCGCGGCTTGTGCTTGCGGCGTTAATGCGGTGAGAAAAGTATTGTCCCAACTCTACGGACGCATTCAGAAAACGAAAAGCCACCTGATTCGTCACCAGTATCCACAAAATTGATGAAGAAGTCGCTCCAATTAGATGAAGCAACTCTTTTATTGCTTTGTAATGACCGATTTGCCTCAAAAATGTGCGCTCGATTTCTTCCAAAATAATGACGCACTTTTTTGAACCGAGTGCGGATTCCAATTCCGTTTCATCATCAAGTTCGAGTAAAGACGCCAGAGCTTTGTGTAAATCCTCTTTGGCGGTCATTCTAAGGTTAAACTCTCCGCGCACGATTTCTTCGTCAACGAGAATTTTCTTCAAAGAGCAGTTAATCAAACTCGTCTTTCCGCTGCCTCGCGCGCCCAACAACAACAAAGAAACGGGTCGCTCTGCCTTCCACATCGCGTGCGCTTCTGCAATCGCTGCCATTTCTTTCCCGCGCCCTATTAAAAAGCGCGGGTCTTCGACAGGCTCGAAACGAAACAACCGGCGGTAGATTGTCGGAAGGTCTTTCGCGCTTAGGTCAACCGTAAATTCCTGCGGCAGAAAAGGGCGTATGATGACTTCGCTTTGCCCTTGCGATGTGGCTTGACGCCAGCCTATGTTAATCAGAAACTTTGTTCCGATTCGTTGTACTGTTTTTACCGTCCGGTCTGCAAACTGTTTTGAAGATGTTAAAGCGAAACGCCCGCCGAGTTTGACGGCGCGGCTTGAGCCTTGCTGAGCCAGATGAGCCAATACGCCAAAGCGGTCGCGGCTTAATATCAGTCTTGCTTCGTCAAACGTTGCCGACAATGCCTTCTTAAACGAAGCGTTTGCCTCATTGCGCCAATCCGTTATTTCTACTCGGCGATAATGCTGCAAAAGCGACAGGGCATTTTGCAAAGATTCTTCCGCGACCTGCTCGTCAAGTTCGCGTTCGCCGTCAGTCTTCTGCAAACCGAATGATACAACTTCTCTGGCTTGCTCTATCCACTGCACTATGCGGTTCTGCTCCGCTTGAATTTTACGAAGCGTCTCCGCCAACGTGAAATGTCCGGCACGTTCAAACGCCTGCTTCCATATTTTTTGCGGAAAGATTTTTCTTGAAACCGAACGGCGGCGCGGCAGCGCGGAAAATTTGTTCGAGGTTCGCATCTCAAACGGAATCGTCTTCCACTCTCTTTGTATTGCGGATTTCAAATCAACCAGACGGCTTGCGTGAGGAACTACATCAATTTTCGGCTGCGGTATAGCACTTTCCACGTCTTCCCGATTGATTCTGCGTTGCAGCCAATTGATGAATTCTTCCAGTTCGGAAAGGAGATTTTCTCTTTCGGTTATCGCGCTTTCAAGACTGCCGTGCGTTATGCCGATTGCTTTGTCTTCGCTTCGTTCAATTGTGCGCTCCAAGCGAAGCTCGTTTTTGACGACGCGCATCTGTTTGTTCCAATGCTCCACACAGGCTGCGCGCCGCTCATCGCTTTTTACATTTTTTTTCGCACACCGCCTAAGCACCGAATCGAGTATGTTTTTTGCAAGATGTTTCGGGGTTGCGCTCGCCCATTCGCGCCACAAGTTCAAATCCGATTCGGCTTGAGACGCCAATGCCGCGGCCTTTCGTTTTTCGGCGTACAGATTCCGTGTGTGAACATCGCCCGCGTTCATGGCTGAGGAATCGAGCAAGGCGCGTGCGGCTTCCCAATTTTTCCTTATCTGCAAAATTGCCAGAGCGAGCGTGAGCAGGTATTGCCCCTCAATCTTTACGCGCTTTGATGACAATTGTCTGAATTCATTTGCGACAATGAAACTCAACGGCAGCGGTCTGGGTTTGCGCCTGATGCGTGCGAGATTTTGCTTCAAACCTCCGGGCGCGAGTTCGCCCAACAATTCAACTGCTCTCGTTCCGTTAATATCAACTTCTTCGGGCAGCATCCTTGCAATTTCGTCGCAACCGCGGTCAAAGGATTCTATGGACATCATGGCGCATTTGTATGGACGTTTGCGCTCCCATTGAATTAGTGGTTCGGACAAAAGCTTATTACTAAGTTCATCGCGAGCCTCACGGAAAGATTCCAGATTATCGGCTTTTGAAGACAATTCCGCTATCTCGTCAAAGACACTCACCTGATTATAAAAAATGCTTTGTATGTCGCGCCGGCATTGTTCCAAATTTTGGATGAGCCGTTCCTGCAAATCCGTCAGCCGCTGCAAAAACCTGTTCCAGTTTTCCGCAACATCTAAGCCGCCGTTTGTCTGATTATTTTCGCTCGCTTGCACTTTACGGTCGCTTCTTTAGATAACTGCATTGATTGTTACTTATTGATGTTAGTACTTTTTCTATGGTTTTATATTTGAATTCGGTAATACTGTAAATTATTTTTCATGCCGCAGAAGTTTCAGTCTCTTTTATTTTCTTGCGCCCTAATGACCATTTAAGAGCCAGCGGCGTGATGAGCGTTGTCACCATGACCATAATGACCACTGCGCCGAATGTAGAAGAATTGATAACAGGTTCATTCATGCCCTGCGCGTTTGGCAACATAAGAACTGCTCCCGTGCTTGCGAAAAACAGCACCACTTCGCCGCGCGTAATCATTCCTATTCCAATCGCCGTTCGGTTTATGCCCTTTTCCGTCACCCCCAGAGAGCAGGCTTGTTTGCCAATAATCGCGGCTAAAGTAAGCACCGCGGCAAATCCTAAAAGCTCCGGCTGACCGAAGGCGCGCAAATCCACTTTTAGTCCGACGGAGACGAAAAAAATCGGTGCTAGAATTGCACTGATTGGCGCGAGAAAATCTATAAGGTCGTGTTTTTCGTGGTCAATAAAATGCTTGAAAGATGCTTCATCCAGAATCATTCCCGCCGCAAAAGCTCCTATGATTGCAGCCAAACCCATCTTCACGGACGCCCATGCAAACAAAAAACAGATTGCGATGGAAAGCCCCAGCACGAAACCGTGACTTTTAAAACTTTGCAGAAAACGAAAAAGCTTCGGCACAAGAAATTGACCGACGAGAATCGCGCCGACGATAAACGCCATGGCTTTGAGGGCAATAATAACGAAGACGGAAATTTCAAGACTCGTTCCCACGGACTGCGCGTAAATCGCCCCTTCCACGATTGCGAGGACAAGAAGCGCGAGAACATCGTCAATAACCGCCGCTCCCAAAATTATGTGCGCCTCGCGGTCATTAAGGCGTCCCATGTCACGAAGGACGCGCGCAGTGATTCCTATACTTGTGGCGCACAGCATTGCCCCTATGAAAATATGGCTGAGCGTAGCCTGCTCTCCCAAAAAGAGTTTTGCCGCGCCCCAGCCTAAAACGAACGGTGCAACAACACCCACCACCGCTACTATAAGTGATGACACCCCGACTCGTTTCATGTCTTTGAGATTGGTTTCGAGCCCGACTTCAAAAAGCAAAATTATAATTCCCAATTGTGCCAGCGTTTCGATTGCGGCGTTGGTTTTAAAAGACTCCGCTGCATTGAAGCCGAACAGAAACAGATTGCCCAGAATTATCCCCGCTATGAGTTCGCCCAATACAGCGGGCTGACCAAGTTTCTCGCATATTTGACCGAAAAGTTTCGCTGCAAACAAAATTACCGCGACCCCTATTAAAACAGTCGGACTCGTTCCGTGACCACCTTCGCCATCCGCAGCGAAAACAGATTGAGTCGCTAGCAGAATAAAGCCGAATGTAATTGCACAATTTATAAATCGTTGTTTAGTTAAATTTGTCGTAATGTAATTTCCTTGCTGTAATATTTGTGAAAAGTGTTAATCGTTTTTGCTTTGCGCCAAAACATATAGAGCGACTTCGACGCGATTGCTGAATCCTTTTTTCGCAAGAATCCTGCTGATATGGTTTTCAACTGTTCGATAACTGATGTCTAATTCGGTTGCTATCTCTTTATTGCTTAACCCTCGCGCAACAGCCGTTGCGATACGCCCTTCAGCTTCGGTCAATTCTTCATCATAAAAATTGTCCGTCTCAGCGTCTTTGTTCTCCGCGCCTACGAGATGTGCGATTGCAGAGCGAACCCGCTCCACGCGCCCTAATATATTGGCAACGACGGCTAACAATTCTTCAGGCTCAAAAGGTTTCGTTAGATAAACGTCAACACCGGAACGAAAGCCTTCGACTCTATTTGCTGTTTCATCCTTAGCCGTGAGAAAAACTATAGGCACGAGTGCCGTGTGCGACGAAGCGCGTATTCTTCGCGCGAGTTCATAGCCGTCCATAAAGGGCATCCTTATATCGCTAATGATTAAATCGGGTATTGTAGAAGACAGATAGATTAGAGCCTCTTTTCCGCTACGTGCGGTTTGAGCTTCGTAACCTTCTGCGCGCAGGCATGCCGAAACCGCCATCAAAAGATTCGGTTCATCGTCAACCACCAGCAATCGCTTCGACATTCTCTTTTTCCTCGCTTAACAAATCTCTTTCCAAATCATATTCTTCGGAGGCAATCAAGTAGATAATAAACACAACGCCTCCTTTGGGATTATTTGCTTCTATATGCCCGCCCAAGTTCCCGACTATATTACGCGAAACATACAAACCAAGACCTACTGGGGGAGCGTCATTTTCGGGTGCATTGCATTCTTCGTTCAGTATTTGCTGTAAATGGTCTTCCTCTATAAAACTTATCGAAGATATGCGGCAAGTCTTCCGACAAAATGTCACATCCGTTGTCGGCTATGCTAACAGCAACTTTATCTTTTTCTCTAAAGGCAGAGATTATTATTGCCAGAGTTGTGAGAGGTTGTTTAGCATAAGCCCGGCGTCCGTATGCGACGGTCGCCAATTTAGCTTGCCGTTTAATTGATTCTTTTAGTTAAGCGCGGCGTGGTAGAGGCTAGCCGCGCTCAGATTCAATAATCCGACTAAAGCCATTGAGACCGAAACACCTTAGCCAAAATCAATAAACGACCGCGTATTCCCATACTAACAAAGCCGCCGTTAGAAAAATGATTCATACTCGCATCCCATCCGCGCAACAGGGCTTGAGTATAACAATTTGAGAGGAGTTAAACATAAGGGATAACACTCACATCGCGTCTGTATTTTCACGGTTTCATGCCACCTCGCTATTCTTTAAACTTATATTAGTTGGCTCGCGAAAGCTGATGAATAGAAGAGGAAAGTGAGAAGAATTAATGAGCGTTGCCAATCAGGCTTATGCCGATGGAAAGCAAACGGAACGAGTTACATCTCAAAGTGAAAAGCGCGCCAGTGTGAAGATAAACTCAGGGAAAAGAAAACTTCGCTGGATAGGCATTTTAGTGATTTGTATGTTAATCATCTGGTTTATACCGTTCTGGCTCGTCATTACTAAAAACGAAACTCAATACAAGGCTGCACAACGCGAGCTTAATCAAAGCAAGTTACAAAACTTAATCGCTTCGGCAATAGTTGACGCAGGGCGCGGCGAATACGAAACCGCAAGGCAGACGGCAAGCGATTTCTTTAGTACCCTCAGAATTCAGATTGACGCGAATGATGCTTCGGTCTTTTCTCAGATGCAACGTGAATCACTAAAGCCTTTGCTCATAGAGCGAGATGACATCATCACGCTCCTCGCGCGCAGCGACCCGGCAGCTACCGAACGGCTCACACAGATTTACTTGGCATACAGACAGGTAGTGAGCAGCGTGACGCCCTCACAGATGAAAACAAGCAGAAGGATACAAATCAAGGAAACGGCTAGAACTTTCAAGATTTTAAGATTGCGAATTGAAGGTATCTCTGCTTTTTGTTCCAACCATTAGCTAGCGCAAGGATTTATGTGAAAAAGCCTCTGCTATTGATGAGCCGCTTTTTATGTCAATTGGTCCGCTACGAATATGTAGGTCGCGTTGCGGAAACGGAATCTCAATGTCATGTTGTTTGAGTTTGTCAAAGATGGCAAAGTTAATATCGCTCATAAGCCGTCCCCTTCGGTTGATGAGATTTTTATTCCAGACGAGTAAGATGAAATTCAAACTACTTTCGCCGAACCCTTCAAATCGAACCGTCGGTTCAGGGTTATTCAAAACATCTTTATTATCTTTTGCAACTTCAAGCAGCAGCTTTTCAACAAGCCGAACATCCGTGTCGTAAGCAACCCCAACGGGAATTTTGAAACGAATTTTGGAATCGGTGTATTTCCAGTTGATTATATTTTCGGTAATAAATTTTGAATTCGGAACAATAATGGCGATGCTGTCGTTTGTCAGAACCGTCGTGCTGCGGCTTCCGATTTCAATCACTTCGCCGTCAATATCGCCAACCTCAACGCGGTCACCGATTTTAATCGGGCGTTCAAAGAGTATTATCAAACCGCTGATGAAATTATTCGCAACATTTTGTAGTCCGAATCCCAAACCTATACCAATTGCCCCTGCAAGCACATTCAAAGTAGTTAAGTTGATGCCTACTGTTTGAAGCGCGATTAACACCCCTATGAATAAAGCAACGTAGCGCGTAATAGTCGCAACTGCTTTTCGCACGCCAACTTCCAATCCGGTTTTGGCGAGCAGTCGCTCGTCAATCCATCTTTGCAGCCTTCCAACGATGAAGAATAGCAGAACAAGTAAAACAAGCAGGAAGGTAAGAGTCCGTAACGTAATTGTCGTATCTCCTAAATTGATAAGAGGATACTCAAACAGTGTCCTAAGCCATTGAAAAATTTGTTTTATGCTTTCCATTTAACCTCCTTTCCTTTGTGGTTTCCCTTTCTATTATATTAACGGAAACGCACGGTTTTTTCGTCTGTATGAACACCTATTTTTCTTGAGTGATTACACTTAAAAGACTTGTAAACAGGCGTAATCAAATGAAATATGACCTTTGTAAGTAGAAACACTCACAACTTCTAAGTGGTCATCCTGATTCTTTTAATCCAGATACCTGATAACATTAAAAAAATAACGGAAAGGTTAATAGTGTGAACTATCTTAGAGCTAATGGAATGGTCGCTGAGAAATTTCAAACCATTGCAAACAATAGAAACGGTTTTGCGAGCGCGTTGATAAACGGCGCGCCCGTTCGCGGTGTGTCGAAAGATAAAACCAAACCCTGTGCAATTGAGTTTCGCAACGTGCATTTTTCTTTCGGCTCACAAAAGATACTTGACGGAGTTAGTTTCTGCGTCGCACCGGGCGAGATGAAAGTAATTATGGGCGCGTCGGGTACGGGCAAATCAACTATAATTAAGCTCGCGCTTGGGTTAATAAAACCCGACAAAGGTCAAATTTTTATTAATGGCGAAGACATTACGGCTTACAGCGAGAATCGGTTGTTTAAAGTGCGAAAAAAGATTGGAATTGTATTTCAACACGGCGCGCTCTTTGATTCTCTGTCAGTTTATGACAATGTAGCTTTTCGATTACATGAAGAAGGCGTCGTGGAAGAAAAAGTGGAAGAGGAAGTCAGGCGCATGTTGCGTTATGTCAATCTGGAAGACGCGATTGACATGATGCCGGATGAACTGTCGGGCGGTATGCGGCGGCGTGTCGGAATCGCGCGCGCACTCGTTGGAAAGCCGCAAACGATTCTCTTTGATGAGCCAACGGCAGGGCTGGACCCGCCTACGGCGCGGAATGTTTGCGAACTTGTCATCAAACTTCGTGATATAGAACGTGTGTCTTCCGTATTTGTCACGCATCGCATGGAGATTCTCGAATGGCTTTGCACTGAAATAGCAGAAAGGTCCGGCGATGACGGCGGATATGTAATACGTCAGATTAGGGCTTTCCTATAAAAAGTTCAGTAGTTTCAATTTCATAATCAAATCATCAAAATTATCGCTGAACTTTTCCAATTGTGCTTTTTTATTCTGACAATCTGTTTTGTTCAAAATAGTTGTTG
>Ga0187892_10005579_pt1 | contig 19641 bp, 22 predicted proteins | sample MA1701073metaG_FD_139345 | JGI IMG/M metagenome (GOLD analysis project Ga0187892, IMG submission 139345) | Bio-ooze microbial communities from a basaltic lava cave in the Kipuka Kanohina Cave System on the Island of Hawaii, USA - MA170107-3 metaG ...
GTCGCGGTAGATCGTCCGCACCGACACGCCGAGCTCCTCCGCCAGCGCGGCGGCGGTGCGGTGGCCGTGCGTCTGGAGGATCAGGATCAGGGAGATCAGACGGGGGGCGCGCACGGAGGTCATGGTATCAGCTGACAGGAGTTGTCAGGAATCGGGGCGTAGCCTCGGGCGGCATGGAGCTCCGCATCGACCACGTGGCGCTGCCCTGCTTCGACCGGGAGGCGACCGAGGCGTTCTACGGGAAGGGCCTCGGCCTCCCGCTCGCCGCGAGCGGGAGCGACACCAGCCCGGTCTGGGGCAACCGCCGCTTCCGCTACCTCGCCTTCGCCTTGCCGGGCGGGACGCTGCTCGACTTCTTCGCCCTCGACGGCCTTGCGCGGCCCGAGCCGGATGGGGTCCGGCCCGAGCCGGACGTGGTCCGGCCGGAGCCGGACGTGGTCCGGCCGGAGCCGGACGTGGTCCGGCCGGAGCCGGACGTGCTGCCGGTCGGCGTGCGACACCTGGCGCTCGGCGTGAGCTCGCGCGCCGAGCTCGAGGTCTTCCGGGCGCGGCTCGCCGCCGCCGGCGTGTGGGTCTCCGAGCCGGTCGAGCACCAGGGGGGACGGCTCTCGTATTACTGCTTCGATCCGAACGGGCACCAGCTCGAGCTGACGCATCGGGCGGAGGCGCCGTGAAGGTCGCCCTCGGCCTCCGCGCGCACTCGGGTTGGGCGGCGCTCGTGGCGCTCGGCGCGGCGCGAGCGGGCGAGGCCGCGCTCGTCGATCGCAGGCGCCTCTCGCTGGTTCCCGACGGAGAGAGCTGGGCGAAGGCCCCCTATCACGCCGCCGAAGATCTCGACCCGGACGACGCGCGTACCCTCGTCGAGCGCGCGATCGCGTCGGCGCGGCGACTCGCCGTGCAGGAGGTGCGCGCGGCCGCGAAGCGCGCCCGCGAGGCCGGGCACGACGTCGCGGCATGCGCGGTGCTGGTGAGCGATCCCATGCCGGCGTGGAGCGTCGCCGAGATCCTGGCGGTGCACTTCCGCATGCACCGCGCCGAGGGCGTGCTGTTCCGGGAAGCCCTCGCGCTCGCGGCCGGGAGCTGCGGGCTGCCGCTCGTGGCGCTGCGCGAGAAGGATCTCCCCGACCCGGCGCCGCAGGCGCTGGTCGCGCTCGGCCGGTCCGCCGGACCGCCGTGGGGCAAGGATCAGAAGGTCGCGGCGCTCGCGGCCTGGCTCGCCCTGCGCCCGGCCCCCAGGGGATAGACAAATACACTCGACTGCATCCTTGCAACTTCATGTAATCAGGGTGTAGAGTGCCCGGTCGATGGCAGAGGCCGCCGAACTCGACCGCCGCGCGCGCCGCAAGCTCGAGCTGCGCGTCCGCATGCTCGAGGCCGCGGTGGCGCTGTTCGACGAGCGCGGCGTCCACGCGACCAAGGTCGCCGACATCTGCGCGCGCGCGGACGTGGCGCAGAAGACCTTCTTCAACCACTTCGCCTCGAAGGCGCATCTGGTGCGGGCGCTCGCGGACGAAGCCTCGCGGCAGCTCCTCGTCGAGATCGAGGACGCGCGCAAGCAGGGCCGCAGCACGCGCGAGCGTCTCGAGCGCTTCTTCGGCGGCGTCGCAGAGCGCGCGCAGAGCGCGCCGCCGACGCATCGCGAGCTGCTCACCGAGCTGGTCCACGCGATCCACGAGTCGGGCACGGAGCCCGACCAGGCGCGGCGCCTGCACGCCGCGTTCGGCGCGCTCGTGAGCGACGGCCTCGCCGCGGGCGACGTGACGCGCCGGCACGCGCCCGAGACCCTCACCGAGATGATCATGGGCGCGTACTACGCGTTGATGTTCAACTGGGCGAACCTCGACGGCTACCCGCTCGAGGCGCGCGCGCGCGCGGCCGCCCGCTTCCTGGCCGATGCCTTGGAGGACCGAGATGGCACGACGTGAAGACGAGCACGTGCAGTTGCCCCATCCGAACGGCTGGTTCGCCGTGTCGTGGAGCCGCGACCTGCACGTCGGCGACGTGAGGCCCGTTTCGTACTTCGGCGAGGAGCTGGTGCTGTTCCGCACGCGCGCGGGCCAGGCGCGCGTGCTCGATCCGTTCTGCCCCCACCTCGGCGCGCACCTCGGCCACGGCGGCCGCGTGATGGGCGAGACGATCCGCTGCCCGTTCCACGGCTGGCAGTACGACGGCCAGTCCGGCGCCTGCACGCACATCCCCTACTGCGAGCGCATCCCGCCGAAGGCGCGCGTGCGCGCCTGGGACGTGCAAGAGAAGAACGGCATGGTGTTCGTCTGGCACCACAGCGAGGGCAAGCCGCCGGAGTGGGACTTCCCGGCGATGCCCGAGATCGGGCATCCCGACTGGAGCGAGCCGCGCACGCACGAGCTCGTGCTCGAGGCGCACGTGCAGGACACGCACGAGAACAACAACGACCCCGTGCACTTCCAGTTCGTGCACAAGATGCTCGAGACCCCCCCCGGCGAGATCAGCTACTCGGACGGCGGGCGTCACTACCGCATGGTCAACACCAGCGACCAGGTGACGCCCTTCGGCACGTTCCGCATGTCGCTGGTGCGCGACTCGTGGGGGCTCGGGCTCACGGCCGTGCGCAGCGTGGGCATCCCGAACGCGGGCCTGCTGATGTACTCCTCGACGACGCCGATCGACCAGAAGCGCGTGCTGTCGCGCTGGCTGCTCACCGCCACGAACAACTGGGTGGACCTCGCGGGCGAGGAGTTCATGAAGAGCCTCACCGACGGCGTGCAGCAGGACTTCCCGATCTGGAAGAACAAGGTGCATCGCGCGCGGCCCGTGCTGTGCGAGGCCGACACCTATCTCGCCGAGTTCCGGAAGTGGGCCCGCCAGTTCTACACGAATCCGGTCTGAAGGAGGGAGGAGGCGATGGACCGACATCTGGTCATCTCCGCCGACTGCCACGCCGGGCTCCCGCCCGAGCGCTACCGCGACTACCTCGACCCGCAGTTCCGTCCCGCCTTCGACCAGGCGCTGCCGGTGCAGATCGAGATGACGAAGGCCGCGGAGAAGCAGTTCCTGATCGCCGACATCAACGCGGAGTGGAGGCGCGGGCGGGAGGAGATGCTGCGCGGCGCCTGGGATCACGACGCGCGCCTCCGCGTGCTCGACGGCGACGGCATCGCCGGCGAGATCCTGTTCGTGGACGGCATCACCGAGATGAACTCGCCGCCGTTCGGCGCCGGGCTCTCGCTGCCGACGGAGAACGTGGTGCCGGAGCTGCAGTGGGCCGGCGCGCGCGCTCACAACCGCTGGCTCGCGGAGTTCGTGGCGATGGCGCCGGAGCGCCGCGTCGGCGTGGCGAACGTGCCGGCGCTGTGGGACGTGGCGCAGGCGGTGCGCGAGGTGCGCTGGGCGCGCGAGCACGGCCTCAAGGGGATCCTGCTGCCCTGCATGTGGGGCAAGCTCGCGCCGTACCACCATCCGAAGTACGACCCGCTCTGGGCCGTGTGCCAGGACCTCGACGTGGTGATCCACTTCCACTCCGGGCCCGCGCCGTCGGAGGACTACTTCGGCCCGCCGCCGATGGGCGGAGCGCCGATCTCGCCGGGCGCGATGGGCATCTACGTGTCCGAGGTGGTGTGGTGGAACGTCCGCCCGCTCACGTTCATGCTCTGGGGCGGCGCGTTCGAGCGCTTCCCGGGCCTCAAGGTGGTGATCGTCGAGGGCACGACGGTGTGGGTGCCCGAGTACCTGCGTCTGCTCGACCAGCGCTACTCCGAGACGCACTACTCCGCGAAGCTCGGCGACTATCGCAGCCACCTGAAGAGCAAGCCCTCCGAGTACTTCGCGCGCAACGTCTTCCTCGGCGCCTCGTGCATGCCGCGACGCGAAGCGGAGCTGCGCTACGAGACGGGCGTCGCGAACATCATGTGGGGCAGCGACTACCCGCACCCCGAGGGCTCGTGGCCGGTGACGCGCGAGCAGATGGTCGAGACCTTCCGCGGCCTGCCCGAGCCCGAGGTGGTCGCCATGCTCGGCGGCAACGCCACCCGCGTCTACGGCTTCGACGTCGAAAAGCTCGCGCCGCTCGTGGCCCGCATCGGCCCCGAGAAGCGCGCGTTCCTCTAAGGAGATCCGATGGCCCGTCTTCGTTACGTCCGTTCCCTCGAGCAGATCAAGCAGGCGCGCGAGGCGAATCCCGAGTTCCTGCCCAGCACGGTGCGCTCGGTCCGCTGCGTCTACGAGACCGACCCGAAGGTCGCCCGCGCGCTGCTGCCGAAGCCGCTCGAGGCCGCCGAGAAGCCGGAGGTCTGCGTCACGTTCTCGCACGTCGCGATGCACCTCTCGCCGGAGCGCACGCTCGAGATCGGCTCGGCCATCTTCGGCGTGCGCGCCGTCTACGACGGCGTGCCCGGCATCTTCCTGCTGACCATGCCGATGACCACCGAGCAGGCCGTGATCGGCGGCCGCGAGACCTACGGCGAGCCGAAGAAGATCGCGCAGATCGAGTTCACCAAGGACGGCGACAAGGTCGCGGTCGAGGTGAGCCGCATGGGCATGACCTACCTGTCCGTCTCGGGCACGGTCGGCCAGGCGCTCGGCCCGCGCGAGTTCGTCGAGTACGGCTACTGCGTGAAGGCGTCTCCCTCCTGCGATCCGGCGCGCGCGCTCGACGGCGACCCGCTCCTCGTGCGCCTCGAGTGGCAGCACAAGCACACCGGCGCCTGGCAGATGAACGGCGGCTCGCTCGTGCTCGGTGAGTCGCCGCTCGACCCGGTCGCCGACGTGCCGGTGCGACGCCTCGTGCGCTGCGAGTACGAGGAAGGCGGCACCCAGAGCAACGGCCGCGTGCTGCGCAGCATCCCGGGCGACTGGTTCCTGCCCTTCCTGCACGGCCGCTACGACGACGCGTCGGGCGTGGGCATCGAGGTCTGAGCTCCCCGTGAAGGAATTCGCCGGCAAGGTCGCCGTCGTCACGGGTGGCGCGTCGGGCGTGGGCCGCGCGCTCGGCGCCCGCCTCGCACGCGCGGGCATGAAGGTGGTGCTGGCCGACGTCGAGGCGCCCGCGCTGGACAGGACGGCGGCGGAGCTCGCGCGCGAGACGGGCGCGGACGTCTCGGGCGTGGTCTGCGACGTCACGCGCTTCGAGGCCGTCGAGGCGCTCGAGCGCGCGGCGGTGGCGAAGCACGGCAAGGTCCACGTGCTGTGCAACAACGCGGGCGTCGGCGCCCAGGAGGACGCCCCGCTCTGGGAGCTGCCGCTCTCCGACTGGCGCTGGACCTTCGCCGTGAACGTGTGGGGCGTGATCCACGGCATCACTGCGTTCCTGCCCGGCATGCTCGCGCACGGCGAAGCTGGCCACGTGATGAACACCTCGTCGGGCAACGGCGGCCTCGTCCTCGTGGCCGGCACCCCCATCTACTCGGCGAGCAAGGCTGCGGTCAGCGCCATCACCGAGACGCTCCACCTCCAGCTCGTGCAGCAGAAGGCGAAGCTCCGCGCCCACGTCCTCTACCCCGGGCCGCACATCGTCACCTCGAACATCTTCGATGCCCGCCGCAACCGGCCGGCCGAGTTCACCCGCGAGGTGCCGCAGAAGGCGCCGCCGATCACGCTCGACACGATCCGCTCGCTGGCCAAGCTGGGGGGCGTCGAGCTGCAGACCACGACGCCCGAGGAGGTCGCCGAGCACGCCTTCCAGGGCCTGCTCGACGACGCCTACTACATCCTGCCCAGCAGCCCCGAGTCGGAGGCGCGCCTGCGCGAGCGCTTCGACAACGTGCTCCAGCGCCGGAATCCGATCCCGCCCGCGTACTGACGCGCTCAGCGGGTCTGCCGCGAGGCGACTCGCACCAGCCTCGCTTGCGCCTCGATGCGCGCCTCCAGGTTCGGCCAGCCCCAGGGCACTTCGATCGTGACGAGGGGAATGCCGAGCGCGCTGGTGTGCTCGCCGAGCGTGGAGATCCCCAGCCAGCTCTTCGCCGCGGTGATGAACGAGCCCTCGCTCATCACGCCAGGCGTCGAGAGCGCGATCCCGAGGTTGTTCTCGGTCGCGAGCGGAATGCCCGCGTTCTCCAGATCCAGGGCCAACGAGGCGAGCAGCGCGCCTGGCGTGATCCGCGTCCCGATGACGAATACCCCGTCTTGCGGGCCCTCGTGCATGGCGACGACGAGGCGGGGTCTCACGTGCTCGATCGCACTGCGAATGGCCCTCGCTTCGACCGTGCGAAAGGACGCGAAGTCCCGATTGATGTCGCAGCCCTGCGCGTTGTACCGGGAGCCGTGCGCGAGACCCACCGGGTTAGCCGGAACCACCAGCTGGATGGGCGCAGCCTCGGGTCGACGGTCGCGCATCGTCTCGAGGATCGTGCGCGCGGCGAGGCTCCCCGAGACCTCGTTCCCGTGGACTCCCGCGATCACCAGCGTCGCGGCATTCGCCGGTGATGTCTCCGAGCCGATCAGATAGATCGGCCACTCCCGGCCGCCGTGGGAAGCTCGGGCGATCTCGCGAAACGTCAGGCCCCCGGCCGCCACACGGAGCTCTTCATAGAACGGCACGAGGTCGACAGGCTCCACGTCGATGTCGAGCTCGGTCTCGGGAACCGGGCCGTCGGCGGCGCAGGGTGTCAGGAAGAAGCGGTGGAACCGGCGCGCGGGCGTGTAGGCCGCCGCGAGCAGCGCGACGAAGGCGCCGGCGGCGATCACATAGGGCCACCTGCGTCGGGACGGGGACGCCATGGATTCTCGGGAAGTACGTCCGGGAGCGGAGAGCGGTTCGGCGTCGTGCGCAGCGGAGCGGGGCTCGGCTAACGTGCGCCCTCGACCCATGGCCAGCCCGCAGCCCAAGCTCGTCTCCGCCGAAGCCGCCGCCGCGCTCGTGCGCCCGGGCGACTGGGTGGACTACGCCGGGAACGTCTCCCAGCCCGACGCCTTCGACCGCGCGCTCGCCGCCCGCGCGAGCGAGCTGAAGGACGTCAAGGTGCGCACCTGCCTGACGCTGCGGCCGCACGCGATCGTCGAAGCGGATCCGCAGGGCGACCGCTTCCAGCTCTTCTCGTGGCACTTCTCCGCGTACGACCGGAAGCTTCACGACGCCGGCCGCACGCACTACATCCCGATGAACTTCGGCGAGGCGCCGGACTACTACCGCCGCTTCATCGACCCGCCCGACGTGGTCGCCATCAAGACCTGTCCGATGGACGAGCACGGCTACTTCAACTTCAGCGCCTCGGTGACCTACGCGAAGGCGCTCACCGAGCGCGCGAAGGTGCTCGTGGTCGAGACGTCGCCGCAGCTCCCGTACGTGTACGGCGGCGAGGAGTCGGTGCACGCCAGCGAGGTGGACTACGTGATCGAAGGGGCGGACGTGCCCCCGCCCACGCTCGTGAACCCCGAGCCCACCGAGGTGGACCGCACCGTCGCCAAGCTCATCGCCGGCGAGATCGAGGACGGCGCCTGCCTCCAGATCGGCATTGGCGGCATGCCGAATGCCGTGTGCAGCGTGCTGAAGGACGCCGGCCACCGCGACCTCGGCATCCACACCGAGATGATGGTGGACGGCATGATCGACCTGATCGAGGCCGGCGTCGTGACCGGCGCGCGCAAGACGCTGAACCGCTTCCAGTCGATCTTCACCTTCGCGCTCGGCTCGCCGCGGCTCTACCGCTTCATCCACCGCAACCCGCACACGCAGAGCTTTCCGGTGGACTACACGAACCTGCCGAGCCAGATCATGCAGAACGAGCGCGTGGTCGCGATCAACAACACCACGCAGATCGACCTCCAGGGCCAGGCCGCCTCCGAGTCCGACGGGCACCGCCACCTCACCGGCACCGGCGGCCAGCTCCAGTTCATGCGCGGGGCGTACGCCTCGAAGGGCGGCAGGTCGTTCCTGTGCCTGTCGTCGGTGTACGAGCGCAAGGGCCAGCGCAAGAGCCGCATCGTCAGCACGCTCACGCCCGGCAACATCGTCACCACGCCGCGCACCGACGTGATGTACGTGGTGACCGAGTACGGCATGGTGAACCTGAAGGGCAAGTCCGTGCCCGAGCGCGCGAGGGCGCTGATCGGCATCGCGCACCCCGACTTCCGCGAGAGCCTCGCGCGCGAGGCGCGCGAGCTGAACCTCGTGCCCAAGGGGTTCCTCTAGCTCGTACACCAGCCCGGCTCAAGCCGGGACGGGCGCGTCGCCGAAGAGGGAACGGGGGACGCCGCGGATGGCTTCAGCCGCGATCAAAGGCTCGGCCTTCAGCAAGGTGGTGGAGGACGTCGCGAAGCTCCTCGCTCGGCGAGCGCTCTCCAGCTCGGAGGCGTCGAGGTGGCTCACGGCCGAAGACCTCGCCCTTCTGGACAAGGGCGTCGTCATCTCGTCCTGGTATGACATTCGCTCGTACGTGCGGCTGAGCACGCTGCTGCTCGAGGTCGAAGGTCACGGGCGCCACGAGTACTTGCGAGAGCGCGGCCGTCGGACGGCTCAGCGACTGCTGGAGCAGGGTCTCTACGCGCAACTCGAATACCTGCAGCGCACCGAGGCGTCGAAGGTCGAGGCCGACGACGCCCGCTTCGCAGCGTTCGGTCGGGACCTGAAGCTCCTCACGACGCTGAGCGCGAGCATCCTGAATTTCTCGAAGTGGGCGTCGAGGATCGACCCAGACCACGCGAGGCGGTACCTGATCGAGGTGTCGGACGCGCAGGACTTCCCCGAGGTCCTGTGTTGGACGTCCGACGGCTTCGTGAATCAGATGGCCGCCCAGCACCGGCACGGGGATGATCTCTGGAGCTGGGAGCGCGTCCGGTCCGACTGCATCGTCTTCCGGATGACCAGGGAGCCCTAGGCCTGTCGTGCTACAGGGGCTAGGCTCCGGCTCGCGCGCCCCGGAAGCGAGCGATGACCGCCGACCACGATCCCCTGGCCCCCGCCTGGCGCGACGATCCCTACCCCTGCTACCGCGTGCTGCGCGACTCCGCGCCGGTGCAGTGGTCGGCCTCCACGAACGCTTTCTGCGTCTCGCGCTACGACGACGTGATGTTCGTGCTCCAGAACCCGGGGCTCTTCTCCTCGCGCGCGATGTTCACGTTCCTGATGAACCAGGGGATGGAGGGACGGCCGCCGCTCACCTGGAAGCTCGTCAGCTTCCTGGCGCGCTTCGTCTGGCGGGTGCGCCTCAACCCGCTCGAGTTCACGACCGCGCGCAACCTGATCGCCGAGGATGGCGAGAGCCACACCGCCATGCGCGCCATCGTGAACCGCGGCTTCACGCCGCGGCGCATCGGCGCCTGGGAGGCGCGGGCTCGAGAGCTCGTGGGCAGCGCCATGACGAAGCTTCGCTCGGGAGGGTCCTTCGATCTCGTCGAGGACCTCGCCATCCCGCTGCCCGTCAGCCTGATCACCGAGATGCTCGGCGTGGAGCCGGCACGCCAGCGCGACTTCAAGCGCTGGTCCGACAACATGATCTACGCCATCGCCGGACCCGGCCGCGCGAATCCCTTCGAGAAGCGCACCGTCGACACCATCATCGAGCTGCTCTCCTATCTGCGCGGGGTCGCCGAGGCGCGCCGGCGGGCGCCCGCCGACGATCTGGTGAGCCTGATCGTGTCCGAGCAGGAGGGAGAGACCGCGCTCTCGATCCGCGAGGTGATCCAGTTCGTGATGCTCCTGCTGGTGGCGGGCAACGAGACGACCACGAACCTGATCGGCAACGCGGTTTCGGCGCTGCTCGACCACCCCTCGCAGCTGGCGCGCCTGGCGAACGACCCCTCGCTGGTGCCCGCCGCCGTCGAGGAGGCGCTGCGTTACGACTCGCCCGTGCAGCTGGTGTTTCGCACCGCCACGCAGGACGTCGAGCTCGCGGGAACGCGTATTCCGAAGGGCGCCTACGTGGCGCCGCTGCTCGGCTCGGCCAACCGCGACGAGCGGCGCTTCCCCGACCCCGATCGCTTCGACATCGCCCGCAATCCCCAGGGCCACGTGGGCTTCGGCTTCGGCAAGCACTTCTGTCTGGGTGCGTCGCTGGCGCGCCTCGAGGCGCGCATCGCCCTCGCGGCGCTGGCGCCAGAGCTCTTGCGCCTCGAGCGCCAGGGCCCGCGCGAGGTGGTCGACTCGTTCCTGGTGCGCGGCCCGCGCCGCCTGGAGCTACGACGGGCGGCGTAGCGCTCGCGCTCAGCGCGCGGCCGCGAAGCGTTCGATGATCCGCGCCAGCTCGAGCGGCTGGTCGCCCTGCACGGAGTGGCCCGCGCCGGCCACCACCACGACCTCGGCATCGGGCTTGCGGCGTTTCAGCTCGGCGACGTCGGCGTCGTCCACCACCCCCGAGAGGGCGCCGCGCACCAGCAGGAGCGGGACGCGCAGCTTCTCGACGTCGTCCCAGAACACGCCGAGGCCGAGGTCGCCGCTCGCGGCTGCGGCGCTGCGGAGGCGGTTCAGGCGGTCGTAGCGCCAGACCCAGCGCCCGTCCGGCTGGGGACGCCGCGACGGACCACCGGGCAGGCCACCAGCGGATGCGGGCGGCGTGGTCTCGGTCGACGCCGCACGCATCGGGCCGCCTTCCACTGTGCCGTCAGTCGCGGCGTCCCAGGGCCTGGCGTTGTGCAGCACGCCGCGTCGCAGCGACGACTCGGAGCGCGTCGGGTTGTGCGCGATCGTGCGCGCGAGGATCTCGTCGAAGCTCGCGAAGGACTCGGGCCCCGAGACGAAGGCGACGATCGGCTCGGCCTTCACCGCGTTCGCGCCCGGCGTCACGTCCACCAGCAGCGCGCGGCGCACGAGGTCGGGCCGCAGCGCCGCGAGCGCGATCGTGGTGAGGCCGCCGAGCGACATCCCCACCACGGCGCCTGCGCGCGGCGCGAGCTGTGCCACCGCGGCGGCGACCGCCTCCGCGTTCCGGCGCGGGCCGTAGTCGTGGTCGTCGCGCCAGTCCGAGCGGCCGTGCCCGGGCAGATCGAGCGCGACGAGCGGGCGGCCGAGCGCGAGCGCCACGGTGTCCCACGTGTGTGCGTTCTGCGCGCCGCCGTGGAGCAGCACGAGCTCCGGCCCGCCGCGTCCCCACACGAGCCCCGAGACGCGCTGCCCGGGCGCGACCTCGACCGCGCGGCGCTCGACGGCGGGCGCGCCACGCCAGGGCAGGCCCACCTCCGCCGCGTTCTCGTGGAACAGACCGAATTCGTCGTAGTCGCGCGGCTCCATCACAGCACGAGCGGCAGCGCGGTCGGGCCGCGCAGCACCACCGAGGCGCGGCGCCCGGGCGGCTCGGTCGGGCCGGTGAAGGCGGGGAAGCGGCGCAGCAGGCCGCCGACCGCGAGCTCGGCCTCGAGGCGCGCGAGCGGAGCGCCGAGGCAGACGTGCGGGCCGAGGCCGAAGGCGAGGTGGCCGCGGTCGCCGCGCGTCACGTCGAGCCGGTCGGGATCCGGGAAGCGCGCGGGGTCGTGGTTCGCGGCGCCGAGCAGGCAGACGGCAAGCTGCCCGCGGCGGAAGTGGTGGCCGCGGAACTCGAGGTCCTCCGTGATCACGCGGTCGGTCACCTGCACGGGCGAGTCGAAGCGCAGGAACTCCTCCACCGCGGCCGGCATCAGGCTCGGGTCCTCCTGGAGGCGCTTGCGCTCGCCGGGATGGCGGAGCAGCGCGAGCACCGCGTTGCCGATCAGGTTCGTCGTGGTCTCGTGGCCCGCTGCCAGCAGCAGCGCGCACAGCGCGAGCAGGTCGGCCTCGCCGAGCGCGTGCCCGTCCTCCTCGGCCGCGAGCATGGCGGAGAGCAGGTCGTCCTTCGGCGCGCGTCTTCGCTCGGCGAGGAGCCCGCGGAAGTAGCCGGCCAGCCCCTCGGCGCCGCGCCAGACGGGTCGCAGCCCGTCGCGCCCGGAGAGCAGGTCGAGGATCTGCACCACGTCGTTCGACCAGCCGCGGAAGCGCTCGCGGTCCTCGAGCGGCACGCCGAGCAGCTCCGCGATCACGATCACCGGCAGCGGATGCGCGAGGTCGTGCACCAGCTCCATCTCGCCGCGAGCTGCAGCCGCGTCGAGCAGCTCGTCCACGATCGCCTCGACGCGCGGGCGCAGCGCCTCGACCCGGCGCGGCGTGAAGGCCTTCGAGACGAGGCTGCGCACGCGGCGATGCTCGTCGCCGTCGAGCATCAGCAAGTTGCGATCGAGCAGGCTCACGAAGTCGGGATGCCCGGGCGACGAGCGCCGCATCAGGCGGAAGGGCAGCAGCCGCGTGCGGTCGGTACTGAAGCGCGGGTCGCGCAGCACGGCAGCGATGTCCTCGTAGCGCGAGAGCACCCACGTGCCCTGCCAGGGGTTGCGGCGGATCGGCGCGTTCGTGCGCAGCCGGTGATAGGCCGGCACCGGGTCGCGCCGGTTCTTCTCGAGCCAGGGGTTGAAGCCGCCGAACAGGAAGCCGACCAGGCGCAGCGGCCACTGCAGCGAGACCAGCCACTGGACGAAGCGGAGCATCGGTCTCTCCCGGGGGCGCGACCGGCAACATACACGCGGGGCGCGAGGCCGGCCCGGGGGCGCGTATACTGCGGGGTCATGTCGGCGCCCGCGCAGTCCCTGCCCGCGTCCTTCCCGGCCGTCCGGCGGAGCGGGTACATCGTCGGCCCGCTATACGACGGCCTCTTCTTCGTCTTCTCGCCGCTGCTCGCGCTCGCGCTCGGCGTGGGCATCTCGGGCACCGCCTTCGCGGTGTCGCCGGTCGACGTCGCGGGCCTCCACATCGCGTGGAGCGACCTGCTGATCAGCGCCTTCATCAGCGCCCACCTCGTGATCGTGTTCGTGCGCAGCCACGTGAACCGCCACGTCTTCCGGCAGTTCCCCCTCCGTTTCACGCTGGTGCCGGTGCTGCTGTTCGCGGCGACGCGCTCCTCGCTCTTCTTGATGGCGCTGATCGCGGTCGTGGGCGTGTGGTGGGACGTCTACCACTCGAGCCTCCAGACGTTCGGGCTCGGGCGCATCTACGACGCGAAGCGCGGCAACGGCCCGCAGGTGGGCCGCAGCCTCGACTACTACCTGAACCTGCTGCTCTACCTGGGCCCGATCCTCGCGGGCGCCACGCTGATGGAGCACATGGAGGAGTTTTCGGCGTTCGACCGGGTCGGCGCGCCGCAGCTCGCCTCGATCCCGTCCCTCGCCGAGGCGTATCACGGCTGGCTCACCGCGCTCGTGCTCGGCGTCGGAGCGCCGTTCCTCCTCTTCTACGCGTTCCGCTACTGGCAGTACCACCGGCAGGGCTATCAGGTGTCGCCGCAGAAGGTGGCTCTGCTCGTCTCGACGGGCGCGTGCTCGATCACCGCCTGGGGCTTCAACAGCTTCGGCGAAGCCTTCTTCATCATGAACTTCTTCCACGCGCTCCAGTACTTCGCGTTGGTCTGGCACACCGAGCGCAAGAGCCTGGTTTCGCTCGCACGGCTCGACGGCTCGGCGCTCGCCGTGCCCGCGGCCTTCGCGCTGCTGGTCGTGCCGGCGGCGGGCTACGGCTGGTGGGCGGCGACGCACGCCTCGCGCGACGTGACCGCGTTCTGCCTGGTCGCCGTCGTCAGCATCCTCCACTACTGGTACGACGGTTTCATCTGGTCCGTGCGCAAGGGCGAGGTCTGACTATTCGGGGGTGACGTACGCGGCGGTGATGCCGCCGTCCACCGCGAAGCTCGCGCCCGTCACGAACGACGCTTCGTCCGAGGCGAGGAACACCACGGCTTCGGCGATCTCGCGCGCCTCGCCGAAGCGGCCGAGCGGGATGTGCACGAGGCGGCGCTGCCGCTTCGCCTCGGTGTCGAGGAACTTCATCAGCAGCTCGGTCCGCAGCGGGCCCGGGCAGAGCGCGTTCACGCGGATCTTCTCCCGCGCGTGGATCACCGCCAGCTCGCGCGAGAGCGCCAGCACGCCCCCCTTGCTCGCGGTGTAGGCGAGCTGGGGCGTGGCCGCGCCGAGCAGCGCGACGAAGGAGGCGGTGTTGATCACGCTGCCGCCGCCCGCGCGGCGCAGCGCGGGGATGCCGTGCTTGCAGCCGAGGAAGACGCCCTTCAGGTTCACGTTCAGAGTCAGATCCCATACCTGCTCGTCGGTGCTCACGGCGTCGTCGTCGGCGGGCAGCATGATGCCGGCGTTGTTGAAGAGGACGTGCAGGGCGCCGAAGGCGCGCTCGGCCGCCGCCACCATCTGCGCGCAGTCCGCGCTCTTCGAGACGTCGGCGCGCGCGAAGATCGCCTCCGCGCCCGCGGCGCGCAGCTGCTCCGCGGCCGCCTCGCCCGCGCGCTCGTCCACGTCCACCGCCGCGATGCGAGCGCCCTCGCGCGCGAAGGCGAGCGCCGTCGCGAGCCCGATGCCGCTCCCCGCTCCCGTGATCAGTGCCGCCTTGCCCGCGAGACGTCCCGTCATGCCGGTTCTCTAGGGATCTCTCTGCCCGGCAGCAAGCGTCACGCCTATGCTTCGAGACGGAGGAGCGCGGCATGGACGGCGGAACGAGGTCGACGTGGGGGAGGGCTGTGCTCGGCACGCTGGCCTCCGCGATCCTCTTCGCCGCCATCCTGTTCAGCGCTCGCGGCAGCCTCGACTGGCCGATGGCGTGGGCGGTCCTGGCGTGGTACGTGCTCTACGCCCTCGCCGGCCTCGCGCTGCTGCCGCGCGCCCTGATCGAGGAGCGCAGCCGCCTGCCAGCCGATGCGGAGCGCATGGATCTCGTGCTGGCCGGGCTCGCGCTCGTCTTCCTGTTCCCCGCGACGCTCGCGGTCTGCGGCCTGGACGTGCGGCTCCGCGCATCGCCCGAGCTTCCGCCCGCGCTGCGAGCCGGCGCGTTCACGGTCTTCGTGCTCGGCTATGGACTCGCCCTCCAGGCGGCCCGGGTGAACTCGTTCTTCTCGGCGGTCGTCAGGATCCAGCACGAACGCGGCCACCACCTCGTGGACCACGGCCCCTATGCCGTCGTGCGACACCCCGGCTACGCGGGGCCTCTCTTCTCCCATGTGGGCCTTCCGCTCGCGCTCGGCTCGCTCTGGGGCCTGGTGCCCGCCTTCGTCGGAGGCGCGTTCCTGGTCATGCGCGCACTCCACGAAGAGCAGCGCCTCGCGCGCGAGCTGCCGGGCTACGCCGACTACATGCGGCGCGTGCGCTTCCGCATCGTGCCGCGCGTGTGGTGACGGGCGGTGTGGCGCTGTTAGGCTCGGCGTTCACCATGAAGATCCTCTCCGTGAACGTGGGCCGGCCGCGCGACGTCGAATGGCGCGGCGAGAAGGTGCGTACGTCGATCTGGAAGACGCCGGTGCGGGGGCGCGTGGCGGTGCGCGCCACGAATCTCGCTGGCGACGAGCAGTCCGACCTCAGCGTGCACGGCGGCGTCGAGAAGGCGGTCTACGTCTATCCGTACGAGCACTACGGGTTCTGGCGCGACGAACTGCCCGGCGAGACGCTCGAGTTCGGCCGGTTCGGGGAGAACCTCACGAGCGAGGGGCTGGTCGAGCGCGACCTCCGGATCGGCGACCGGCTGCGGATCGGCAGCGCCGAGTTCCGCATCACGCAGCCGCGCGTGCCGTGCTTCAAGCTCGGGATCCGCTTCGGGCGCCCGGAGCTGGTGAAGCGCTTCCTGCGTGCCGGCCGCAGCGGGTTCTACCTCGCGGTGCTGCGCGAAGGCGAGCTCGGCGCCGGCGACGCGGTCGAGCGCATGCCGGTCGCGACGCCGAGCCTGAGCGTGGCGGAGGTCGCGGCGCTCCACGCCGGCCGCGACACGGACCGCGAGCGGATGCGCTTCGCGAGCGAGCTGGCAGGGCTGCCCGAGGGCTGGCGCGAGGGCTTCCGCCAGGCGCTCGAGCGCGGTGGCCGGGCGTGAGGGCGCGCGCGCTGTTCGCGGCGCTCGTCGCGGCGCTCGGCTGCTCGGGGCCCGAGTACCTCGAGCCCGAGCAGGGCGGCCGCGACTATCAGCTCCAGGGCGAGTACGCGAACGAGGCGTTCGGCGCGCAGGTGATCGCGGCGGGCGGCGGACGCTTCGACGCGGTGCTGCACGAGGGGGGCCTGCCGGGCGCCGGCGCGAAGCCGCACGAGGGGCCTCTGCCGGCTGCGACCGGGCGCGACGACGGCGACACGCTCACGTTGACGGGCGACTTCGACGGCGCGCTGCGCGACGGCACGCTGCGCGTCGAGACGGCGGGCGGAGAGGTCGCGGTGCTGCGCCGCGTCGAGCGCGCGAGCCCGACGCTCGGCGCCGCGCCGCCGGCGGGTGCGGTCGTGCTGTTCGCGGATGCGGACCTCGGCGCCTTCGCGGAGGGCGAGCTGGATCCGCGGGGCTTCCTCGCCGCGGGGGCGCTCACGCGCGAGCGCTTCGGCAGCTTCGCGCTGCACCTCGAGTTCCGCACCCCGTTCATGCCCGACGCCAGCGGGCAGTGGCGCGGGAACAGCGGCGTGTACCTCCAGAATCGCTACGAGATCCAGGTGCTCGACTCGTTCGGGCTCGCGCCCGAGCCCAACGAGTGCGGCGCGATCTACGAGCAGCGCGCGCCCGACCGCAACATGAGCTTCCCGCCGCTCGCGTGGCAGACCTACGACATCGCCTTCACGGCCGCCGGCTTCGACGCGAGCGGCGCGCGGACGTCGCCCGCCGTCGTCACCGTGCGCCACAACGGCGTCGTGATCCACGACAAGGTGCCCCTCGCCGGCCCGACCGGGCGCGGCGACCCCGAAAGCTCCGAGCCCGGACCGCTCCTGTTCCAGGACCACTGGAACCCCGTCGTCTACCGCAACGTCTGGCTCCTCCCCCGCTAGCCCTGGGGGCTCAGTCGCGGAGGGGCGGCATGGGGAGGCCGGCGCGGATGGCGGCGGAGAAGTCGTCGTTCGGGCCAGCGGCGCGGGCGCGTTCGTTGATGTGGCTCGCGGCGCGGAGCTCGGGGAAGGGCAGGCTGTGGTCGAACGAGCCGCGCTCGTACAGCAGCTCGGGCAAGTAGCCGTTCGCGAGCAGCTTCCACGACAGCGGCACGTTCCCGCCCGCGTGCATCACGCGCTGGCGGATCGTCGTGGTGCAGTTCGTGGTGAGCGCGTTGTACCAGCCGGGCTCGCGCGCAAGCTCGTTCATCGCCTCGAGATAGTCGACGAGGAACGCCCTCGCGTTCGGCTTCGTCGGGCGCAGGCGATAGACGTACACGTCCTCGTTCCGGAGGTTCGTGCGCAGCTTCACCACGTCGCGCTCGTCGGCGGCCACGTAGATCAGCTCGTACTGCCGGAAGAAGCCCGCGAACGCCGAGTACTCTTCGCCCTTCTCCTTGCGCGTCTCGATCGAGACGGCCAGGTGCTGCCCGTCCGAGAACGACCAGCTCATGATCGTGTGGGCGATGGTCGGCGAGCCCCAGAAGGAGAAGAAGATGTCGAGGCCCTCGAGCTTCGCGAGGTCGAAGCGGCGCTCCTCCCAATGCTCGTCGAAGTCGGTCTCGCTGCGATACGCGAAGTTGCGGACGTTCTTCACGGTCACGAGGTCGCCCTGGATCTCGGCCGTGGGCTCGTGCGACACGTCGGGCTGCCAGTCGCGCGAGTTCGACGGCGTCAGCGACGACCACCAGCCGAGCACGAGCAGCGCCAACGCCGCGAAGGCGAGCGCCGCGCGCGACACCGGCTGCACCGCCGCGACGATGAGCAGGGCGGCCAGCGCCACCGCGGCCGCGAGAGCGCCCCGCAGCCCCGCCCCGCCGGGCCCCGCGAACCACAGCGCAGCCGCGGCCCAGGCGCCGAAGCCGATCGCCACGATCGCGAGGAGGACGCGCATCATCGCAGCCGGGCGACCTCCCCGGGCGTGAGCTTCCCCGGGGCCGCAGCGCCCGGCGGCGCGAAGCGCACCGCCACCCACTCGAGCAGCGCCGCGAGCCGCGCATCCGACAGCGACGCCTGCCGCACGCCCGGCACCGCGAGCAGCCGCGTGCGGCCGGCCTCGGTGTCGAGCAGCCCGGCGACGCCCGCCAGCGAGGGCACGCGCCCCGGCACCCCCGCGCCGTCCGCGCCGTGACAACCCCGACACTGGAGCGCGTAGTCCGTCTCCCGCGCCGCCTGCGCCACGGATCCGCTCGCGGCGAGACACGCGAGCCCGATGACGATCGCGTCCCTCACTTCTCGGGCTGCGCCTCCTCGGCCACCCCGAGCACGACGGCCGTCGAGCAGTGGTAGACGCTCGTGGAAGCCCCTGCGCACCAGTTGATGTCGTTGCTGCGGTGCGGGTAGTAGATCGGGCGGTCGCCTTCGTTCTTGTTGCAGAAGCAGCGCCCGCAGTAGCCCTTGCCGCAGCAGTCGTTGTACGAGACGAGGTAGTCGCGCCCGTCGCCGGGGTTGCGGCAGGTGCCGATCCACGTCACGGGCGACATCTCCGTGCCGGGCGGGCACGCCGTCGCGCTGCCGCCGCAGCAGCCGCACAGGAAGCCGTCGATGGCGCAGTAGCGCCAGTAGTCGCAGCTCGTCGGATCGTCGCTCGGCGGCGACTCCGCCGCGCCGCGCGCCACGGGCAGCAGGGGCAGCGCGGCGCCTCCCGCGAGCAGCGCGCCCAGCCGCGCGAGGAAGCTCCGCCGCGACACGTGCATGGCGAGCTTGCGCGCCGCGCGCTCGGTGAAGCCGTCGAATCGGCTCATGCACCCCCCTGCGCGCGCTGGGCCAGGTGCTCCTGGAGCGACGCCACCCCGAGCGTCTCGGCCTCGAGCAGGCTCTCGAGGTGCTCGCGCGAATTCACGAGGCCCTGGCTGCGCAGCACACCGCGCGCGTCCACCAGCGCCGCCCACGGCAGGCGCGCCACGCGGTAGGCGAGGCCGAGCGGCTGCGAGAGCACGTAGCCGAGCTCGACGAGCCCGTGCTCGCGCACGAAGGCCTCGTGCTCGGCGCGCGGCCCGTCGCTCGCGAGCACGACCCGCAGGCCGCGCTCGCGCTTCGCGAGCGAGCGCAGCGCGGGCAGCAGCGTGCGACACACCGGACAGGTCGGCGAGACGAAGACGAGGAGCAGGCTGCGCCCCGCCGCGTCGGCCCCGCCGATCGAGAGCGGGCGGCCGGCGAAGTCCTCCAGCTCGAGCGCCGGCGCGGCCTCGCCAGGTTTCGGCCCGCCCGCGAGCGCGAGCGCGCCCGCCGGGCCGAGGCGCTGGTGCAGCAGCCCGATCTGGCGCGCGAGCGCCAGCACCACCAGCGCGAGCGCCACCACCACCACCCAGAGCACCGCGTTCGAGACGGCCAGCGCGTCGCTCATCGGAGCGCCGCCGGCCGCGCGAGCAGGGCGCTCGACGCGGTGTAGAGGGCGGCTCCGGCGCCGATCGCCGCGGCGAGCGTGAACGCGTCGAGCCACGCCAGCGCGCGCGGTGCGACGGGCAGCGCGCTCGCCATTGCGGCGCACGCCAGCAGGAGATTCCGCAGCACGAGCGCCTCCGAGAGCGACTGCCGTCCGAGCGGCCCGCCGCAGCCGCAGTCGATGTCGCGCCGCCCGCGCGCGAGGTTCACCGCGATCGCGGCGCCGTAGAGGACGAGGAGCGCGGCGGCGCCGAGCCCGGCAGGCCGCGGCGCGAGCCACAGCCCCGCCGCGAGCGCGAGCTCCGCGGCGACGAAGCCCGCGGCGGCCGGGCCGGCGAGCGCAGCTGGCAGCAGGCGATAGCCCGCCACCGCCGCGGCGAAGCCGGAGAGATCGCGCAGCTTCGCCAGCGCGCCGCCGGCCAGCAGCAGCGCCAGCAGCGCCCGCAACGCGAGGCTCGCCAC